>Ga0156245_1095_pt1 | contig 32988 bp, 17 predicted proteins | sample RifCSPlowO2_12_FD_107892 | JGI IMG/M metagenome (GOLD analysis project Ga0156245, IMG submission 107892) | Ignavibacteria bacterium RIFCSPLOWO2_12_FULL_56_21
GACGGGCATTCAAACCATTCCCCTATGGGCGACGACGGCGCGTATTACCCCCGCGGTACGGGTAGTTTTATCTATCAAGACGGCATCGTATGGGGCGGGTCGATGTATCTCGATGCCGCCCGCACTGTCCCCTATTCATCTGTGTCCATAAACCAAAACGTACGTGTCGGCGGTGGAACTTACGGCGTCGGGACAAGGGCGGGGAGGGTCGTCGATCCATCGATCGGCCCGTCCGGAGTTGAATACCCCGGCGCTCCGGACGTTCACATTTACCGGATTCGAAGGGATTATGCCTTCATGTCGAGGGTTGAACGGGAAGCAAGCGCCGCGGCGGTCAATGAGATCGGTCCCGAGAATGTGACGCAGGCGATGATCGACGCCGATTCGGCGCGATTTGCTGTGGATTGGACTAACTGGCCGGTTGCGAAGGGAGCCCCGTATATCGAGCGCAACGGCGTACCGGGATATCAACCGCCTCCTGCGTTCAGTGAAGCTTTTGGGGTTGATGACCTGATCACGGGCCACTATGACGAACCCGGACTTGCCGGCGCCGACCTGAGCGCACCGGCGGATGAGGTTCTCTGGACTGTCTACAACGACCTCAATGTCGCCGAAACACAATCCTTTGAAGGCTCCGATCCCATCGGTCTCGAGATCCAGAAGACCGTTTGGGGCTATAAGCGCACGGATGCCATCGGCAATGTATGGTTCAATCGCTACAGGCTGATGAACAAAGGAGGGGTGGACAGAGATGCATCGGACGCTGTATCGTACGGGGCGTTTCATGTCGACAGCATGTATGTGTGTCAATGGTCCGACGTGGATCTCGGCAATGCAGGAGATGACCTGCTCGGATGTGACACGCTCCTGAACATCGGGTTCGCTTACAATGGCAACGTGAGAGACGACGAATACGATCTATTCTCGATGCCCCCTCCATCTGCCGGCTATGACCTCTTGTCGGGTCCGCTGGTGACTGCGCCTGGCGATTCTGGGATCTTCGATCTCAAGTGGATCCACGGCAAGAAGAACCTCGGAATGACGTCTTTTGCGTATTTCTCGTCCTCCTCGCCGTACCAAGACCCTCCCTGGGTTGATTACCTGAATGGAACCGGCAGGTGGTGGAAATTGCTCCGGGGTTTTGCTCCATTGGGCAGTTTGGTCACTGCAGATCAGCCGTACAATTACCCGGCTGGAATCGAACCATCGGTGTTTACGCTGTCCGGAGACCCAGTGGCAGGGACAGGCTGGCTCGATGGAAAGGGAGAACCGTCGTCGATCGTTCCGGGGGACCGGCGGTTGTTGGTGACGACCGGACCCTTCACAATGGTCCCTGGCGACACGCAAGAGGTCTATATTGCCGGCGTCGCCGGGATGGGTGCCGATCGCCTCTCCAGTGTCGCCGTTATGAAGGCAAATGCACGTGCCGCCCAGAATCTCTTTGATCATTTGTTCGGCGGAACGCCTGTAGTCAATCGTCTGGTCGAGATCAGGCATCCCGGGGCCGCAGTCACAGAATTGGCCATACGAGCCACCCCACCGCCAGGGATGGTCGTCCAGTTTGGCGAGATTCTGTTTCAGCCAGAAGCCGGTTCAGAACCGACTTTTTCTACTCCGCTCTTCGACGATGGCGCTCACTTCGACAGCCTTGCGGGCGACGGCATTTGGGGTGCAGTTCAGGCAACGTCAAACAGACAATATCCCTACCGGGCGAAATTAACGCTTCAAACTTCAGCCGGCCCGATTGTCCTTGAGGACTTTCTCACGGGTCTGACTTTGCGTCCTCGTCCCGTACTTTCGGACTGGTCGATCGTCTGGGAAGATGGCAAACAGGATGGCAAGCTCAACCCAAATGAAAATGTCATAGTGTCATTCAGCGTGCACAACGTCGATCCCGTCAATGCGATCAACCAACTGACCGTTCTCAACGAAGGTGTGTCGCCGTTCGAATCGAACCGGTCGGCGACGGCCCTCGCACCCATTTCTCCCGGGGCAACGGCCTCCGGCGAAGTTTTCACCCTGTCTTTCCACACAGCTTTGTCGGAATCCAGCGCAAGTCTGCTGTACACTGTGGCGTATGACGGTGCCGCATATTCCTCGAATGCCCGGTTTCCGGTGGAACCGTGGACACCGGATGCATCCTGGAGAGATACCCTGGAAGTCCTGAAATCGGTCGGCGTGACAATGAACGTCATACCTGTCATTGCGGACCCCGCCGCAATGACGGGTCATGATTACCTCGTCAGTTTTGTGACCCTCAATGACACGACCGGCGAAGTGGGATGGTCCCTGCAGGACATGAACACCTCAGCCTGGCTGTTGACGGCGCAGAGGCTATCGACCAACATTGACGGCTGGCCCCACCCCGTGGTCGACGGTGTACAGTACATCGTCCGGAACGTCCCTACCGATTTTGTTGACTTCCAGCAGTTGTCCGATGTAGCAGGTCCGCTCAACCCACCGCACTTTGCTTCCTTTGGCTTCATCGGTGTGCCGACAACGCTTGCCCCCCAGGATCGACCGACGCCCGACGCCGGGGGCGGACAATGGGGCATCATCACCGGCAATACCGGGTCGACCATGAGCTATGACTATTTTGTGCTCAGAGTGACCAATGGCGGTGCCCGGTGGCCGATCCTGCTAAGGAATGACTGGGAGATTCGTTTCACTGCCGGGCCGAACTACGGACTCGAACCCGATGCGTTCACAGGTATGGGCAACAATTTCATGAGAGTTCCGTTCGAGTTGTGGTATGTCGGCCCCGATCCCAATGATGCGTCCGATGATTATCGATTGTTCCCGTATATGATTGGCGACGGCGACAGCACGTTCGATATCACCAGATTCGATAACAACGTGTCCGGTGGGGACAATGATCCTGAGACCGACTGGTTCTATTGGGTGATCCCGACAGACAAAACACCCGGTCAAGCGGGGTACAACGCTATAGTCTCGAGCATACAAGCAAACATCCCTGGTCACGCGTACATGGATCCTGCGATCATGAACGGAGATGCCATGCGGCGAATGGTGCTCGTGAATTACAACGGGGGATCGGTTGCGTCTCCGACGTTTCCGGAAAATCTGACCAGCAAGATGCCGGCGACGGGTTCAGTGTTCCGCATCGTCACCGGAAAGCCCAACGTTGCGGGAGACCGCGTCGTCGTTCGCGCAATTGCGACGACTGGCGTCGGTGGGAACGGAATCGTTCCAGACCGGATTGACCTGGCCCAGAATTATCCGAATCCCTTCAATCCCGTGACCTCCATCAGGTATCAGATCCCACAAAAAGCGACGGTGAAACTTGAGGTCTTCGATGTTCTCGGCCGAAAGGTCCAAACGCTTGTCAACAAGGAGCACGTGCCCGGGTCGTATGTCGTCGAATGGGATGGGAAGACGTCGCACGGGATCTCTGTGTCGACCGGCGTGTATTTCTACAGTCTGACAGTCGGAGATCGACTCATGACGAAAAAAATGGTCCTCCTCAAATAGCGATTGACAGCATCGGTGAAGAGAAAACCCGGCTTCGGCCGGGTTTTTTTGTTGGGTAGCATATGCGTGACGAAAACTTCACGTTGAGGCAAGTGCGCGTGTCGGGTTCGACCGAGCGCGCACAACCGGGTTGTATCCACAGGGAATTTCTTCGTACTCTGACGCCAGAATTCCAGGAGACTGAACGCCATGGCACGTGCAACCACACTCGGACTGATCGTCGGCAATCGCGGATTCTTTCCCGCCCACCTCTGTGAATCCGGCCGCAAAGAGGTACTCGCCGCACTCGATGCGGAAAGCATCCGTGTTGTTGCACTCCCAGTAGACGCCACAAACCACGGAGCCGTGGAAAGCTATGCAGACGCGAAGAAATGCGCCGAGGTGTTCCGCGCCCATGCCGACGAGATCGATGGCGTCCTCGTGACGCTGCCGAATTTTGGCGATGAACGCGCGGTCGCCGACACGCTGCGCCTGTTTGGAACCCGCGTACCGGTACTCGTCCATGCCTTCAGCGACGACAAAGACAAGATGACGATCGCATTTCGACGCGACAGCTTCTGCGGCAAAATGTCCGTCTGCAACAACCTGACCCAATATGGGATCAGGTATTCGATCACCTCGCTCCATACCGTTGCGCCGGACGCTCCGTCGTTCCGCGAAGATATCCGCCGATTCGCCGCAACGTGCCGGGTGGTGCGCGACCTCCGCAATGTCCGCATCGGTGCGCTTGGCGCTCGTCCGACGGCGTTCAATACAGTGCGATACAGCGAGAAGCTGTTGGAGGCGTCGGGCATCTCGGTTGAGACCCTGGACCTCTCAGAAGCCCTGGGATGGGTGGGGAGGATGAAGGACAACGACACGGCCGTACAGGAAAAGCTCACCGGCATCACGTCCTACACGAATACGACCGGTATTCCGGCGGCCAGCCTGATGAAAATGGCCAAGCTTGGATTGGCGATCGACCGATGGGTAGCGGACAAGAATCTCTCGGCAACGGCGATACAGTGTTGGACTTCACTCGAAGAATTTTTCGGCGTTGTGCCATGCACGCTCATGAGCATGATGTCCGAGTCGTTGATGCCGAGCGCCTGCGAAACCGACACGGCCGGAGTTGTCGGGATGATGGCGCTCCGATCCGCGTCGCAGAAGCCGGCTGCGCTTCTGGACTGGAACAACAATTATGGCACCGATCCGGATAAGGGAGTCGTGTTCCATTGCTCCAACCTTCCCCGCTCGTTCTTCAGTGAGCAGAAAATGGATTTCCAGGAGATCATTGCCGGCACGGTGGGGAAGGAGCAAACATTTGGGACGATCGTCGGAACAATCGCACCAGGTCCGTTCACGTTCTGCAGGGTGTCCACTGACGATTTACATGGCCGCATAACGGCATATGTGGGAGAAGGAGAGTTCACTCAGGACCGCGTCGAGTCCTTCGGAGGCTACGGAGTGATCAAGGTCCCCGAATTCCAGAGTCTTCTTCAGTACATTTGCAGACACGGGCTGGAACACCATGTTGCGGCCACGCGCACGCGGATGGCTCAGGCACTCGATGATGCATTCACGACGTACCTGGGGTGGGACACCTACCATCATTCGGCACACGCAGAGAGACACAACTTTTGACGGTTTGCAGGGATACGTCGGCAAGAATCCTTACTTCGGATGTATCGCCGGACGATATGCCAATCGGATCGCCAAGGGGAAGTTCACAGTGGAGGACGGAGACACTCGCAACATACGTCACGGATGATGACGGACCGATTCGTAAGGATGGAGTTGAAATACGATACCCCGGCTTTGCCATGTTCTTGTTGCGTGAATGTCAGATCACTCCTCCTCTCCCGACAGCCGATATCCGATGCCTGATTCGGTAAGGATCAAGCGGGGAGTAGAAGGATCATCTTCGATCTTCTTCCTCAATTGACCCACATAGACGCGGGTATACTGAGTCTCACCTGCAAATGTGGGACCCCACACAGATTCGAGGATGTATGCGTGCGTCAGCACTCGGCCCGAATTCCTGACAAAGAGTGATAACAGAGAGTATTCCGTTGAGGTGAGGTGTACAATCTCGTCCTTCTTCTTCACAACGCGGGCAGTCAAATCAATTGAAACGTTTCCGCAGGTGAACATCTCTCCCGGGGGGAGACCCGTCTCACGTCGGAGAGCCGTTCGAATGCGCGCAAGCAACTCACCGGTGCGAAAGGGTTTCACAAGGTAGTCGTCCGCCCCGGCGTCAAGACACGAAATGATCTCCGACTCTGCCGTTCGGACGGAAAGTATGATCACCGGTGTACGGAACTGGTCGCGAATATTGCGCAGCACCTGCTGCCCATCCATATCTGGGAGTCCCAGGTCGAGAATGATCAGATCGGGCCGCTCTGTTCCCGCCATGGCGATCCCATCGCGTCCGTTCACGGCGGAGCGAACTCGATAACGATTCGATTCGAGCGTCAATTCAAGAAGCCGCCGAATGGAAGACTCATCGTCAATGACGAGAATTGTGGGTTCAGGACTCAATGTGAAACACCCTGTTGTTCAAGCGGAAACGCAATGACAAATTCAGCTCCTCCTTCCGTTCTATTCAATACCGACAACGACCCCCGCTGCGCTTCAATGAATCCTTTCGCAATGGTCAGGCCAAGTCCTGTTCCGCCGGGCATGGCTCCTTCCGATCTGTAGAATTTCTCAAAGACCCGAGGAAGGTCCTTGGCAGGGATCCCAGGCCCTCGGTCCGCAATGATCAGGATGAACGTCTCGTCCTTCAGTGCGGCCGTTGCGATGATCGGGGTTCCGAGCGGCGTGTGGACACAAGCATTGTGCACAAGGTTGATCAATGCCTGTTGTGTCAGCCCGAAATCAAGGCGTGCAAGTGGAAGGTCGGGCTGCACATCGAGTGTCAGTGATCGACCCGCCAGATCATCGTGCAGCTCTTTTTCCACCGCACGAAAGATATCGCCGACATCGCACCAGTCCGTTCTTGGACGGACGCGGCCCGCTTCCAGGCGGGACATGTCGAGGAGGTTGGAGATCAGTCTGTTCAGTCGTTCTGCCTCGCGATGTACTTCTCCGACATGTGCCTGCACGACCGCATCGTTCGTTTCCGCCGATGCCCGTAAAAGCTGCTCAGAAGATCCCAGGATGGCCGCGATCGGAGTTCGGAGTTCATGCGAGAGGGAATTGAACAACGTCTTCGTGAGTCGCTCAGATTCTTCCAGCAGCAGAGTGTTCTTGTGTACATCATTGAGGAGTTCGCGTTCGCTTGCGATGCCGATCTGTGCAATGAAGTTCTCAAGCAGCGAATCACGTCCAAATGCCGTATGCGTGATGCTGTTGAGCCGCACGCCAACCACTCCCAGGGGATATCGCGGTCCCGACATGGGGAGATACGTAGCCTGGAAAGACGGAAGATGCGGTGTGGTCCGTCCGGCGGTCTTTTCGTTCCAATAAGACCATGCCGCGGCTTTGGCCTCTTCCTGGTCAGGCTGCCACGTGCTCGCAGGGTGAGGGCGAGGGGGCATGTCGCCGTCGGGCTCTCCCAGATACACGACAACATCAGCGTCGAAGAATCTCTTGATGTTTGCCACAGCTGTGCTGATGACCTCGTACTGGGAGTGTGCCAACGATAGATCTTTTGTGAGAGCAAAAAGGGCCGCAGTACGCTGTTCCTTGGCAATAACCGACAGCTCCTTCTCCCTGATGCGTCCCGTCAAGATGCCGCTGACGATGGCGACGACAACGAATACGCCAAGCATCATGACGTCTTCGAAATGTCCGATCGTAAATGTGTAGAGGGGGGGAATGTAGAGAAAGTCCCAAGATAGGGCGGCGATCACTGCACTTATGAGGACAGGTCCGCGACCGAACCTGAGTGGCAGAATAGACACGAGGAGCAACAGCACAAGAGAGACCGCACGGAAGCCGATCAGCGGTGTCGCCGGAATACAGATAACGGCAACGGTGAGCACAACAAGAGGGGCAGCGATATACTCCCGCAATGAATGCATGCTGATTCCTGTGAAACGTACGCACAATCTCCGAGAGAAACTCCTGTCGACCGAAGCAAAATGAAACTTGCGCAACTGGTTTGCGATGGAAGACGAATAAAGATAGGCGGTCAGGATGTAAAGAAATCATAAAACTTCTTTTCGATACCCACTTTTTACGAAGTTCATATTGTTCGTGAATCCATGTCCCGGTATCGTGTCCGTGGCCGCATTCCAGACACGAATACAGAGATCGATCACATGAACACTGAAAGAGAGAGGACTTCATCGGCAGACGATGATCAGAACTTCACGATGGCGGCACGGTTGCGAAGGACTCTTTTGGGGGCGCCCCGAAGTATCAGCGACCCATCGCTGTTCCATCGGATATCGTTGATAGCATTTCTTGCATGGGTGGGTCTCGGCGCCGATGGTTTGTCTTCATCCGCGTACGGTCCGGAAGAATCATTCCGCGCTCTCGGCGATCAAACGTACCTCGCGATCGCACTTGCCGTGGCGACGGCATTTACTATTTTCATCATCTCGTACGCGTATTCGCGGATCGTCGAGCATTTTCCCTATGGCGGAGGCGGTTACGTGGTAGCCAGCAAACTCCTCGGTCCACGGTTTGGAGTGGTCTCCGGTTCTGCGCTTCTTGTCGACTATGTTCTGACTATCTCCGTTTCGATTGCCAGCAGTGCAGATCAGGTCTTCAGCGTCCTGCCGCCGGAATACCGGAGCTGGAAGCTCACGGTTGTTGCCGGGTCGATCCTCTTGCTGATGCTCCTCAATCTCCGGGGAGTGCGGGAGTCGGTCACGGTACTCATGCCAATCTTCCTCGTCTTTGTTGCCACTCACTTGATCCTCCTTGTGGGCGGCATAGGATCGCATCTCGCCGATGCGGGCCGCATGGTGGGCGACGTTCGAGATGGATTCACTCGGGGAACTGAGACCATCGGATGGGCGGGGATGTTCGCGCTTTTCATCCGTGCTTACTCCATGGGTGCGGGCACGTATACAGGCATTGAGGCAGTTTCCAACGGTGTACAGATCATGCGTGAACCGAAAGTTGAGACCGCCAAAAGGACAATGGCATATATGGCGGTTTCGCTCGCCGTAACGGCGGGCGGGATAATGATTCTCTACCTCTTGTTCCGAGTACAGCCGACAGAAGGGAAGACATTGAATGCGGTTCTTCTCGAGGAATTTGCCGGCGGCTGGAGACCTGCAGGAATCCCCGCAGGATATTGGTTCGTTGTCATCGCGCTGGCGTCAGAGGCAGCATTGCTCTTCGTGGCAGCACAGGCCGGATTCATTGACGGGCCGAGGATCATGTCCAGCATGGCGACTGATTCGTGGTTACCTCACCGATTCAGTTCCCTCTCCGATCGTCTCACCATGCAAAACGGTGTGCTCCTCATCTCCATAAGTGCCATTCTCACGCTTTTGCTGACCAACGGACAAACCAGCATGCTAGTGTTGATGTACTCCATCAATGTCTTCCTAACATTCTCGTTATCCGAGATGGGAATGGTCTTGTACTGGATCCGCGGCAGGCGCAAGTATCGGGATTGGATTCGGCACATCATCATCCATATCGTCGGGCTTGTGCTGTGCCTCTCCATACTTGCCATCAATCTGTATGAGAAGTTCGGCGAAGGAGGATGGATCACGATCGTTATCACTGCGGTGCTCATAGCAGTGTGCGTCGTGATTCGGAAACACTACCGAACCGTGGAACGGCATTTGACCAGACTAGATTCAGTGGTGAGCGAACTGCCGCTGGAAACGGCCGCATCCCATGTCATTCCCGACCGCAAGGCGCAAACCGCCGTTGTGCTGGTAAAAGAATACGGTGGTCTGGGTATCCATTCATTCCTGTCCGTCCAGAGACTCCTGCCGAATCAGTTTAGGAATTTTCTTTTCGTGACTGTACAGGTCTTGGATGCGGGGAATCTCAAGGGTGCGGAAGAACTTGACAAAGCGATCGGCCAGACGCGGGAACACCTGCAGAAATATGTTGACCTCGCCCGCGGATTGGGTTTTGCAGCGGATTGCCGCATGAGCGTAGGGACTGAAGTGTTGGATGAAGCAGAGAAGCTGTGTCGGGAGATCTCGAAGGAATACCCGCGGTCAATCTTTTTCGCCGGCAAGCTCGTGTTTCAAAAGGGAAAATGGTATCAGAGGTTTCTCCACAACGAAACGGCATATGAGTTTCAACGACGTCTTCAGTTTGCCGGTCTCAATGCCATGGTTTTACCCGTAAGAGTGTTTGATGCCGCAGTCATCCCAGTGTGAATAGAAATGCCCGTCACTGCCGGAAATTCTCTTTTTCAAACGCACGCTGTCAACTTCGGAAGAGATACTGCATCTTCACAAAGAATTGCCGTTCCGTGGTCGCGAATCCGTGTTGAGGTCCGTAGTCGAGGTAATTGTTCGTCAGCCCTGCGTAGAACGTGGTCAAAGCGTTGAGCTTGTAGTTGAAGAGGGGATACACATTAAACGTTTTCGTGAAGGAATTGTACTGGAATATGCTTCGCAGGAATATTTCCGGCGTGAATTGATAGATCCCCACCATCCGCCCAACATAGCCGTCATAAAAGAGAGTTCCACGCGACGCACTCGAGAGTCGTGCGCGGTCATACGAAAGGTCGATCTTCAGTCGCGACGTCGGCTTGAGCGTCATCGACACTCCCAGATTGTGGCCCGTTCCGACTTCCGGGACGGAGGTCCGGTATATAAACTCCCCGAATTGTCCATAGATGTTGAACGAGAGCGCATCGAGGACCCTGGAATTGAGTTCTGCAATCGTGCGGTTAACGCCCCGGAACTGCACCCCGCGGAAAAGCTCTTCATTGACAAGGAGATACGACAGATACAGATATGTCTGGCCCTTCATCGTCAGATTGAGTTGCGGCTGCACTCCCTTGTCTTTCGCTGTTCCCGAATGATTGATCTGATAGTTTCCCGACATCGACAACGTGACCCGTTCGAAGAATGATTCTTTTGGAAAGAGGGTGTAGCGGGGCGAAAAGTAGAACTGGTGATAATTTGTGGACGAGAATTGCCCGTTATACGTTTGATAGGTGGGTGAAAAATCATTGTAGACCGCATCGAATCCGTAGTCGCGTCCGGACTGATACACGACGACATGGATGCCGGAACCGATGAACTGTTCACCGTCAAGCCGGGCGGTCCGTCCGCTTGTTCCGAGCATACGAGATGACGTCACCAAGGTCGTATCGCTCAGTTCCTTCGTGTGATTCAGGAAGCCTTCACCGTTGAAGTACCAATTGTTCCAGAAACGATAGTTCCAGTCAAATCCCGCGACATAGTTGTGCCCTCCCGTGAGGTTCCTCGTCAGCAGCATGCCTCCTACGTACGCCTCATCCGCGAAATTGTAGCGGATCCTTCCGATGTTGGCGAAAGAGCGCAGGGAAGTCGCTACGGTGTTGCTTTCTTCCTCCCCCGGGATGATAAAAGCCGTATTGCGGTCCATGGCACCCAAGTACATGTAGGACCATCCTCCGGACTTGCCGACGATACGACCGGCGAACAAAGGATTGTTGATCGATCGCGAATAATACATCGGTGTCTGGAGGAGCTCCGAGGATTCCAGGAAGAACGGACGGCGTTCCGGATACGAGAGTGCAAACGTGGTGTTGACGGCGATCTGGTCCGCGTCCGATTCCACCTGACTGAAGTCGGGGTTCACCACCAGGTCGGCGGAAAAATCGGAACTGGGGGAGTAGCGAAAACCCGAGCCCACACGTCCAAGTATATCTCCGTTCGAGAATGATGAGGCGGGATCGACCACGTTTGATCGCACACCAACCTGTTGGCCGATGACATAGGGGAGAAGTTCGATCGACCCTCCGGGACGAATGTCACGTAACCCGGTGAGTTTCCCGCTCTGCGTCAGGAAACTTGGAATATTCCGGTCAATGGGCACCCAGCTGAATTGAAACCTGCTGGAACGCGGATACGTTCGGGAAAAGTTGACGCCCCATTCCTGAACATCCTTGTCCGGAAACCGCAGACTCTTGAACGGGATCGCTATTTCTGCAGTCCATCCATCAGACGTGATCGCCCCCGCCGATTCCCACAACATGTCGAAACTTTCATCTTCCCCGCTGCTCGTCATCATAAGATCGCCCTGTATTCCGTGCGGATTCACCACCAACTCGTAGGCACGCTGATAATCACCATACGTGTCGATGATCACGACAAAAAAATCATCTGCGTAGATCCTGTCGCGATCGGAGAAATTTGCACGGATCTCTTGGGGACGCGGGTCGTAGCATCGGACCCCAAAATAGAGATACTCGTCGTTGTACAGCGACATGACCTGTGTCCGGACCGGAGCCGGCGTATTTTCGCCGGGTTGAAATTCGTACGAAAGCTCCACCGTTCGGGCCGTCGCCCAGACCGGGTCGTCCAAAAGACCGGTCAGTCGAATCGGTCGGTCGATCCGAATTGTTGTGAATGTAGGCGTCGTTTTTTCAGTTGGGGCGGGGCTTTGAGCTGCTAATGGGAGGGCGAGCGAGGACAGGAGGAAGCAGGCTGCAACAAGGGTTCTCATGCCGGTCGTTCCTGAGTGATGAATGAGGGGGAAGGGTGTGCATACGGGCATCACGAGGCACAAGTTTCGCGAAATTGAGAATTTTTCATCGTCAGCCAACAAGATGCTTGACCCTAGCAGTTATTCATGACTATGCGACAAGTCACATTCTCATATTTGACAAAGCCATCTTAACGCACTACTTTCTGACCGTTGTCGCTCTTCGCTGGAGTATTGCGCCGAGATCGAAAGTTACGAGCGTGTAGTTTTCCATCCCACAATCTACCGTCGGAGGCACCATGGTATCCAGCAGCATCTTCTCTCGTTCCCGTCGGATCGCATCCATTCTCGCGATCGCGACCCTTGTCGTTTGGTTCGGTTGCGAGCGTACGGCAGACGATCTTGGTACAACTCCCCCAAACTCCCCGACACAAATGGCGAATACGGAGGCAGAAATCTTCTTCGAGACTCCCCAGGCCCCTGAATACGTCGAGGGAGAAGTCCTCGTGAAATTTGTCGGCGGCACAAGTTCTGCCCGCCGAACGACGATCGCACGATCGGTCGGCGGCAAGGTCGCCGAACGGATCGTCACGCGCATCATGTTGAGTAGCGGCGACCAGGAAGGCGTGACACTTGTGCAGGTTGACCGGTCAGTGGAATCGGCGATCGCCACGCTGCGGGGCACAAAGGGTGTTGAGTACGCTGAGCCCAACTGGATCTACCAGCATAACGCCGTTTCCAACGACACGTATTACACGAACGGTTCGCTGTGGGGCATGTACGGCGACGCAACGTCTCCTTCAAACCAATATGGCAGTCAGGCCGGCGAGGCATGGGCCGCCGGAAACGTCGGCAGCGCTGCTGTCTATGTCGGTATCATCGACGAAGGCGTCATGTACTCGCATGAAGACCTCGCGGCCAACATGTGGGTGAATCCGTTTGACCCGTCCGATGGCGTGGATAATGATGGAAATGGATACAAGGACGACACACGCGGGTGGGACTTCGACGGCAATAACAACAGCACGTTCGACGGCACGCAGGATGATCACGGCACGCATGTCGCCGGCACCATTGGCGGAGTCGGCGGGAACGGCAAGGGCGTTGCCGGCGTGAATTGGAGCGTCCAGATCATAACGGCGAAGTTCCTTGGACGGAGGGGTGGCACCACAGCGAATGCGATCAAAGCAGTCGACTATATCACCGACCTCAAAACCCGACACGGATTGAACATCGTCGCAACGAACAACTCCTGGGGCGGCGGTGGATTCTCGCAAGGCCTGCAGGATGCAATTGGGCGCGCGAATGCGGCCGGTATCCTCTTTGTTGCGGCTGCGGGGAATGGCGGAAGAGACGGTGTGGGGGACAACAATGATGCTGTGGCGAGTTATCCGTCGAATTACCCGAACGCCAATGTGATCGCGGTCGCTGCGATCACTTCGTCGGGGGCGAAATCCGGTTTCTCCAACTATGGCGCCACGACTGTCGATCTGGGAGCCCCGGGTTCCGCGATCTATTCGACGCTTCCTGGAAAGAACGGAGCGTCCACATACGGATCATACAGCGGCACTTCGATGGCGACTCCGCATGTGACGGGTGCCGCAGCGTTGTATGCGGCATCGCATTCCGGCGCGTCGGCGGCGACGATCAAGGACGCCATCCTTTCGAGCACGGTGCCGACTTCCTCGCTTAGCGGCAAAACAGTGACAGGTGGACGGTTGGACGTGAGCGGTTTCTGAGCTGATCTACGCTGACGAGAAAGCCCTCCGGGAATTTTCCCGGGGGGCTTTTTGTTTTTGGGGCCATCCTTTCCAAATGACACATGAATGTCAAAAATGAGAATCGCATCGCAGGTCCGCAATGATCTCCGTTGCTGGCTTATGTCCGTTCGTGCTTGGACGAAGCTTTGCGTAGTTCGTGTCGAGAGCTTCAACATCGTGAAAGTGGGGATCTTCGGGCCGGAAAGAGACAAAGTCAATCCAAGGATTTCGGCGGAGGATCTCTATGTGGTTTTCCAAACAGCGTACTCGAAGATCCAAGTCCGGATTGTGCGACTTCAACGCCTTGAGGGCCGGGGTTGCAAGCCAGCAGTCGCCGATCCCGCCCCAGGTTTCAACCAGCAATACTCTCTTCACGTTCGGGTCCTGTCTAATCTTAGTCACGTGCTGAAATCTAGTCAAAGTACACATCCGATGTGGGGGCACGTGACATGGAGGCATTATCAATAATGACTCTGGTTTTCATAACGATGGTTACGCATTGTCGTTGGTGTACCGCTCGATTGTTGACATTCTCGGCACACGCCGTTATACTGAGACACATGCTGATGAGGTTTGGAGAGGCATCTGTGTTCTCCAGATCTGAGCGCGCGGGAAGAGCTGGTTTCGCAACTTTCGCTCTTTGCTGTTCAACTTCCCTCACGCACCCACCTCTGCCCTGAAACCTTTCCAGTGGTCTGATAGAGCAGCGCAGGCCGATTTACCATTGGGCGCGCTATTCCGGCGGTCTTCGTTTTTCAATTCCAATATTCTAAGACCCACCATCTGGTTGACGAAGGTATCATGTATGATTGGCCAAATCGTCTCCCACTACAGAATTCTTGAACACCTTGGCGGCGGCGGTATGGGTGTCGTTTATAAAGCAGAAGACACTCGGCTTAAGCGCACCGTTGCCCTCAAGTTTCTTCCACCCGAACTCACCCGTGACCGCGAGGCCAAAGAACGCCTCATCCACGAAGCACAAGCGGCTTCCGCGCTGCAGCACAACAACATTTGTGCGATTCATGATATCGAAGAAACTGCCGATGGATGCTTGTTCATCGTCATGGATTACTACGAAGGAAGTACGCTGCGAGAGGAAATTGCCAAAGGGCAATTGCCAATCGATACTTGCTTGAACTTTGCCCTCCAAATCGCCGAGGGTCTCCAAAAAGCCCATGAGATCGGCATCATCCACCGCGACATTAAGCCTGCGAATGTGATCGTCACAAAAGACGGCGTTGCGAAAATCGTGGATTTCGGCCTGGCAAAGCTCGCCGGCCAGGTCCATACGACAAGAGCCGGCTCAACGGTTGGGACTGCAGCGTATATTTCGCCGGAGCAGTCGCGCGGGGAAGAGGTTGACCACCGCACAGATATTTGGGCGCTGGGTGTCGTGCTGTACGAGATGTTGACCTCAAAACTTCCTTTCTCGGCGGCGTATGAAGCCGCCATGCTGTATCTGATCCTTCATGAAAACCCACAGTCCATCAAAGAGCTGCGACAGGAAGTGCCGGCCAAACTGGAAGCACTTGTGGAAAGATGCCTCAGGAAAGAACGAGATGAGCGCTTTCAAGAGGTCGGAGAGTTTCTTGCCGAAGCCAATGCTCTGGTAAGAGCGTTGGAGCCGGGCGCACAAGGGACACATGTACAACCCGCTGAACAGAAAAGATTCGAGAGCGAACGCCGGCCCGTGACGATTCTGTTTGCCAGCATACTCCCGGCGAATGGAAATTCTATCGATGCTGATCCGGAATCTCTGACGGCCGGACTCGATGAATGTTCCGACGGTCTCACTTCCATAGTCCAGAAATACGGGGGAATGAAAGACCGCATTCTCGGTGACAGAATCATGGCTGTTTTTGGCGCTCCCGTTGCCCACGAGAACGATCCCGAGCGCGCTGTTCGGTGTGGACTCGAAATGATGTCCTATGTCAAGAGAATTAACTCCCTCGGTATTTCAGGAGTCACGACAGCACTTCAACTCAGGATTGGAATACACTCAGGAGTTGTTGTTGCGGGCTCCGTGGGTTCGGAAAAGGGAACGGAATATTCGGTTGTTGGCGATGCAATCAACGTCACCGCCGGCATCACCGATCTCGTGCCGGCGGGGGAGATCTATCTGAGTGCCGAAACGCTGAAGCGTGTTGCCGATATCGTTGAGATTGGACAAGCGCGCGCCATTTCCATCAAGGGGAAGGAGCAGGAGATCTCCGTGTATCCGCTGCAATCCTTGAGGTCGGGCCTGGAGCCGGGAAAGCGCGTAGCGGGGGGCGGCGCTTTTGTCGGACGAATGGACGAGCTGCGGATGTTTGAAGAGTCACTTGACCTCGTGCGGAGAAATGGTGAAGTGCGGATTCTGGTTCACGGAGAGGCGGGGGTTGGAAAGTCTCGGCTGAAGAGTGAGGTCATCAAACGGGCCGAAGGGCGAAAGATGTCAATTTGCGAGGGCAAATGTTCGAGTTTGGAGGTCAACACTCCATATTATCTCTGGAATACCTTGCTCAAGAGTCTGCTTCGCGTCGACCTCGAAATGCCCGAGTCAGAAGTCCGCACGCGACTTCATGAAATGGTCAAGATGCTCTCTCTCGAACCGGACGAGCCGTATTTGGCCGCGCTGCTGTCCCTCCATTATGAGGACATACTTTTGGAAGAGGACGAGAAGCGTAAGCGCAACATTTTCGAGGCCATGGGGCGGCTTCTCAAGAAATATGTTGGAGTCAAGCCCACAGTCGTCTTTCTGGAAGACCTTCACTGGATTGATCGATTCTCGCAAAGCCTTCTTGAGTTCATTCTGGGCGGGAATGCCGTTGGTCCGGCGCTTATCGTTTGCCTCTACCGCCCCGGTTACGCCGGTGCGAGCCGGATCAGGGGGACGTCTCACGAGCTTGATCTCAGCCGCCTTTCGGGCGTAGAAGCGCGCGAATTGATGCGTCTGCGATGTGGCGTGGATTCTGTGCCAGAATCGCTCGCTCATCTCATAGAACAAAGGTCGGAAGGTAATCCTTTCTTCATCGAAGAGATCATCAAGACATTGTTGGGAAAGAAGATCATCAAGGTCGGCAAGAACACGCTACACATCATGTCGGAGGACCTTGAATCGGGAGTTCCGGAGACTCTGCAGGGGGTCATTCTCGCACGGATCGACCAACTGGAAGAACGGATCCGGGAGGTACTGCTGGATGCGTCAGTGATCGGCAGAGAGTTTTCAAGGCCGGTGCTCGAGCAGATTGTTCAGAAGAAAACCGACGTGAGGGGGGAGCTGAAGAAATTGGAGTCGTTGGAGCTTGTCTTCGAGAAAGAAGAGGCGCGCGAACTTGAGTATCTGTTCAAGCACTATCTCATACAGGAAGTTGCCTACAATACGTTGCTGCAGAAGAAACGCAAACGACTGCATGGTCTGATCGCTTCGGCAATAGAGAAGTTGTATGCAGATCGGTTGAAGGAGTTTTATGAGGTCTTAGCCTTCCATTACGAAAAGGCCGAGGAATGGGAAAAAGCAGCCGACTATTTGAGCCGTGCCGGCAGAAAGATGCGCGAGACTTTTACAAGGGAAGAATCAGAGGATTTTACCGAGCGGAAGGAAGCAGCCCTGCAGCATCTTTTCGCCTCAGAGACTGAGAAAGCCACCTGGTTCTATAAGTTGTTAAGTATCACGACCGTTGGATTAATGACCCTCATGTCGATCTTCCTTTTGTCCGGCGGCATCTATTTCTTTTTGTGGTCGATGGGGATACGATCAGAAACCGTGGATATCGTATTCTCGGGAGCGAAGAACGACTCCGTGGGACTCGGAATCATGTTGATCTTGATTGGGTCATGGTTCCTCTTTATCACGCTCGTCGTGGTCAAGACTCAATCGGCGCTCGGCAACGTAACGCTCTATGAAGTTCTTGATGAAGGGATTTCATTGGTGTTCAAAGGAGGTGAAAGAATCATCGTTCCGTTTTCGGAAATACAGTCTGTATTCTTCCTTCCCATCCTTCGCGGAAAGAAGAACCTGTGGTCACTCGTAAAGAATGCACAAGAGTACACCCTCTATGCGATTTCACATCGAATGTTCCCTGGCTACATTCGGTGGCTGGGCAACAGTGCGCCCCTGTTTTCTGCACCGTCAAAAGAGGGATTCATTGGGATACGACGAAAACGTGGGATTTCGACGTTTGGGGCACAGATGCAGATTGGCGCACGGCAGAAGCAGATCTGGGAACGGGTAAGAAACATAGGTCTTACCCCGGCTCATACCGCCCAGTTTTACGATCACATGGTACTCGCCTTCACAAAATGGCAAACACGATACTGTCTTCGCTGTTCCGCTCCATTGGAACACGCCGTTCAGTGCCCTTCATGCGGATATCGATGTGGGACTGGTACTGTCCGAACAGATCCTTCTACGCCGGAAGGGACCGTGATTCGTTCGGTCGAGAATTCAGTTCAGTTTCTGCTCGAATTCTTTTTTAATCCGTATGTGCTCTTTGGTGTGTGGATGCTCTGCGTGTTTCTCTTCATTTCGTCGACAAAATCGGGCTTGGAGCTGGCATGGTTGTTCTTTCTCTTGATTCCGCTGTTCGGGGTTCCCTCGTTCACATTGTTGCATAAGAAGAGGTCGCACAGAAATTATGCGATGGCGATTCACAAAACGTCGTTGAGCTATGTTGGTGAAATGCCTGAACTTTTGGGGTCGACGATTCCGTTTCAAGATATTCTCTCGATACGACGATATGCAAACCTCTTTCAGAGAATGCTTGGCCTGGGAAACATTGAAATCGAAACGAGAAACAGGGTTCCGTTGATGGACAGGACCCCTCTTTTTCACTTTGTCATCCCGAACATACGCGAAAGCAAAGAAGTGGAGAAGCTCCTCAGGGAGAGGTGCGACTGTTTGAACGTACCCAAGTCGCAAGATTAGGAACAGCATTTCTGTGGCAATTGAGGCGGCTCTTTCATAGCATCTCGCTGATTCCGATATTAAGAATCATGGTGCGAAACCGCCCGCTTCTCCTCCTCCTTTCGCTCACACTGTGCACCAACATCCTTGCACAGCCATCCCGCCTCATCCGTGTTCCGCAAGATCGTCGCACCATTCAATCCGCTGTCGATGCCGCGCACGTTGGGGACACGATACTCGTCGACCATGGTGTGTACTTCGAGAACATTCGAATACACAAGAACATCGTCCTGGCAAGCCGTTTCATTATCGACAGAGATACGACTCATGTGTCACGCACCGTGATCGATGGCAGCAAGGCGAAAGATGAACGCATGGCCTCTACTGTTCTCATCACTGGTCCGACGGACACTGCTTGTGCGCTGATCGGCTTTACGATCAGAGGCGGGTCCGGATCATATGGCTAGTTCCCGAATGATCCCACCCCTTCTCATTGGATCGTGGGCGGAGGTGTTCTTGTCCGACATGCCGGAGCGACGATCGCGAACAACAGAGGGACGCAAAATATACTTTCGCCGCGGTCGTGCGAGCACTCCGGCCAGACACGGACATACAAACAATCGCTTCATGATCATTCGAAAATGACAACGGTACATTATCCCTCCACCCCTCGCGAATCAAGCCCTTTTTGGGCTTTTTCATAGGTATTATGCACATCACACGCTTGCATTCTGTTCTTCTCAAAGGTGGAAAATGTGTCCGGAACTCCCTACGTTACGGCGTCTCAGAATTAACAGTGGCCCAGGGGGGCGCGGCCCACACCCGTTCTGAACCGCTTCGTACCTACTCGATGGAGGTTGGTATGCGCGTTCGTTCCCGTCTGCAGTTCCCTCGCCTCATCCTCGCCTCGATGGCGATCTTTCTTTCCGAATCCTCCGATCCGCTTCTTGCCCAACCGGCAAATGTCCCCCTCTTCTCACCGATGTCGGTCACGACACACTCTATGGTCTTGACCTGGACGACATTCTCGGATTCGGTCACATTCAAGGAGTATCGTCTTTATAAAAGTTCGACTCCATCAGTGACGACGTCGAGCACGCTTCTTGCCACTATTACCGACCGAACGGTCGCGTCGGTCACCGACTCGCTTCTCCGCGCTTCTTCTCTCCACTATTATAAAGTGTTCGTTGTCGACACGCTGAACGTATTGAGCAGCGGCAGCAACGAAGTTTTCGCCACGACGAAGGCGAACCTGTACCCATTCTTCGACAACGCGGAGGCGGACGCCTCATTGCGATTTGACATCGCCGCACCGTGGGCCCGTGACACTGCGTTTCCGTACGCGGGAGTCTACGCATGGTCTGAATCGCCGTCCGGAAACTATGCGACAACGGTCGATGCATCACTGCTTCTGCACGTCGACCTTTCGACTGCGACGATGCCCGTTCTGACCTTCCAAACACGGTACGGATTGGAGGCGAACGGAGACTACGGGAGAGTGGAAGTGAGTATCGGCGGCGATTGGACGATCGTCGCTTATGTTACCGGAAGTCAATCCGCATGGAAACGCATCAGCGCGGACCTGACGCAATGGGCGGGAAATGCAGACGTGCGAGTGCGTTTCCGTCTTCTTACCAATGGTAACGCCACCGTAAGCAACGGCTGGCATATCGACGATATTTCTGTTGCCGAGACGCCTTCTCCGGCGCTCGGGTATCCATTGATCGACCTCTTCGAGGACACCACCAGCCGCGCAAAATGGCACTGGGGTCAGTGGGACATTCAGTCGGGAGGGCATAATAGTAACGGACAGATACATGACTCTCCTGTCGGACCATATCTGCAATCGGGGGTGATCAACACGTACGTCGACAACCCGAACAGTTTTACGGGGATGGTCACTTCGGGTGTCATCGACCTCTCGGGCGCAGTCGACCCCATCCTTACGTTCTGGCAACGCTACGACTTCTTCAACTGGGAAGACGGGTGCTGGTATCAGTACGACTACGGTCGGATCTACATCTCCCCAAACTACGGATTGCCGGGTTCATGGACCCAGATCTATGCCGTGGGGGACAACCAGAATACGACAGCACTGGCGACATGGCAATACGTCGAGATCGACCTCAGCTCATACGTGGGGAGTTCGACGGTTCGAATTATGTTCGTTGTTGATGATATGCCGGATACCCGGTCCGGATGTGGAGATCAATCCGGGGCCGGCGATGGATGGTATCTCGATGACATCCGCATAGATAATCGTCCGACCTCCGTGACACTCCAGCCTCCGACAAACGTTTCGATGCATGGAGCCGACCTGTCGTGGAGCATGAACGCAGACGCAGACTTCCTGCAGTTTGAGTTGTATCGATCCACCTCATCGGGTGTCAGTCGTACGGACACACGGGTTGCCACTTTTGTGAATCAGGCGACGACGTCGTATCGGGACGATTACCAGATACTGCAGCCGAACATCTACTACTATAGAATGTATGTCGTTGATTCACTCGACCGGGTCAGCTATGGCAGCAACGTTGTGAGCGCTCCATACACTGTCCCTACGGTTTCGTTCCCGTTCTCTGACAACGTCGATTCGGCGTCCAGTGCAACAAAGTGGGCGTGGGGTGTTCCGTGGGCAAGGAGTACGGACCAGTCACACAGCGGGTCCTACAGCTGGACAGATAGTCCGGGCTCAAGCTATGGGCCCAACACGAATTCCTCACTTTCGACGTTCATAAATCTCAGCCTGAGTTCCGCCCCGGTCCTCTCATTCTGGCATCGTTACGTGTTCGAGACCAACGCAGACTACGGCTATGTCGAGGTCAGCACGGACGGAGGCACGACGTGGTCGCGAGCCCTCACAGTCACGGGAGTGGACACAAATTGGACGGAACAGCGCATCGACCTCTCCGCGCACGTGGGAGGGACGATCGGGCTGCGATTCCGGGTCCAGACGAATGCGACTTCACATTTGGACGGCTGGTTTGTCGACGATATCGTGATCGACGATGGAAGTCGAGTTGTTGGATATCCGTTCACGGAGAATTTCGAGTCCGGGTTTGGGAAGTGGTTCCTCGACAGTCCCTGGGGGTTGACATCCGTCAATCCGCATGGCGGAAGTGTCTCGATGGCAGAAAGTCCCTCAGGGATCTACGCACCGACGGTCGACGCCGGACTTCATCTGCACATCAACCTTTCAACCTCGGTCATGCCGTTGCTGAAGTTTTGGACCCGATACGCTACGGAGATCAACGGCGACTACGGTCGTGTGGAGGTCCGTGCGTCAGGAGCCTGGACTGTTGCAGCGTATGTCTCAGGAAGTAATACCGCATGGCAGGAAGTCAAGGTGGACTTGACGCAATGGGCAGGAAACAGCGATGTGCATGTACGCTTCAGGTTCCTCACGAACGGCAATGAGACCATCGGCGATGGCTGGTATATAGACGACGTTTCGATCGCAGAAACACCCACACCGTCACTCGCTTATCCATTGATTGAGACCTTTGACGACGAGACCAGCGCATCCCGATGGCATGGAGGGCAATGGTCGGTCTTGACGAACGGAAGGTCATCGCCGGGGCTGATCCATGATTCGCCGACAGGCCCGTATCTGCAGTCGGGTGCGATAAACACGTATGTCGACGACCCCAATAGCTTCTCGGCGCTTGTTTCCGCCGGGACCTTTGATCTCACAAACGCCCGCAACCCCGTTCTGACGTTCTATCAGAAGCTCGATTTCTTCAATTGGGAGGATGGGTGCTGGTATCAATACGATATGGGGCGGGTCTATGTCTCATCGAACTATGGCCAACCGGGTTCCTGGAACCAGGTCTATTCGGTGGGAGACAATCAGAACACGAACGCTCTTTCGGCATGGCAACGGGTAGAAGTGAATCTATCCTCATATGCCGGACTTTCGAACGTGCGGGTCATGTTCGTCGTGGACGACATGCCGGACACACGTAGCGGATGCGGAGATCAATCCGGTGCGGGCGATGGATGGTATCTCGACGATATTCGACTGGAAGATCGGGTCGCCGACGTCGCTCTTGCCGGCCCAACGAACGTGACCCTTCATGGGGCCTCGCTCGCATGGACACGCAATCAGGACATCAATTTTCAGCACTATAAGGTATATCGGCACACAAGCGCGGCGGTCGATACGAACTCGATCCTGGTAGCGGTGATAACGAACAGGGCGGATACATCGCTGCACGATGTGTATCAGATCCTTCAACCCGGGACCTATTACTACCGTGTCTACACGGTCGATACGCTTGGCACATACAGTTTCGGCAGCAACGTGGTGAACGCGGTGTATCAGGTTCCAACGATCGTTTTTCCGTTCACGGAAAATGTCGACTCCGCCGCCGCGGAGATACGGTGGGCGTGGAGCGCACCGTGGGCGCGCACCACTGCCCGGGCACATTCCGGCCTTTACAGCTGGACGGACAGTCCGGGAGCCAGTTCACCCCCGAACGCTAACACGTCGTTGACGACGTTCGTGAATCTCACATTGAGCGGAACGCCGGTGCTCACGTTCTGGCATGCCTATTCCATGGAGGCCGGCGCTGATTTCGGCTACGTCGAGGTGAGTGACAACGACGGGGCGACATGGACCCGGATCCACTCGGTCTCGGGTGTTGATACGAGTTGGAACGTTGAGCGTATCGATCTCACACCATGGACGGGACGGACGATCGGACTACGCTTCCGATTGACGACAAACGGGTCGATCGAATCCGATGGATGGTATATCGACGACATCGCGATCCTCAACGGTGACCGCATCGTTGCTTATCCCTACGTCGATGACATTGAGAGCGGCCCGAGGTCGATGTTCACAGACTCCCCATGGGGGATCGCGTCTGTGAACGCTCACAGCGGGTCCAATTATTGGTCGAATAGTCCCGCCGGCAATTACAATCCAAGCGCGGACAATTCATTGTCGTTCCACGTTGACCTTTCTCAGGCGCAGATGCCGCTGATGACATTCTGGACGCGGTATGGCACGCAGGTCAACACCGATTACTGCCGCGTTGAGGTCCGCGTAGCGTCGAACTGGATCGTGGCAGCCTACTTCAGCGGAAGCCAATCCGACTGGAAGCAGATTCGGGTCGACCTTACACAATGGGCCAAGAACAGCAATGTGGAGATCCGGTTCCGCTTCACGTCTAATTCCGACGCGACGGTCAGCGATGGATGGGACATCGACGACATTCATATCGCCGAAACACCGACACCCGTGCTCGCTTACCCGTTTACGGAATCATTCGACGATTCTTCGATGATCGACCGATTTCACATGGGGAGCTGGGGACGGCAGACGGGAGGACGCAGTTCACCGTTCTCGATCCACGACTCGCCCACGGGTCCGTATCTGCAGTCCGGCAGTCAGGACTCGTATGGTGACGACCCGAACAGCTTTACTTTCATCATCACCTCCGGGGTCATCGACCTGACCGACGCGGTCAACCCCGCGCTGACCTTCTATCACAAGTACGACTTCTACAATTGGGAGGATGGATGTTGGTATCAATATGACTACGGACGGGTGTATATCTCGACAAACTACGGGTTGCCCGGGACGTGGACGGAGATCTATACGATCGGAGACAATCAGAACACGAACGCACTCGGCTCATGGCAGAAAGTTGAGCTGAACCTCGCTTCCTATATCGGGCATGCCACTGTACGCCTCATGTTCGTCATGGACGACATGCGGGATACCCGAACGGGGTGCGGCGATCAGTCGGGTGCGGGTGACGGTTGGTATTTAGACGATATCCGTCTGGGTGAGAACCTTGTGGCGGCTTCAGTCGTCGATTCCGCCTATATCGTCGGTCCTGCGACGACGAGCACAACGCCGGGCACACCAACAGTCCGCTTGTTCGGAAAGGTCTATGAAGGAGGCGTTACGAACGCCGCGGGGCAAGGTGCCGGTATCATGGCCGAACTCGGCTACGGGCCTCCGGGGTCGGACCCGGCCGACTCCACGTGGGTGTGGGTCAGCGCAACATACGGATCAGATGACGGACTCTTCGACAGATACTACGGTACGTTGAGCGTTCCCGAGATCGGTTCGTATGACTATGCCTTCCGATTCACGCTAAACGGCGGCGCCCGTTGGGTCTACGCCGACCTGAACGGAAATGCCGAAGGAACCAACAGCGCGAACGGCTATGACCCCGGGATGGCGGGAAACCTCGTCGTCTCCAGACGCCCTCAGGCTTTGATCGGAGTCGACTCGCTCCATCAGACGATGCCTGTCGAGATGCGTCAGAACTGGAGCTTCGTTCTGGCGAATGCGGGTGTCAACGCTGAGGGACCGCTATCCTTCTCGTTCATCGAAACGCTGGACACAATGACGACGGTCGATGTCGGTTGGTTCTCCGTCAATCCAGCACGGGGCACGTTGCAGCCGGGTGAACGTGTGGTCGTGACGGCTACCTTTGACGCCACGGGACTTGTCCCCGATACCTCATACAATGCGCTTCTCCTCGTGCGCACGAACGACCCTGACAGGATGGAGACCATCCTGGATGTCCGGTTGCAGACGCTTCAGGTCGGTGTCACGGTTCTCGCGGGTGCCGTTGTAGACCTCTCCGGAGGACCGCTCGGGTCCCTCGCGCGGGTAGAGGTTATTGAAGGGGGTTCGATCACGGCGGCGGCAATTTCCGATGAAGGTGGAAACTTCGCCTTCTTCGGTCTGTCGGCGGGCGCCTACAGGCTGCGGGTGCACGCCCCGGGTTTCTATCCCTACACATTGAGGTCGGTGGAAGTCCCGGGAGACCGGATCATCCTCAGATTGTCCCGCACCCCCGTCATCGCGCTCACCGATCAGAGCGCAAACTTCTGGGGATCGCTTTCGATGTTCGACGGCGCTCCGCTCAGGCCGGGTGACGTCGTAACGGTCGCGGACCCCGATAACGTTGTATGCGGGGTTTTCACGGTCGATTCATCGGGCGCCTACGGTTTCATGCATGTGTATGGCGACGACGGCTCAACGTCCGAGATTGACGAAGGTGCGTCGCCCGGTGATACACTGCGGTTCTTCGTGAACGAGTCGCCCGCCCCATCCTCCGGACCCGATGCACCGGTCTGGATGGGAAATCTCACGACCTCGCATGTCGAGTTGAATGCCTCAAAACTCGATATCCTGCCGTTGAACGTCAATTGGAACCTCTCGTCGTTCACAGCCATACCACCGAATGATTCGATCCATGTCGTTCTGCAATCGATCGGCGGTACGTTCACGCTCGTGTCGTCCTTCGACCAGTCCCTCGGCGGTGCCCGAACATACGACCCGGCTCTTCTTCCCTTCAGCGACCTGTGGCACGTCGACCCGATGCACGGATACTGGATCAGGATGAGCTCGGCGGATACACTGCAGGTGGATGGCGAACGGCTCTACACCGACGCGCTGTTGCCGCTCGAGCAGGGATGGAATCTGACCGGATATCTGCCGGAGCATTCATTAGAGGTGGCGAAAGCGCTCGGCTCGATCGCCGGAAAGTATTCCGTTGTGAGCGGCTTCGATGACGGCGCACAAACCTTCGTGCCCGGCAGCCCCCTGAGCGACCTGACAAACATGAAGAATGGATTCGGGTACTGGGTAAAGACGACCGAACCCGCCTTGCTTCAATATTCCAGGAGCACACCGCTGGGAGTTCCTTCCAGAGTGTCCGACCAATCATCACAAAAGTCGGTCGTGGCATCCGTTCTGATGTCCCCCTGGTGGACGGATTATTACGGAACGATCAACGAGGGCGGTGTTCCACTGCCGGTCGGCGCGGTCATGCAGGCCTTCGACCCGGACGGCGTCAAGTGCGGTGAGGTCGTCATCCGTCAAACGGGTCTGTATGGGTTCCTCCATGTTTATGGGGACGATCCCGCGACGAGTGGGCTCGATGAAGGGGCGGAGGCAGGGGATGACGTATCGTTCGTCGTGAACGGAAAGATCGTGGCGAGGACCACGCTCCCGGACCACCGCTGGAAAGGAGACCGGTCTTCCATCTCGTTGTCGATCGATGTGTCTGCCGGAAACGGAACGACGGCTGCATTGCCGACGGTGTTCGAACTTTCTCAGAACTATCCGAATCCGTTCAATCCATCGACTCTCATCCGCTATCAGGTTCCAGAGGAAGAGAGAGTGCACATCACGATCCACGACCTTCTCGGAAGAGAGATCGTCACACTGGTCAATGATATGACAAAGCCCGGAGAGTATGTTGCGCGCTGGAATGCTCAGGATGCGACCGGTGATATCGTGCCCGGAGGGACATACTTCTGCCGAATGAAGGCCGGGACGTTCACACGAACGATGAAACTCCTGCTGCTCAAATAAATGACCCGGCCGCAAGGAGTCGACCCATGAAAATACTTTGGCTCGTACTTTTGGCAGGTGTTTTGAACGTTCACGCGACGGCGCAGGTCCAGCCGACGAATGTGTGGATGGATTGCTTTAGTCAGGCTTCGACCGTCAATGGCCAGGCGGTGCCCATCGGCGCACTCGTGCAGGCGTACGACCCGCAGGGAGTGCTTTGCGGCGAGTATCGTGTGCAGACGGCGGGTTGGTACGGGTATCTCCACGTGTATGGAGATGATGCCACGACCACGGGGATCGACGAGGGGGCCGTCAACGGCGACACGATCACGTTTCGCATCGAGGGACTTGCCGCGCTCGCTTCCGCAAATGCCGTGTGGACGAGCGGAAACCCTGGCGCGTTGCTCGAGGTACATCTGCATGCGAATTTGTCAGCCCCGCCACCCCCCCAGCTGATAAGCCCAGCCGACGGTGCCACGGAGACGCCTCGAGCGACGGTGTTGCGCTGGGCGCTTGCACCGGAACCATATCCTTCGCTCGGTGTCCTGATGCACCGTGTACAGGTCGCGACCGATTCTGCGTTTGGATCAATGCTCGCAGACTCGTTGATAGGCACAGCAGATTCGCTTCACGTCTCCGGTCTGGCGATAGGGACGTTGTATCACTGGAGAGTGCGATACGAACACGATCTCGCGGGGCCAAGCGTGTATTCAGCGGTCCGTTGGTTTGCAACCGTGACGACGGGTATAGAGGACGGATCGCCGACACCTGTGGGGTTCGAGTTAAGGGAAAACTATCCCAATCCATTCAATCCCGAAACGAAAATCGAATACAGGATGAAGGAAGGAGGATGGGTGAAGGTGTCAGTGTTTGATGTTCTGGGGCGTGAAGTCGCCGTGCTGGTGGATGAAGAACAACCGGCTGGCGACTACAGAACGACGTGGAATGCATCAACGATGCCTTCGGGTGTCTACCTTTGTCGTGTGACGTCGTTGGGTATCAGCGGTCTTCGCTTTGAAGCGGCAATGAGGATGGTGTTGATGCGCTGAAGGGTTGACTTTGTACACAGTGAAAAACCCAGCTTCGGCCGGGTTTTTTTGTGGGCAGGGTTGGACACATCAAGCGGGACTTCAGTTCGACTCTAGCTGTTCACCATTCAGGAGTATTCTTGACAATCGGTCACGTCTGAGCAGCGACGCTGATCATTCCTCTTTTGATCGCAAACTTCGCTAACCCGATCGCAGTGTGAATGTCCAGTTTCCTCATGATGCGTTCCCGATGCGTTTCCACCGTTCGCGGGCTGATCTTCAGACGCGCAGCCGTTTCTTTATTACTGTTTCCTTCAGCGATGAGAATGAGGATCTCCTGCTCGCGTTCCGTCAATTCCGACGGTCGGGCAGGCTGTACGCTGCGTGAGTCCGCCAAATATTGGCTGATAAGAACCTGAGACACGGCATCGGAGAAATAGGTCTTTCCCGCATGAACCGACTGAAAAGCTTTCACGAGTTCATCCCGTGAAGCCTCTTTCGACATGTACCCGCTGACACCAAGTTTGGCGAACTCCAAGATATACTCTTTCTCGTTGTGAACAGTGAAAACAAGGATCTTCACGCCGGGAGACTTCTTCTTCAGTTTTTTTGCGACATCGATGCCGCTCATTTTTCCCAGACTGATATCAAGCAGAACAATATCGGGTTCAAGTTTCTCGACCGCGGCAAGCGCCTCCTTCCCATTTCCCGCCTCGCCGACGACCTGAATGTCCCGCCGTGATGTAAGTTCTCTCCGCACGCCGCTGCGAACGATCGGATGATCGTCAACGAGGAGCAATCGGATCTTTTCCCGTCGTCGGGTCTTAGTGTCGAACATGGTCGTCTCCCGATTGTTGTCGGAACGGTACTTCGGCAATGATCACGGTACCTCCGCTTGTTGTTGAAGATGCGTGAAAGGTCCCACCCAGAACCACCATCCGCTCACGCATACCTTGAATTCCCATTCCGCCGGATCTGGCCTTCTTTCTTCGAGGATTGCCATGAAGGCCGATCCCGTTGTCCGCGATCTCGACTCTGACCGTTGCGTCGGTTCGTGAGATTCGGACAACCGCTGACGCCGCCCGAGAATGTTTCTCAACGTTCGTCAGGCTCTCTTGAATCAATCGGTAGAGGGCGAGTTCAATGTGGCGGGGTAGGTTCTTAGGCTTCTCCTCCAAGGCAAGCCGGATGACGATCTTTGACCTGTTCTGCAGTTCATCGATGAGAGCTCGAACAGCGGGCAGAAACCCCAGGTCGTCGAGAATGCTCGGCCTGAGGTTTCGTGAGATCCTCCGAACGTCCTCCATCGCCGATTCCACAAGTCTCCCGGCATCCTTCGATGTCACTTTGATCTTGCGTTGAGCTGGGGAGATTCTGTGTTCGACAAAACTCAGCTTCCCCTTTGCAAGTGCGAGGGTCTGATTGACCCCGTCGTGCAGCTCACGGGCGACTCTCCTTCGTTCATTCTCTTCGGCCTCTATGATCTTGCTCGAAAGTTGCCGCAGGAGGAGGATCGCTTGTTTCTGCTGTGTTATGTCGGCTACAACGGCCTCGCACGTGCCATCAGATTCATTGAGCACACCGAAAAGAGAAAGCCATGCAGGCTTCTGTCTCTTCCCTTGCAGAAGGATCTCGTGACCTTGGATCGACTTGGTCTTCTCCAACCCCTGAAGCAAGGGCGTTGGAATTCCCGCTTCGAACAGCCCCAGCCGCGAAGGAATGGTCTCCAGCGACCTCGTCCCCAGCATCTTGAGGAGTGCTTCGTTCGTTTCGATCACACGTCCTGTCGCAGCGTCGAAACGAACCATACCGACGATCGAATTCTCGAAAAGATACCTGAACTTCCGCTCGCTCTTGGTGATCTCGCGGATAGATTTCCGTTGCCCGACAATGACCGAAACGACAAATGCGATCACGACCGACGCGATAACGAACATCGCTGCCAGAAGGACCCACAAGACAACTATTTGGTCCAAAGGCACAGAAATCCCTTAGCAAAGATAACGGATGCCGCAGTGTGCGTAATCGCCTTGAAGGTCCATGGGATCAAGGCCAGTTCTTTCGGGAACAACATCAGAAGATTGCTTGCAACATAGACCACGGCTCCAACGCCAAAATGAAGCAACGTGGCAACAGAGATCCACATTGTTGGGTCGCTCGCAAGTCGTTCGGTGTTGCTCAAGCGCAGCTGAAACAACGTATAGCTCGAAATGATCACAATGGCGATCGCAGATACTGCCTTGCTGACGGCGTTGAATCCTGCCGAATGTTCTGAAACAATAGAGTCCAGAAGGGCCAGCGAAAGGAAGACGGGAATACTCCAGAGAATCACGCGACGGATAGTGCTTTCTTTCTGCCAATAATGAAAGACCAGCATGATCAATCCGAATTCGAATGGTGTGTACAGCCGGATGACCCACAGGTTATTGACGCCTCGTACGGAAAGAGTGAAGAGCAGGATATCTGTGAGGAACGAAGAAATGAGGTATGCCAGCATGATCTGCAGAGGGCGATCAAGCGCATCGCGGACTTTGTACCCTGCATAGATCGGGATCAACTCGGCCGCTACAGTTGCATAACCGATCGCCATCAAAATGTTCATGCGCCATGCGACGGAAAGAGTGAAAAAGTGAAGCAGGGTGTATTCCACCCTGCCTCGCGCGATATGGACCGCAGTACATTAGCCAAGTCCGTTGAACGAAGGATCAGACGTCGGCCGTACCGGGAGTCCTGTGACGATAGGCCCGCTGAGAAGGTCATCGCCAACGGCATTGGCACCCACAAAAATGAGTGAGGGAGTCTCCGTCGAGTGAAGTCCAAAGTAGACCCTAATTCCCGCGCACTCCTCTTGCATCAACATGCTCATCAGAGAATCCGATGAGAGATCTGCACCGACGACGCGCATCGTCATCGACGTACGGGAATTGCCAACGAGCCTTTTTGCCTCGGCGAGCGTAATCCGGTGATTCTCATCCCCCGTGAACATGCGATGTCGTGAGCTTCGTACTTTGATGTACGACGGGACATTGTCATTGAGCGCATTGGGTGCGGCGCAGTACGGCGGACAGGGAAGCACATCCTCTCCCAAGACGCCCTTGGTCAACTCACGATACGAAGCATCCAATCCGACGAGTACGAGCGTTGAGGCGGTGTTCTCCTCTGCCGCAAAATACGCTCTAATTCCGAAACAATCCTCCTGTGCCAGAATCTTCTCAATGATATTCCTGCCGAAAAAGCCCCCCTTCCTTGATCCGGGCAGCATATTCTGCCGGTACCTTTCTGTCAACCTCCCTGCTTCATCAAGCCGTATCGATGTATCTTTGAATGCAACGGATCGTACGGTCGTCGCGAGTTGTTGTGAAGGTGAAAGTTGAGTTGTGTGGAACGAGGGGGATTGCGTTTGCTGGGTTTTCATGACGGTTCCTTGAGAAATGGGAGTCTCCCGATGGAAGCCGTCCTGTGCAGCACTCATCTTCGGTCCGCACGTACGCCCCCAGGACGCAACCGATGGGGGACCAATCAGTGATGAATAAGGGAGGAGGGGGTCCAAATGAACGGAGGGCTCCGACAACCGGGATATTTAAGAAGGAAGGCTGGACAATTCGCCGGCACGCACATATCCTTTCGACGCTGTCGGGTAAACGTATGAGAGTGTTCTCACCCAGAATAGAATGACCGGCAACAAACCCGTTCAATACGCCTCATTACGGTATATGTTTGTACCATGGACTACCGAACGAGCCGGCTGATAATTGGACGGGAACCTTGATCACTGTCGTCGAATCTGACAATCGAACGTCGAAGGGTTACGGCGAAGACCGGAGTGTGTAACAAAGCTTTGATGAAGATTGGGCAAGCGTTATACCGAATCCGTACCACTACGGACAAACGACATCCGTTATCGTACGGATTGTAAATATTGAATTAGCTGCGGACCTTTATCGCATGGAAATGGGAGGGGCACCGGACTCGGAATGCAATCTGCAGCTTACGTCCTCAAGAGGGTAGAAGTAGTATGACTACACGAGGGTGGCGAAAGCCAGAGCCCCTGAGAGATCAGGGGCTCCAGTGTTTCTAAGACTTCGCGTCCTTGCTGGGATGCAGCTTTTGTTACTTCTTCTTTGGATACGCAGGCGCAGCCGGAACGTCCACCGGCTCCTTCGCGATCTTTTCCTTCAAGTATTGGATGGCAGCGTCAAGTTGGGCATCGCTCCCGCCGAACGTTGCACGCGGAGGATTGTCGACGAATATATCCGGCACAACGCCGTGCCCTTCGATCAGCCACTCCCGTTCGGGTGAATACACGCCGAATTCCGCCGCTGTGGCGATGCCCCGGTCGACGAGCGTATTGCTGGACGTGAGCCATATCTCGCCCCCCACGTCCGCGTGCCGACGACCTTTCCCAACCCCAGCCGCCGGAAACCCTCGGCGAACGCTTCGCCGTCCGATGCGGTCCACTCGTCGCAGAGCACCACGAGATGGCCGCGGATTATATGCAACGTCCTTCTTCGGTGTTTGATGTGTTAGGGCGCGAGGTAGCTGTGCTGGTCGATGAAATGAAACCGGCCGGCGCATACAAAGCGACATGAAATGCGGCCAGGATGCCAAGCGGAGTCTACTTCTGCAGAATGACGGCGAGCGACTTCACGACAACAAAAAGGCTGACACTGATGAAATAAAGTTGTGCGAGCCTCGGAGAAGATCAAGTGGAAGAAAAACCCGGGTTTGGCCGGGTCTTTCTTTTCTGCGGGTTTGGAACTTCTACAGCTTTACTTCGGCGGAAGCTTCCTTGATCGTCTGAGCTTCGATCGTGCACCATGATTGAAACGCGATGCGTGTAACGTCGGTCTTGTTGAGTCCGTAAGGAAACGATGCCGAAAAATTCTTCATAATGTGGTCGAGGAACGTGTTGAAGTCCATGATGTTGGTCCCGGGTGTTGAAGCGTGAAA
>Ga0156245_1050_pt1 | contig 32143 bp, 22 predicted proteins | sample RifCSPlowO2_12_FD_107892 | JGI IMG/M metagenome (GOLD analysis project Ga0156245, IMG submission 107892) | Ignavibacteria bacterium RIFCSPLOWO2_12_FULL_56_21
GAGCACTGCAATGAAACGATGGACCATCGATCCGATCCATTCCCAGGTAAACTTCAAGGTGAAGCATCTCGTCATTTCGACCGTTTCCGGTCATTTCGACACGTTCACCGCAACCATCGACGCCGCAAAGGAGGATTTCAGCGATGCAACGATCGCGTTTGAGGCGGACGTTCACAGTATCAATACGAAGAATGAGCAACGCGACAACCACCTGAGATCTGCCGACTTCTTTGACGCTGCGGCGCATCCGAAAATGACGTTCGTGTCGACATCGGTGAAGAGACTCTCAGATTTCGAACTTCTGATAACTGGAGACCTTACGATGCGCGGTATTACGAAGCAGGTCACGCTCGACGCCGTCTACAACGGTACCGTCCCCGGCTTCGGAGGAAATCTTGTCGCCGGATTCGAGATCGTCGGTAAGCTGAATCGCTTCGATTACGGCCTGCAATGGAGCGCGTTGACGGAGACCGGCGGCATGGTCGTGAGCAACGACGTGAAGCTGGAGATCCTGGCAGAATTCAACGCCGCGCAGGCGCAGGCAAAGGCAGCATAGGGTCCCAGGATCCTTATGTAGAAGACCAACCGCGAATCTTCGCGAATTGCGGTTTATCCTCTCTCAAAAGCAGCCCGGACAACGACACGTTGTTTCGGGCTGTTTGCTTTGTATCTTTGAGAAAAGGAATGGTCACCATGTACGAGCCGCGTCATCGCAAGCCCATCCCCCGACGCCATTTTGTCCGGCGTCTCCTGAAGCATGCCCTCGTATCCGCTGCGTTGATTGTCTTCTCTCTTGCGGCGGGAATGGTCGGGTACCATCGGTACGAAGGCCTCCCCTGGCTCGACGCATTCCTGAATTCTGCGATGCTGCTTGGCGGCATGGGACCCGTAGAGTTTCCCCACACAGACAACGGTAAATTGTTTGCGGGATTGTATGCGATGTATTCCGGTCTCGTCTTCCTCATTGCCGCCGGAGTCATTGTCGCCCCCGCACTGCACCGGATGCTTCACCTTTTTCACTGGCAAGAGACGGAGAGATCATGAAGACCGTCATCCTAAGCTTCATGGTGGACATTCAGGACACGATGTATGGTTTTCATTTGTGCCAGAGTTGTGTAATCTCCCTCGCCTGAAAAAACATGCCCCGCAAACGCCCTCCTTTCGGCCAATCACGCCCCGCCGTCACTCCGCTTGCGCCCATTTCGCCCGCAGAGATTGACCTTCTTTCGTTGTTCACGAAGAACACGCTGGGCAAGGATGTGCCGACTGAAGCCGCCATTGGCGACGTGCGCGTTGACTTTGCACGGCAGATCGTCATACGCAACAACATGACCATTGAGCTCTCCACAAGGGAAACCCGCCTCCTCCGCTACCTCTTTGCCCGCGAGGGAGAGGTCGTCGGGCGCGACGAGCTACTCCGCGAGGTCTGGGGATTCGAAGAGCCCCCGACAACCCGCTCCGTCGACAATTATATCCTGTCGCTTCGCAAGAAGATTGAGCCACACCCCTCCCGTCCCAGGCACATTCAGACGGTACGGGGGGGAGGTTATCGGTTCACCCGGTAACGCATGAATCTTTTGACACAGGATTGACACAACTCCGCATTCACTTCTGCAACTTGTCTCTCGATAACGTCGTTCCTTGATGCACCTCCATCACCTCAGAGAGATCATGCGCACACTTCTCCTTCTCCTCGTCTCCCTCGCAGTGCTGCCGGGTCGTGTTCATGCCCAGCGCGAGCGTCTCGTTCTCCGCACGTATGGTGTAAACGACGGACTCCCTTCGCAGGAGGTCCGCTCAGTTGTCCGGGATTCCTTGGGTCTCGTGTGGGTCGGAACTGCGACTGGACTGGCTGTATCGTCGGGCGATGCGTTCGTCAATGCGGAACGGGCATTCATCATTACGTTCCCGCCTTCTCCCATCTCTCAGGTCGCTGTACATGCGCGAGAGGGCGGACTCCTGGTTTCCGGTGCGCAAGGGACCGCGGTTTCCGTTTCATTTGTCCGGCAGGATCCATATCGCAAAGGATACCACTGGAAGTCCCTCTTCTCGGAAATCCCGGATAATGTCCTCGCAACCTGGAATTTCACAAGCATCTTCAGGACCAGAATGAAGGAGGTGCTCATTGGCACCAAAGGTCACGGCGTGTGGACCCGGGTCGACACCGGCAAAGTCATGGATGCGTATTCCTTCATGCATGCGGAGCTCCGGAAGGTCGGTGAGGGGTTGACGGTGACAGCCATCGTTGAGGATTCTTCCGGCACCGTGTGGGTGGGAACGAACAAAGGATTGTTCACCTATCTGGATGCGAGCTTGTTGCAGGTCCCGGCGCATCTTTCCGAACTGCGACACTCTCCGATCCGCACTCTTACCGTTGCACGGGACGGAAGCTTATGGATCTCTGCGGACGGCCGCGGCCTCTTCCACGTCCAGGCAGGGATCGCGGTCCACCCGAGGAAGATAGCAGGCATTCCCGGCGCTGCCGTGACCTCGATTTCATGTTCTCCGAACGGCGATGTTTGGTGTGCAACGTCAAGTGGAGGATTGGTCCGGCTGAGGAACGGCAAGATAAGCGTCTTCACAAGATCGGACGGGCTCCCGACCAATGCATTCCATTGCGTTCATGCGGATGACGACGGTCTTGTCTGGGCAGGTTCATCGGAAGGATTGACAAAGATCCTGCCCGAATCGTATCTGCTGTATTCGGAAACGGATGGATTACCCCGCGGCGCATTCTTCGGCGTCACAAAGGCCCCGAATGGCGATCTCTGGTTCAGCGGAACCGGAGCCCTGGTCCGTATGCGCGGCTCCGCCATCAGGTCATGGAAGACACAATCGTCCATCGGCAACCTTCCGTTGCTCAAGCCTGTCGTCGATTCTCAAGGACAGGTCTGGATGCTCTCCGCCCGCGGCGTCGTTCGATTCGGCGGGAACACGTTTACACTCTTCGCAGATTCGCTGATCGATGAACTGTATGCAAGTGTCTGTCGGTTGAAATTCCATCCGCAGGGCGGCATTGTCCTGCTTACTCCTACATACCTCCGGCGTTTCCGAAACGGTGCAACGACCACGATCCTCAAAGGCGAGCGGTTGCAGGATTTTGTCTTCGACAGGGCCGGCAACATCTGGGCGTACAGTTTTCCCGCGGTGTGGAAAGTTGCTCTCAACGACTCTGTGACACCGCTGGGGGATATAGGCTTTCCCGTCAACATTACGACCGGACATGGCGACAGCGTTTTTGTGCTCAATCGACTCAAGGGTTTCCAATCACAGTATGAATTGGAGCATATGGATTCGGTTTCGGCGCGGGACATGAATGACGACAAGAGTATCAAGACCCGGGGATATGTTGTCGACGGAATGGTGACGAAGTCCGGTCGCAGAATCATCACGACGACGATCGCCGTCACTGAACAACTCGTCGGAGATGATCGTCTGAAGTTCTTGGCGTCCACAGAAAACATGGCCATTCTTTCTCCGCTCTATGAGCGTTCCGACGGGTCGATTCTCCTGTTCACAGTGACGTCGAAAAATCTTGGGTTCTATCACCTCGATCTCAACAAAGGTTCCCTGATCAAACAACCGTTGTTGAACTCGTCAATAATTCGCGAGATGCGAGCAGGACCCCTTGGAATTTACCGTGTTGGAGGATCTTCTCTGGTGAAAGGATTACAGCTTCTCACCGAGGATTCCTCCGGTGTGCTCTGGGCGGCTACGCCGGTAGGGATCATGTCCTTCCCGCCATCCGGTTTGCAGTACCCGGTTCGGGCGCCCGTCCTTTGGAAGATCGTTGCCAACCATGCCGTATTTTATTCATCAAGTGCCGCGGATGATTTCCGATATGTCACATTCCGGGCGGCTCCGCTGCTCGAAGGACAGTACGACCCTGTTGGATACTTTGAGGGACAGCGACTTACACTTCCATCGTCCATGAACAACCTCTCGTTTGTCTTTGCCGATCGTTCATATCGGACAGAAACGGGCGTGTTCTTTCAGTACAGGCTGGACGGCGTGGACACCTCCTGGTCTGACCCGGTTTCCGAAATGGAAGCTCGCTATTACGATGTTGATCAAGGGACTCACCGGTTCCGTGTTCGTTCAATGACCCCGGATGGTTTGATCTCGAAGGAGCATTGGGTGGATGTCAAGATCATAGTTCCGTTTTGGAAGGCGACGTGGTTCGCTGCACTCTCGATCGTGACAGTGCTGTATGGCAGTGGCAGGCTCTATGCGCGGCGAATCCGCCAGCTCAGGGAAGAGAGCGACCGCTCAACATTGCAGGCCGTCCGCGAAAACGAATTACATATGGCAAAGACACTTCAAGCAGGTATGCTCCCCGCCGCGTGCCCACAGATAAGAGGATTCGCCTTTGCGGCCCATTCACAACCTGCATCCGAGGTTGGGGGGGATTTTTACGATTTTCTGCAGGAAGAGAATCGTGTCGGCATTGTCCTCGGCGACGTCTCCGGACATGGTATCACCGGCGCAATGATCGTCGGCATGGCCCGTACCTCGCTGCGTTTTGCAAGCTCTCAACTCGACGCTCCCGCGCAGATATTGAGCGTGGCCAACGAACGCCTGCGTCAGGATATCAGCCGCAATGTGTTTGTTGCGATGTTCTACGGTGTTCTTGAACCGAAGAAGCGTATGCTCCGGTATATTTGCGCGGGAATTCCGACGCCGATCCTGGTGCGCAACGGGCGGGCATCCTACCTTCCTCAAACGCATGGCGATCGATTTCCGCTCGGCATTTTGTCTGGAGTGCGATACAAAGAAGCAAAAATTCCGCTCCGCCCGAACGACCTTGTGATCTTCTACACGGATGGCATTGTGGAAGCAATGAACCATACAAAGGAGGAATTCGGATTCGAGCGGCTGTTACATAGCGCCGAAGAACTTGCATCCGAAACGACGGAATCCGTCGTTCGTAAACTCATGGACAACGTTGGACGTTTTACGGAAAACGCTCCCCAGGACGATGACATATCGATGGTCGTCCTCAGAGTGGAGAAGGGAGGCCGGTCATGATGACATTTGCACGCGTCTTGCGCCTGCAACTCTGGGTCCTGGGAATTTGGGGAATCCTCCTGGTGACCGCTTTCGCTTTTGTCCTCGGCCCATCATATGCATCGTTTGTTGTGGGCTGGGGAATTGCCGTCTTTTGGACTGCGATGCTCTTGATCGAAGGATCGGCGTACGTGTTTGAACGTTGGCGTTCCGCGCTCGTTGTTCCGCGCGCGACGAAGTTCATGGCCACGGCAACGATGATCGCCACTCTCCTGCTCTTTGTCCTTCCCTGGTTACGATTCGTCGTCATTATCCTGAGCGAGACGATGTGGTTTGATCTCAAGTCGTACATTGCGGAATCAGTATTCGGGGGCTCCTACTGGGTCAACGCGCGATTCGCAGTCGCGATCCTGGTCACATGGGCCTTCATGTTCGGGTTCGGCCAAGGCGTACGAGCCCTCCTTTCGCACGGCACCAGTGACGGCGTGTCCACAGCCCGCTGGTTGAAAATCGTTCTCATCGTCATGTTGGTCGTGATGTCCCTGGTCATACCGGGTCTCGTGGCGGTGTCGTTGCGGTGGATGCGGAATATGTCGTGGAGCGAATGGTATGCCGGCGCCTGGCGCGAGCAAGCTCTTCCTACCTTCAAAATTGTCGGTTATGCGTGCTTTCTCTTCGTTTCCATGAAGACGCTCCTTGCCTGGATTCGGATGTCCTCCACGATACGAACGCTCCAGGTGATCATTGTATCGGCTCTCCTGTGCATGGTCCCCTTCTTCTATGGGTTTGCACGGTATGGTCCGACGCTTCATCACCTCGACGTCATGGAAAATATCTATGCTGTTGTCACGGCACTGTTGCCGTTCGTCTTTTGGGGGATACACACGCTCTTCACTCTTCGGAAGCGGCAAGTACTCCCGCCTGTGACTCCGGGATGATGTCATTGGGGGACAGATTCGAAGTACGACCTGTGATCGGATTGGAGCAGAAAGCGGTGGACCGCGCTGCCGACAGGGCGCGGTCGCTCGGATTCACGGGGGCGCAGGTCGACGATATTTGTACGGCTGTGCGCGAAGCGTGTTTGAACGCAGCCGAGCATGGCACGACCGTCAACGACACATATGAGGTCACAATCTGGTATGATAGTACGACGTTGTCCGTTGAGGTTTGGAGCCGGCGAGTTGCGATCCATCCCGGCGCAGCACCTCCTCATCTTGAGACCAAGATCGACGGGAATGAGAACCCCCGCGGCTGGGGGATATTCCTCATGCAGCGGCTTGCAGATTCATGTACATTTGAGACCAGGAATGGCGGAACCGTCGTTCGATTGACATTCCAGCAACATCGATCGTCATGACGCACTAAGCGGAGGATCCACGCACCGTGGCAGACACAACACATGAACCTGGGCCGGAATTCGACGTCACGTCAAGCTGCGAGCGGGGCATGGGGTTGATCACGTTGTCCGGCTACATCGCATCGAACGCGGAAGCCGCGATTCTCAAGGCGTACGACACAGTAACACAGCAAGGAGCGAAGGAGATTCGCTTCCATTGTGCTTCTGGAATCGTATTGACCAGCTCCGGAATCGCAGTTCTCATTTCTACGGTCGCAAAGGCGCGCAAGCGAAGTCAGCGTATCGTCGCTTCGGGATTGTCCGCCCACTACAAGAAGATCTTCTCCATGATCGGCTTGTCGGAGTATGTCGTGATCAATGACGATACCGCGGACAAACACTGAAATGTCTATGCAGATCAAAGCCGTCATCTTTGGCGCCTCGGGCATGGTCGGCGAAGGAGTTCTTCACGAAGCCCTTCGGCATTCCGAAGTTGTATCGGTGCTCGTCATCGGACGAAGATCATGCGAGATTCGACATGAGAAATTGAGGGAAGTGGTCACACCGAACCTGTACGATCTCTCGAGCCTCGAGGGTCAGTTTACTGGCTACAATGCCTGCTATTTCTGCTTGGGGACGACGTCGGTCGGTAAGAAAGAAGACGAATATCGCCGCATCACATATGACCTCACGCTGCATGCAGCCCGAACATTGTCACGGCTGAATCCTGATATGACCTTTTGTTACATCTCCGGACTCGGAACGGACAGCAGCGAACAAGGAAAAAGCATGTGGGCGAGAGTAAAGGGCAAGACGGAAAACGACCTGATGAAACTCCCCTTCAAGGCTGCTTTCATGCTCAGACCGGGTTTCATCAGGCCGATGGCAGGTCTGAAACGATCACACTCGTTCGCGCGAGTACTTATCCCTCTGTATCCGTTCCTGCATACGGTGGCTTCCAACTACGTGTGCACGTTGGAAGACGTTGGACGAGCGATGATCAATGTGACGCGGCTTGGCTATGAAAAGCGGATCCTGGAATGTGAGGACATTGAACGGTGTGCGCGGGGCGAAGTATAACGTTCGCCCACGAATCGACACGAATGCATAATGGGATGGCTCCATTATCGCTGAGAATATGTGTATAATGAATGTTCTTATGCAGCTAGAATTATTTTTGAAAAGTTACAACCATGACTGCCTCCAAACGCATTGCTCTCGTTGCACACGACAACCGCAAGAAAGACCTTGTGGAATGGGTCGAATGGAACGCGGAATCCCTCGTTCGGCATAAAATCGTGTGCACGGGGACGACGGGTGCACTCGTCGAAAAGACGCTGACGAAAAAGTTGGACAAGTCGACACGACAATCGCTCAGCCTACGAAAACTGAAATCCGGTCCGCTTGGCGGGGATCAGCAGTTGGGATCACTCATCGCAGAAGGGGAGATCGACGTCCTCGTATTCCTCTGGGATCCAATGGAACCTCAACCGCACGACGTCGATGTCAAAGCGTTGCTGAGGATCGCGGTCCTGTACAACGTCCCAACGGCCTGCAACCGGTCAACGGCCGATTTCATGATTTCGTCGCCGTTGTTCACAGCGGAATATGAGCCTGCTGCTATCGATTTTTCCGGTCACCTGAACAGGAAATTGCACCCGTAGGTATGCCCGATAGGCCGGCATGACCGGGTTCGGCGTGTCACCGACCCCGGTTTTTCGGTAGCTAAAATCGATGCGTGCGAACTCATCTCCGAAGACGTCCTTTGGCGCAAGCGTTGGGCGTTCCAGGAACCGGAATTTCCAGGTTCCGTTGAGCGACCGAAAGAACGGCGAGCCTTCGCGGCCCACAGAAATCCGGCAAGTATCGGAGCTGCGCGGCGCATGGTATTGTCTCACGTGAGGGTTTTCACGAACGTGGATCTCAGGAGCTTCGCACTTTCTTCTGGCGTCACATCGCGTTGCGGCTCGGCCAACATTTCATACCCGACCATGAATTTTCTGATGTTTGCGGAGCGGAGGAGCGGCGGATAGAAATGCATGTGGAGGCACCATTCGGGATGCCGATGTCCGTCTGTCGGCGCCTGATGAATTCCGGAGGAGTATGGAAATGGGGCTTGGAAGAGCGCATCGTACGATTTCGTCAACCTGCTCAGGGCATTCGCGAAGAATGACACGTCGGAAAGTGAGAAGTCGAGAATCGACTCCATCCGACGGCGCGGCACGATCATTGTCTCGAACGGCCACACGGCCCAGAATGGCGTCAAGACGACAAATCTGTCATTTTCGAACACGATCCGGTCCGACGCGCGTATTTCAAACCGGACATAGTCCGATAAAATGGCATGTTTCTTCCGGGAATAGTACTTCCTGCACTGGAGAAGCTCTTTAGCCGTTTCCATCGGTATGTTTTCCTGCGCCCAGATCTGACAGTGGGGATGTGGATTGCTGTTCCCCATCATCGCTCCCTTGTTCTCGAAGATCTGGATGTGGCGTATGCGCCTGTTCTCGGCGATCGACGCACATTCTTTCTTCCAGGTCTCGATGACGTTCACAATATCGGGTTCGCTCATGTCCGCGAGCGACAGATCGTGACGCGGTGAAAAATTAACGACACGACAGACGCCGCGCTCCGGCCGCGCCGTAAAGAACGGATTCTTGGTTTCATACTTCTCCACCGGGCTCCCGTCAAGCGCAGCGAAGTCGTTCGTAAATACATATGTCGATGTATAGTTCGGATTACGTTCTCCGTTTGCGCGGACGTTTCCGGGGCAAAGGTAGCAGGCGGGGTCGTACGCCGCCCGTGGATGTTCCATCGCTTCGCTGATTTCTCCCTGCCACGGTCGTTGCGTTCTCTGCGGCGAAACGAGGACCCAGTCCCCCGTGAGTATGTTTTTCCTTCGATGCGGTCGGGTGAACGTCATGCCGACCCCTCCGGCATTGAAGTTACGCTCGCCGCGCGGGGCCGGCTGATCACACTCGTTCCTCCGACAATCGTTGTATGATACACCGGTGGCGTTCTCCCATACGTTTTCCGGAAACGCTCCTCAACGGTCCTTCGAACCGACCCGACAGCATCGGGCCGAACAAGATTGATCGTGCAACCCCCGAATCCTCCCCCCATCATGCGCGCGCCATAGACGCCCGGCAGGCCTCGGACTATGTCAACGAGTTGGTCGAGTTCCCGACAACTCACTTCGTATTCGTTTTTTAGACCTTCGTGCGTTTCAAACATCTTTTCTCCAAACGCGCTAAGCCGGCCGGTTTGGAGGTCTTCGCATCCCCGAAGAAGACGGGCATTTTCCCGGATGACGTAGGCACACCGGTTGAATACGGTTGCATCCATTTCAGATCGAGCAGATTCGAGCAACTCCAGAGGAACGTCCCTGAGGGATGCAATGTGCGGATGGCGTCGCGAAAGCGCTGCGATCCCACGTCCACATTCTTCACGCCGCTTATTGTATGCTGACGATGCCAACGAATGAGATACCTCGGTATTAAAGAGAAGAATGGCCGCGTCTCCCCGTATTTCCACGGACGTATATTCCAGCGATCGGCAGTCGATCCGGAGAACCGCGTTTTCTTTGGCAAAAATATTGATGAACTGGTCCATGATGCCGCATTTGACACCGACAAATTCGCTCTCCGACCGTTGCGCGAGTTTGGCTAGCGACATCCGGTCGATGCCGAGTTCGAATACTTCGTTCAGCGCGAATGCAAATCCTGCCTCAACAGCAGCGGACGATGAAAGACCGGCCCCGATCGGGATGTCCCCTCCGAAGACGCAGTTGACTCCGCGGATTTGATATCCGCACTTTTGGATCTGGTCCAGGACGCCGATCAAATAGTTCGGCCAACCCCGAGGGGCCGGCTGAAGATCGTTCAGATCCGCGATATACCGGTCTTTCATGTCGAGAGCGGTCATTACACACTGACTGTCCGTCCGCGGCGTAACCGCCAGGATGATCGCACGGTCGATCGCCGCCGGCAGGACATAACCCAGGTTGTAGTCTGTATGCTCGCCGATCAGATTCACCCGACCAGGGGACCGGACCACGAGAGGTTCCTCCCCGTAGAGTTCTTTGAATGTTCGGACGGTCTCAGAAACGTCGTTTGTCATGGACGCGAAGAAGTGTGTCGCCGAATCATCACGTCGAGCCACGCGGAATGAGTTTCGCTTCGAGAACGATCTCCTGGATCTCCGTCGTTGCGTTCTCGATCGTTTCAATCAGGACCTGCGCCGCCTTCCTGCCCATCTCGAATGAAGGTTGATCGACGGTCGTGATCTGTGGCTCAACGAGAGTGGTGATCTTATTGTTCGAAAACCCGACGATGGCAACGTCCGCAGGAATACGGAGGCCGGCTTCCTTGATACGTTGATACGCACCAATGGCGACGGGGTCGTTCACGGCAAAGACGGCGTCGGGAAGGTCTTGTTCCGCTATGAGGGAACTCATCGAGTCGTACCCGTTCTGTTCGTGCAATCCACCATACCGGATCCAGCGCTCGCGTACTTCAATCTCTGCGCGCCGAAGAGCCAGAAGATATCCGTTTTTCCTCTTGATACAGATGCCAAGTTCTTTCGGTCCGGCAAAATGAGCGATCTTCCTGTATCCTTTGTCGATCAGAAAAGAAACTGCGTTGTATGCGCATTGTTCGTCGTCGATCACCACTCTACTGGCTTCAACGTCGTCAAGCGCGCGATCAAAGAACACTACCGGAATGTGCCGCTTTTGAAGGTCGTGGAAATGTTCGCCGTACTTCGTGTTCTGCGAGATCGACGCGATGACACCGGCGACGTGGTGGTGCATCAAGACGGTGGTGTTCACCACCTCGCGCTCGAAACTTTCGTTCGATTGACAGAGGAGGAGCGTATAGCCGGATTGGAAAGCGACATCTTCTATTCCGCTGATGGCCGAGGCGAAGAAATCGTGCTTTATCTCCGGCACAATGACGCCGATTGTCGACGAACGCCGTCCCTTGAGACTCTGCGCAATCGGATTAGGGAAGTAGCGAAGATCTTTCGCCGTCTGTCGGATCAGCTCCTTCGTTTTCTCACGTATGTCAGGATGGTTGCTCAGCGCCTTCGAAACTGTGGAGGGCGAAAGCCCAAGTTCTCTTGCGATATCTAAGAGTGTGGCGTTTTTCACGATTTCAATCGTTGTATCAAACGTTTGATGGATTTGGTCAATTATAGGTGATTCAAAGGTCTATGTCAAGAGGGGCCTTTCTCCTGAGTATGGAATCGCGACCATGCCCCGGCTATCTGCTTTTAAACGTCATTGTGTTGCATCGCCTTTTCCGTACATTTTTCCCCGATGCATCACCGGCCGTTGATCCGAATTACACTCTGCTAAACCTCTTTCTCGTCAAGGACTTATCATGAGTATGAAGGACCCGAGAATTGACGCATACATCGCAAGGTCGGCCGACTTTGCCAAGCCCATTCTTACCCGCCTCAGGTCACTCATCCATAAGGGATGTCCGGAAGTCCACGAAACGATAAAGTGGGGCATGCCGAGTTTCGAACATCAGGGGATCCTCTGCGGTTTCGCAGCGTTCAAGCAGCATTGCACGTTCGGCTTTTGGAAATCGAAATTGATGAAGGATCCGAAGGGCTATCTAGAGGGCAAGAGCAGGACCGCAATGGGAAACCTCGGCCGTATGGCCAGTTTGTCCGACCTTCCCCCCGATTCCGTCATTCTCGGGTTTATCCGCCAGGCAGTGAAGCTCAACGAACAGGGAATGAAGGTCGAACGCTCCACACCTACGGCAAAGAAGCCGCTCCGTATTCCGCCCGCGCTGAAGAATGCATTGGCAAAGAGCTCGAAGGCAAGGACGACCTTTGAGAACTTCAGTCCATCTCACAAGCGCGACTATATTGAATGGATCTCCGAAGCGAAGTCAGTTGAAACGCGTAAACGTCGAACTGCAACCGCAATCGAATGGATGTCACAAGGGAAGGCGAGGAATTGGAAATACATGGGAAAACGCGGGTGAGTATGCAGTATGCACCCCTTCGATTCGCATTCGGCGGACTCAGGGTAGATAGCCAGTCGAGAGAAAGTAGCTTGCACAGGTGCGGTGCCGCAACAGAAGGACGTACGTGTGCGGACCTAGACAAACAAAAATCGTCAATTCTCCTTTATCCTTTGTCCTTTTTCCTCCATAAGGCCCTGCCATGAAATCTCTCATGTTGCTCTACTCCTGCATCTGTTCCATTGCAATCTCGCAGAACCTTCCTGCCCGTTGGGACGAACTGACCGCGAGCGATTGGCCGAAGGCGCTGGAACGATCGAAGAATACGTGCATCCTCCCGATCGGCATCCTCGAAAAGCACGGACCCCATGTTCCCATCGGCTCTGACCTGATTCAGGTGCGCGAATGGTCGAAACTCGCAACCACACAAGAGTACGCAGTGGTTTTTCCGGATTACTTCTATGGACAGATCTACGAGGCGCGGCATCAGCCGGGAGCGTTCGCCCTACCAAGCACGCTGGTTCTGCAACTTCTCGATGCTACCTGCGAAGAGATCGCACGAAACGGATTCACCAAGATCGTGATCGTCAACGGCCACGGGGGTAATCCGTACCTTCTGCGTTTCTTTGTGCAATCGCAGCTCGAACGGCGCCGAAACTATGTCGTCTATTTCTACGACCCTGCGCCCGATTCCGCATTTGCCTCCGCGAGCGCTCGCTTGCGGAAATCGGACCCTTCGTATGATGGACATGCGGGCGAAAGAGAAACGTCAACGCTGCTCTACCTCCGCCCCGACCTCGTGCAGATGGGCCGTGCAAGCGATGAATCGGGCAAGAACCAGAAGCGGCTGTCCATTCCCGGCGTCTATACCGCCATCGGCTGGTATGCTTCGTACCCCAATCACTATGCCGGCGAGGGAAGCACAGGGACTCGGCAATTCGGCGAATTTCAGACGGAATACCGCATCTCTTCGCTCGTTCACGCCATTCGCGCAATCAAGGCCGATGAACGAGCCCTGGAATTGCAGAATGAGTTCTTCGACCGTGTGGAAAAGCTTAACACTAAATAGCGCATTATTGATTTTGAGAACTAGCTAGCACTTCGTACATTACTTTAAGGTTCAGGGTCAATCCACACTGACCAAAGAATATATATACTCCCCGCCCGACTCACAGGATCGCATTCTTTGGAGTCTTGCTGATCTCTCACAACTGCTGTGCGGCGTCCGATCATTTTTCCCTTTCTCCTCATTTCGTCCCAGATGTGACACAACCGAATTCGATCTCACCCCCCACATCTTTCTAAGAGGCATTACGCCAATGAACCGTTCACTCCGCGTCCTCGTGCTGATGGTATCTGCTGTATGCGCCGCAACCGCACAGACATTGGAGATCCACACGATCAACGTCGGCTGGGGAAATTCCGCCTTCGTCAAAGGTCCGAATGGGACGACGATTCTCATCGAGGCGGGAAACACGGGGAAAGGAACGAACGAGGTGGTCCCCTATCTGCAATCGATCGGTCTTGCGCCATCGGCTGGGTTCGACTACACCATCGCTGGACATCAGCATTGCGATCACATCGGCGGACTCGACGAGGTCATCAATGCCGGTTACGATGTCCGCATCCGGAATTACTATAACGGCTCCTCCTACAGCTCAACGTGCGTCACACAATGGAACACCACCGCCGCGGCCACAACAGCCGGCGCGCTTGTGGTCATGACCGTCGGCACAACGATCGACCTCGGCAACGGCGCTCTGCTTACCTGTATTGCCAGCAATGGATCGATCTTGGGAGGAGGCAATGTGGCGGTGTCGGACGAGAACGACCGGTCGCTCGCGGTCCTCATCAAGTACGGAGAGTTCGATTACCTTTGGTCGAGCGATCTCGGCGGTGGATCGGACGACGGATCATGCACGGGCCGCAGCACGAATCAGGTGAATGTCGAAACCTCCGTCATCAATGCCATTTCGCCGGGAGGTGCACGTCCGCTTATCTCCGACGGCGGCATTGACGTCCTGGCCGTTAATCACCATGGAAGTGAGAGCAGCACAAACAAAGACTGGTTCAACAAGTCGCGGCCGGCTCTTGCCATCGTTTCCACGGGGGCCGGACAATCATCCGGCTGGGATCTTCCGCGCATCGACGTGGTTGAGCACGTTCTTCTCGCGCAAGCGACCGCCTGCATCACGGCTCCTCCGACGCTTGTTCTGCAGACGGAAGAAGGGGCGCCCACCGGCTCATTGACGTCATTCGCGGGATATTGCTCGGGCGACATTGTCGTCACGACGACCGGCACCGGGACGTTCAATGTGTCGGCCGACGGCGCTGTGACACAGGGACCCGATGAACGAACTGCGGCCGGATTGCCGCTCTCACTTGCGCTGGATGACGCAGGAGGAGGTGGCGATATCACGCCTCCGGTCATTTCCAACATTCAGGCCACGAACATTTCCACCACCGGCGCTACGATCACCTGGACGACCGATGAACCGGCAACGTCTGTTGTCGATTACGGCCTGACTTCCGCGTATGGCAGCTCGCAATCGAATGCAACGCTCGTCACGAATCATAGTGTCAGTCTTTCCGGACTCAGCGCCTCGACGTTGTACCATTACCGGGTAACGTCTGCGGACGCAGCTTTGAACTCTGCATCTTCCAGCGATCAGAGTTTCACGACAACTACCGGCGGCGGGGGCGGGACTGCTCACCTCGTGATCAGCGAAGTGTTGTATGATACGCCGGGCACGGATGCCGTGGAAGAATGGGTGGAGATCTACAACCAGACGACCTCGACTATCGACGTGAGCGGATGGACGCTTACCGATAACAACGGCACGGGAACTTCCTACGCGTTTCCCGCCGGTACGACGATCCTTCCCGGAACCTACTTGACGGTTGCGGCTGATGCAGCCGGTTTCCAGGCGCTGTATGGGCGAAATGCCGATGTGTATGGCGCCATTCCAGCCCTGAATAACGACGGCGAAACGCTCCTTCTGAAGAATGGGACGGTTATCGTCGATGCGGTGGCCTGGGAAGGTGGAGCGACTGCCGGACTTCCGGCCGGCTGGGGAAGCACAACATTACCGACTGCGCCGACCGGAAGCACGGTGGTCCGGACAGACGCGACAACCGACAGCGACTCGTATGCGGATTGGGGAACAGCGGCCAACAACGGAAATCCGCAGACCCAAACGCTCGTGTCCGAGTATGCGCCGGCAAGCATGACGATCTCCACCGGAATCGCCGGCTCGGGCAATTACACGAATTTGGCGACTGACAATGCTTCGTATGCGACGATCAATTCCACGACAAGCGGCACGCGGACGACGGATTGGTACGCCACCGTTACAATAGCGGAGGCACCAGCCAGCGTCACCGGACTCACGATCGTCTACAACGGCAAGCAGAGCCGCTCGGGTGTTCTGCAAAAGACGTATCTCTTCAACTATTCGTCCGGGGCCTGGAATCAGGTGGATTCAAGAAACGTCAGCACGACCGATGTGACCGTGACCTATTCCCCCGCCGTCCCGACGGAGTACGTCTCCGTGACAGGTCTTATTCGGGTTCGTGTACTTTCCACATACAACAACAGGAATTTTACGACAAGCGCGGACTACGTGCATTACACGGTTGTCACCAGCGCCGGCGGCGCGGCGAGTACCAATGATGAGGGATTTGCTCCGCTGCTGAAGTCGGAAGTCCCTGTCGGCTATGAACTCGGCCAGAATTATCCCAACCCGTTCAATCCGACGACCATCATACCTTTTCGATTGCGTCAGACGGAGCATGTTACCCTCAGGGTGTTCGACATGCTGGGACACGAGGTAATGGAGCTTGTGAATGACGTTGTCGCGGCGGGGTCTCATTCGATAGCGTTCAATGCGGCCCAACTCTCCAGCGGAACGTATGTGTATCACTTGGCGACTCCGACGTTCAATGCATCAAGGAGACTTACGCTGATTAAATGAAGAACTTGTGTTGGAAAATTGGTGCGGTGGGAATGAGGAGCGTGGAATAGTGGAATAATGGAATTGTTGTATCTGTGATGCGAGGCCCCGGAGATGATCCGGGGCTTCGTGTTTGTACTCTCTTTCCGAAAATGGTAACAAGCGCCATGTCGAGACCAAGAATCACACCTGGTTCCACTTTCTTCCCACGCCCGTTTCCCGTATGTTGAATTGGCATTGCCCCGGGGTTAACGCATGAGCACTCTTCCGCACCTGAAGACATACCTCTGCCTCGCAGTCGCGTTCCTGTTTCAGTCCCTTTTCTCCCAGGATCACTCCGAGAGCCCCATCCCGAGCCCCTTTTCAAATGTCGTCGGAGCTGAAACATTTCCGGCGCCGGATGGCTCGATCTTCGTCATCGGACTTGCAGAGACTCTTCGTAACGTCACTTCGTATTCGACCAGTTTTGAGTCCCGACTGTTCATGGTTGCATACGACCCCTTCGGACAGTTCGGCAGCATCGTTGCACTCGACAGCGGAGCCAGAGGAGAAGAGTATTTTGCTTCATCGTTCGAAGACAAATTCCGCGTCTCGTGTGCACACAATCATTCGGGAAGCACGACCATCGTCTGGAAGAAGCAGCGCAGAATTTCGAGCGATATCGTGTTCCCACGCGTTCTGCAGCAACCGCAGGTGTCGATCGCATTCAACGCGTACGATGCTGTGCGCATCGTCTCCACGACTCCGCTATCCAATAACCCCCATGTCACCGCTGATTCCGCCGGCGATTTCCACGTTGTCTGGGAATCGGTGGCGCCGCTCCATCCGATCGGCACTGATTGGATTCCGTATGGTCCGGATTCAAATTATTACTTCGAGACTTCAGCGATCATGTATAGGATGATCCACGCTGATGGCCAGTCGGATTCGGTCATCGAATTGGGCAAGGGCTTCCGGCCTCACATTCATGCCGATGCCGCCGGAACAGTGTCTGTCACATGGCTGCGAGCGGATTCTTCCAATGCTCCTGTTTTCCAACTTGCGATCCGAAAAGTAGCCGCAGGAATCTGGGGGCCGACAACGATCATTGTTGACTCGGTGCAATGCTTACAGGAATCCGGCATCAATTCATTGCCCCCGGAGTACAGAAGTTTTGTCGACGACTCGGCGAATATGTTCGCCGCATGGACCGATGTACTTCCGTACTCCGACAGCCGTATCGCCGTGGCCAAATATTCTCCCGACGCTGACGTACAGATCGATTCACTCTTCGTTCCAAACACGCTCGGCCAAGCGGTTGACATCGTCGTCGACCGCTACGGCATTGCATTCGCTCTTTGGAATACGTGGGATAACGCATCGGAATGGACGATGCATTATTCCCGGAGCGAGCCCGGGCGAAAGCTGTTTTCCGAGGTGAGGGATTTTCATTCCCCGAAGGGGGCCGCGATGGGCATGACGATCGTGCTGAATTCCCAGGGGACTCCGAATTGTGTGTTCGACGATGGCATAGACGGCATTGGATATCTTCGAAATCTGGATGCTGGAAAGGATTCCGTCATTCGCGTGAGCCCCGGCTCGTCCTTGTATAACGGCATTTCTCATTGGAATTTTGACTCTCCCGAAACTCCGGGCATGCGCGCATCCATCGATGTGAACGACCGGGTGGTTCTCGCACTGGACGGAACGACAAGCCGGCTGGCGATCTTCAGCAATGCATTGACCGAAGTCGCTTCGCCTCCCGCTGATATTCCCCTTTCCGCGCACCTCTTGCCGAATTACCCTAATCCGTTCAATCCGACGACTGTGATCCACTACGTCATTCCCGAACAATCATTCGTCACCGTCACTGTCGTTGATATCCTTGGAAGAACCGTGAGAATCCTGGTCGACCGTGTGATGCCCGCAGGGACGCATCGTACAGAGTTCGACGGCAATGGGCTTGCCAGCGGTGTGTATCTGTACCGACTTTCCACCGGTCGGTTCTCCACCACACGAACCATGCTTCTATTGAAATAATCTCTAGTTATCCACATGAAACTCCTCATTTTCTTCCTGCTTCCAGTCGCTCTCTACGCCCAATCACCTGTACGGCGCCTCGTTTCCGTTCTCGACTCCATCACCGTCACGTCATTCAACGATTGGCGCATCAGCCCGGACCTCAGGACGTACCGCCCCGCCGGCGATCCTCGTCAGCCGGAGTTCGACGATTCCGGCTGGGACATTCTGAAGATCGACCAGAGCGTGTATCCCGACTCGTGCTGGATCCGGAAAGAGATCGCCCTGCCCGCAAAAATTCTCGGCCGGCCGGTCAGCGGTTCGGTCCGGTTTGTGGTCTCGGTCGACGATTACGGCTCCCTCTGGGTGAACGGATCATCACTCGGCCATTTCCCGTGGGACGGCGACTTTGAGCTCACGCCGAGCGGCCAGCCGGGACAGCGCTTCGTCCTCGCCATCAGAGCGATCAATACCGGCGGACCCCTGCGCCTCTTGCGAGCCGAGGTCCGGACTTCCACGACGGAATCGATCCGACAGGCAGCCGACGATTTGATTCTTTCCCTTCGCGTCGGCGAAAAGCTGCTCTCCTTCGACACATACCAGACCAACGCGACGCGGAAGGTCGATCCTGGCGTCGATAAGTCGACTATCCCCGCCTCGGATCGGAGACGCTTGAACGACGTGTTGCAGTCCTCCACAAGCCTCATCGACGTGGGTTCGCTCACCGACGGACCGGAATCAGCTTTTGCAGCCTCCATCGAGAGATGGAAAGAGGCCGTCAAGCCGGTCTCCGACTTTGCGAAGCAATTCTCCCTTCAGTTCTCTTCGAACGCCCATATCGACGCCGCATGGCTCTGGCGGTCTGTCGAAACGATCGAGGTCTGCAACAACACGTTTCGTTCTGCCAACAACATTCTGGATGCCCGCCCTGATGCTACCTATTCGCAAAGCGCCGCCGCATATTATGATTGGATGGAGCGACTCTACCCTGAAACTTTCGAGAAGATCCGGAAGCGCGTGAAAGAAGGACGTTGGGAGATCACGGGGGGCATGTGGGTCGAGCCCGACTGCAATCTGCCGAGCGGCGACTCGTGGGCGCGCCATCTGTTGTATGCTAAACGCTATTTCAAGGAGAAATTCGGCGTCGACGTGAAGATCGGCTGGAATCCCGATTCGTTCGGCTATAACGGCAACATGCCGATGATCTACCAACAAGCCGGCGTCGATGTTTTCATCACCCAAAAGATCGGCTGGAACGACACGAATGTATTCCCCCATCGGATCTTCTGGTGGGAATCCCCGGACGGGTCGAGGATTCTCTCCCTCTTCCCGTTCGATTACGTGAACGACATTGGACAGCCGCATGGTCTCGTCGATTGGCTGCGGCAATTCGAGGCGAACACGGGATTTCGCAAGCTCATCGTTCTGTTCGGAATCGGCAACCATGGGGGCGGACCGACCGTCGAAATGATGAAGCGTATCGACCGGCTGAAGACACTCGCCATCTATCCGACGGTCGAATTCGGCACTTCGGGGTCGTATGTTTCCTGGCTACGCAAACAGGATCTCACAACTCTACCCGTTTGGAAGGACGAACTGTATCTCGAATATCATCAAGGGACATTTACAACGCAGGCGGCGATGAAAAAGGAGAATCGGGAGAACGAGACTCTTTTGACATCCGCCGAAACGTTCGGCAGCATTGCGGGTTTCTACGGCCGACCGTACCCGGCAGACGCTCTTCGGACGGCCTGGAGAACGGTCCTCTTCAATCAATTCCACGATATCCTGCCCGGTTCAGGTATTCGGGAGGTTTACATCGACGCAGCTGCTGAGAACGCCGGGGCTCGTGCAACGGCAGAGTGGGAGTTGAACGGGGCGTTCGAGCATCTTGCTTCACGCATCAATACAGCCACTCTTCCCGCGGGGAATCCGGTGGTATTATTCAATACGCTCGCATGGAATCGCAATGAAATCGCCTGTGTGCAACTCCCTACCGGCGATACTGCATCATACGCGGTCTTCACTTCCGACGGACGGGAGGTTCCATCGCAGTTCATCCGGCGCGACCGGCTGCACGCGGAGATCATATTCCCGGCGGAGGTTCCTTCCCTCGGCCATGCCACGTACCTTCTCCGCAAAGGTTCCTTCATAAGCGACCGATCGCGCGTATCAGTGTCGTCAAGCGGATTGGAGAATGAGAGATTCCGGCTTGTCATAGACCCGTCCACTGGCTGGGTGAGCAGTATTTTCGACAAGCAGGCCAAACGAGAGATCCTTGCGGGACCTGCGAATGAACTGCAGGTTCTCGAGGATAAGCCGAGAGCGTGGGATGCATGGAACATCGGGCTGACCGGCGTGAAGTATCCTGTGAAATTCCGGAAAATGGAGGTAGTGGAACGGGGACCGCTGAGGGCAACACTACGATTGCACTACACGTACTTGAAGCCGGGCGTGAAAAAAGAGTTTCCGACAGAAGATTTCCCGAGCACATTCTTCACGCAGGATATAACGCTGAACAGCGGTATTGATCGAATCGATTTTACGACCGTCGTCGACTGGTGGGAGGAAAAGACGATGCTGAAGGTGGCATTCCCTGTGGCCGTGGACGATTCGGCGGCGACGTATGAGATTCCGTACGGAACTATCCGGCGTTCAACGAGGAATGAAAACTCCTTCGAGAAAGCGCAGATCGAAGTGCCCTCGCATCGTTGGGCCGACCTTTCCGATGGGGGATATGGCGTCAGCCTGCTGAACAGGTCGAAATACGGGCATGACATCAAGGGGAACGTCATGCGGCTGTCGCTCCTTCGCTCGCCCAAGTGGCCAGACCCGACCGCCGACCGTGGAAAACACGTGATCGAATACGCCCTGTGGCCGCATTCCGGCACATGGAGTTCCGCGGGAACGGTTCGGCGAGGCTACGAATACAACTCACCCTTGAAAGCTGTTTTCGTGGCACGTCACCGCGGGCCGGAGCCGGCTGTAAAGAGCTACATCGGACTGATCGGCAACGGGCTCATATTGACGTCTGTAAAAAGGGCGGAAGAGGGAAATGCGTGGGTAGCAACGCTCTACAATACGCTCAGTGCGAACGTTAACGGAGAAATGATCCTCCCGAGGTCTCCCAAAAAGGCCGTACGATCGGATATTCTCGAATCATCAGGAGAAACTCTTCGGGTATCAGGACGGTCAGTGCGAGTGTCCGTCGGACCGCAGGGATTGGCGATAGTGAGGCTGGAGTGGTGAAGGGAGTTGGTTAAACGGTTAATTGGCAGTACGGGGAGAACGAGGTTGGTTGAATGGTTAATTCGAGGAAGAGCTCGATTTTGGGATGTTCAAATGCAAGCCCCTTCGGGCTTGAACACAACCCGAAGGGTTTCGCATTTGAATCGAGACTGGGAATTTATTGCCGGTCGAGGCTTTCCGAAAATTCCTTCTCCGAACTCCGCACTAACTACTGGGCACTCTCTGAGCATCGCTCTTACAACCACTCACGACTTGCGTCTCACATCTCACGACTTACGACTCACAACTCACTCCTCTCAGCTTTGTATAAGATATTGCAGTTTCAAGAAATACTGTGTGCTCGTTGTTTGAAATCTCGTCGCTCCGCCAAAATCCGTATAATCGCGCGTCGCGCCGGCGTAAAACACCGTGAACGGGTTCAGGCGATAGCTGAAGAGTGGATAAATGTTCAGCGCCTTGTCGAACGAATCATATTGGGTAATCAGCCGAAGGAAGGACTCCGCGCTGAATTGATAGATGCCTGTTGCGCGAAATATGTTACCGTCAAAGTACAGAGTTCGAGTCGCGTCGCTGGACAATCGTGAGCGATTGTAGGACAGTGACAACCGCGCCCGTTCAGTAAAGCGCACGGTAAAGCCTCCCCCTGCGTTGTGGCCGTATCCTAATTCGGGCGGAGTCGGCCTTCGATAAATAAAGTTGCCTATCTCAAGATAGAGGTCGTAGGACAGGAAGGGGGACGGATTCGCATAGAAATTCAACGAAGTCCGCGGTATCCTCGGGAAATACAGCCCTCGGAATCGCTCCTGGTTAAGGAGAAGCGCGTTGACGTTGAATCCCATTTGCCCTTTCATGTTCGCGAACCCGTTGAGCACCACAAACCGCTCTTTTCGATGCCCGCCGTAATTGAACTGCATTCCGGTGAACCCTCCAAAGCCCCACTGCGTCACAAAGTTCGATTCGTCCGGATAGAACGTCAGGCCGTAGTTCACACTCCAGTTGCGCCGGTTCGTTCTTGTGATAAAACCATTTTGAGCCTGAAACGTGGGAGAGAGGTCCTCCATCGTGATCCCCCAATTACTGTTCCGCCCTGAGCGTGAGAGGTCGAGACGCGCAGCAAGACCTCCATACGATTCTCCGTCGTACCCTGCTGTGTATTTGGTTGGACCAAACGTCCTCGAATCCTGAAAAACGCTGGTGTCGTTGAGCTCGCGAGTGTCCGAATAATAGAGAACGCCGCGGAATGCGTGATTCTCCAGAAACCTGTAATTCCAGTCGATGCCGCCGACGATATTGTGGGCATCCGACGTCAGCGCGCGATGCGACACGACGCCGCCGATGTATGACTGTCCGCCGAGGTCGTAGCGAATACGGCCCACGTTTGCCAGCGATTTCATTCCCGTTCCTGCAAGGTCGCTCCGTTCTTCACCGGGAATGAACAGTGCGGTGTTCCGGTCGGACGCGCTGAGGACTCCGAACGACAGCGCTCCGGCCTTGCCGCTCACTTTCGCCGCCACCAAAGGATCGTTGACCGTCCGCGTGTAGAACACGGTGAGCGCAGGACCGTCGAATCCTTGCAAGCTGCTCCGGAACAGGTCCGACCCTTCCAGGAAGAATGGCCGCTTCTCCTGGAAGAAGAGTGCGAACGTTGTGTTCACGCTGATCTGCGCGGCATCCGATTCGATCTGGCTGAAGTCCGGGTTGACCGTCGCCTCGACAACAATGTCCGGCGTAGGGGAAACCTTCACACCGACGCCCGCACGCCCTTTCACTTTTCCCTGTTCATACGGTGTCGTCGGGTCGTCCGCATCTCTCAGTGAGCCCTGCTGCGACCCCAGTACATACGGGAGAATCTCCGTCGAGAGTCCGGATTTCAAGCCGCGAATGCCGATGAGCGGAAATCCCTGGCAGATAAGGCATGGATTATTCCGGTCGTACGTTGTTGCAGACAACGTGGCGTTTGTTTCCCGGGGAAGTTTCCGGCCGGCGAGGACCGTCCACACTTGTTCTTCCCTGTCGGGAATCCGAATGCTTTTGAAAGGAATTCCCATTTCCACCGTCCAGGAATCCCGGCCCAGCGCAGCGCCAGAATACCATACCAGTTCGTATGACGGGTCTTCGTTCTCCCCTGCTCTCAGAGCGTCTCCCTGGACATTGTAAGGGTTGACGAAGAATTCGTACGCGCGTTGATTATCGCCGTACGGGTCGACGATGAGAATGGCGAGATCGTCGTTGAACATGCGATCGCGCTCCGACAGCTGCGCACGAAGGTTTGTCATACTCGAGTCAAAACATTCGAATGCGGCATACAACATGTCGTCGGTGTAGGCGAACTTGACGGTGGTGCGCTGCGCCGCCGGAGCATTTTCGCGCGGGTCGACCTCGTACTTCACGTCGAGGGGCGCAACGGATGACCATGCAGCATCGTCGATCCTGCCGTCGACGACGATAGGCTGGGACAAACGAGCGGCGGTGACAGGAGGGTGTTGAGCACAAAGGCGGGAAAAACCGACCAAAAGGAGTGGAATCGTCGCCAGCACAGGTTTGATCATATGACTCCGGATTGAGATGAACAATGACTGAAGGGGAGAGAATGCTGACTCGCTCGTTCGGCTCCCTACGCTATCCAAAGCTAGAAGTTACATGGATGCAATACATGGCTGCTAAACGTACGAAAGGACCGTCACGTCCGCAACTTGCAACTTCGGGGCTGCTTGAGCATATTGGCGCAAAGGAAAGAAAACTCCACGAATGCACACGAAGTAGTGTTTCATTCGAGAAGATTCGTGGACAATTTTCTTCATAGGATATCCGACTGCCACCATGCCCAATCCAAGCCCCGAACTCGCAACCCCATACCCGATCACCGAAGAACACCGCGCGAAGTACAAAACTGACGGGTTCATTTTGCTACGCGCCGTTCTGAGCCGCGCGGTCATCGACAGTTACCGGCCGGTTATTCTTGATACAGTCGAAAAAGTGTCCAGGTCGCGTGACACCCAGGGACGCATTTCTGACTACAGTGCGATGTTCACGCAGGTCACGAACGTTTGGAACCAGGACGAGACAATCCGGCAGATCGTATTTGCGCGACGGCTAGCACAGATCGCCGCTGACCTCATGGGAGTCCGGGGAGTGCGTCTGTACCACGACCAAGCGCTTATCAAAGAGCCGGGAGGCAAGCCGACCCCGTGGCACCAGGATCAGTACTATTGGCCGCTCGACTCGCCCAATACGATCACCATGTGGATGCCGCTCGTGGACGTCACGCCGGCGATGGGATCGATGGCTTTCGTTCCCGGATCACACACGAATACTTCCTTCCCGCGCATGGCGATTTCGGACACGTCGCAGGAATTCTTCGAGAACATTATCCGGCAGGGCAACGCTCCGACGCCAAGTTTTGCCCTGTCCGCGGGGGACGTAACGTTCCATTCCGGATGGACGCTCCATTCCGCGCATCCCAACACCAGCGACCGTCGTCGTGAGGTCTTGACGATCATCTACTTCGCCGACGGCACGAAGATCCTCCCGCCCGACAACGAACACCGAAAGGTCGACATGGAGGTGTTTCATCCGGGACAAAAACCGGGAGAGATCGCTGCGAGTCCGTTGAACCCACTATTATATGAGAAGACAGTATAGATTGTATACGCTGAGGAGAAACTTTCCAAACATGCCAAACAATCCAAACTTACCAAACAGTTGAAAAAGACAGTCTCCTTGTTTGGAATGTTTGGACCCATTGGAATGTTTGGAGTTTTCAACAATCATAAAGGACATTCATTGAAGAAACCTCCAGTAGTCCTCATCTTAGGGCTCCTTGCCTTTTCGTCATCACCTTCTCAGGTGCTCAACAACGCCCGCGTTCTCGGCCGTAGCGATGCGTCGCTCGGATTTTTTGCAGCAATGCCATCGAGCAAGGACCTGAACCTCATCGGCGACTTTGGCTTCGGCCTCGGCGGCGGTTCAGACCTCGGTGTGCGCGCAGTGTTCGGAGAAGGAGAGACCTATCTCGGCCTCGATGTCGAATGGCTGCTCACAACCCGTTCTCCCCTGATCTCCATTTCTCTTGGAGCCCACAAAGCGGGCGATGTCGGGGTCGATGGAACATTGAATATTTCCTTTCCGATCACCCGGGTCGTCGGACTGTATACCGGCGTCGACGCCAATGTCGAATTCGCGAACGGCACAACCGCAACACCCGTCTGGTTTTTCATCGGATTCGATGTCGACATCCGGAACTATATGGAACTCACGTTCGAGGTCGATCCGGCATTAAGCGATTCTGCCGGAGACATGTTTGCGGGCGGAGTAAGGTTCTATTTTTAGAGACACGTGATATCAGCATGCACACTGGAAGGCGGCCGATGTGCCGCCTTTTGATTTCCTTGTCTTCATCAACACGTCGAAACGGAGGATCAATTGTCGCATGCGTGGGAATGACGCGAATCATTCTTGCGAATCGTGATCCTCAACAGTTCGAAATCACCAAATTTCCCTCGAGCATCAACAATTAATGTTGGATCGCTTGACAAAAACTGAAGCCGTGCCCAGATTGTCACCACGACGGCACACTCAAAGTGAATTCTGGAGGCGCCGTGTCGGGGAACCATGTATGTGATATTGTCAAAGCCCTCATGATCGAAGTCATCCGATGGTGAGGGCTGTTTTCTTTGATGAGCGTTGGTGTTCATCGGACGATCAGCCCATGCGAACTACTTCCTTGAAGCGCCATTCCTAATGCATCATCTCAGAAATGTCTCACTGGTAATCGTCGTCTGTGTAATCGTGCCGCAGTTCTCGTCTGCGCAATGGAGTCCGACCGGACTGGCGATTTGTGACACAAGCGCGAATCCGGTTTCAGGAGGGTTCATGTCTCCGCAGATCTGTTCCGACGATAATGGAGGGGCATACGTCTGCTGGATGGACAGGCGAAACGGACAAGTGGACATATACGCACAGCACGTCGCCAACGACGGGACGCTTTTATGGCAGAAGAACGGCATTCCGATTGTGGACAACGTGATTGCTCAACGGTTTCCCCAAATGGTCAGCGACGGTGGTGGAGGGGCGTACATAGCATGGGAAGACGATCAGGCAGACTACACGTATGTATTCGCCCAGCGCATCAACGCTGAGGGACAAAAGCTATGGCAGTCGAACGGCATTAAGGCAGCAGAGACCGGGGGATTGTTCATCAGCCTGGACAGGGATTCACACAATGGACTGTTGCTGGGATGGAGCACGACATATAGTGTATTTGTTCAACGTCTTGACAGCATGGGTAATCGCGTATGGGCTGATAGTGGGACGCAGATAACGAACCGACTCGGGACGGTCTATCCAGGGGCTTTGCGCGTGAAGAGCGACAGTCACGGCGGAATGTTTGTTTGCTGGTCGGAAGGCATTGACTACGAACAAATGGAACTCTACGTGCAACGAGTGGACAGCTCCGGCGTCATCGCATTCCAAGCGGATGGATTGCCCTTGACAAACAATGGCACGCAGAACTCCAACATTCATCTCATCAGTGATAAAGCGGGCAATCTGATTGTTCAATGGGGAAGTGCACCGCCTGTGCCCTTAGACACCGGTCGCACGTTTATTCAGAGAATTGACCTTCAAGGCGTCACGACTTGGGGACCCACTGGTATCATGCTTCTCGAGACCGGCGGAAGCGGTTCGGGAAAAAGGAATACAAACGACGGGCACGGGGGCGCCTTCATCGGGTACAAGAACCACATCCAGCATGTCGACAGTGCTGGGAATTTCCTGTGGCCGGGCAGTGGTGCTGATTTCACACCTTTGAAGATTCACTTCAACGAATCCGAGCAGATCCTGAATGGAGAGGACGGCATCTGGAACATCTGGACACAGTACACAGGAGATGACGACGTGTACGCCCAGTATATCAACCGAGATGGGATTGCGAAGTGGGGGGCAGATGGGAGAAATGTATGCGGCGTCGTATCCCTGCAAGATTGGCAACGTGGGACGTATACCGGCAATGGTACGGCAATAATAGTCTGGATGGACACACGGGATTCTCGAAGTGCTGTCTACGCGGCCAAACTTGATACTGGAGGCATCGTAACATCTGTCGGTGGCGATGAAACGCAAATGCCCCAATCCTTCCAACTCGAACAAAACTATCCGAATCCGTTCAATCCCTCCACGATTATCCGGTATTCATTATCGCGTGGAAGTTTCGTATCCCTGAAGGTGCTCGATATTCTTGGAAGAGAACTTCGAACTCTCGTCAACGAAGAACAGTCGACCGGCGGCCACGAATTGCAATTCAACGCGGAAGGGCTCTCCTCCGGCATGTATTTTTACCGGTTACGTGCCGGCAACCAAACCCTCACGAAGAAAATGCTCCTGGTGCAATAATGCAAAGGAGTAACGCACATGAAACCTACTCTTCACATCGTAACCCTGGCGTTCGGCATGCTATTGTTATCTGCATCTTTACTGCAAAGTCAGCAAACCGATACCTCAAGTTACTTCCCATTGGGTCTGTGGGGCATCTGGATTGACTTGGATGCACCTCCGTTCACCGCTCCTCTGAACGCTAACCAATGGGCGAATGAGCAATCCAATTGGTCCGGAATTAACGGAAATTACCTAGTCTATTGGATTCCCAGGTCAGTCGAGGATACCGTAATGGATCTGGCCGAATCAATCAATTACAGGATAGACGTTGCCGACGACAACTACGGTTTGCCCCACAACACCAATTCGCTTGTATACTGGCTTTATCACAGCACACTCGGGGATTCAACGACGGCGATATCACAAATCAACAGCCTTAAGAACAAGTACGGCTCGCGACCCGGATTCTTTTCGTATTCGTTCGGTCAGGAAGGGCCCGTCGATTATCCGGTTCTTTGGCCCGGCGTTGGATTCCTGACCCGCAAGATCCACGAATTGGACCCTCAAAGAAAATCGTATATGCTTGCTCACGTTCCTCTTGTCGGATTCTTGAATGCGGCCCCAGCGCTGGACATTTATGAATCCGAGGATTACCCATTTTATGATACAACGTATTCCGTTTATTCAAGCCAACAATCGCGACTTAGCCATCTTGCATCCCTGTTTGACAGTCTGAAAGTCCTCTTTCGCGGGAGGCATACGGAATGGCATTTTCTCATGCAAGCACATAGAGAAAATCGCCCATGGCATCCGGATTTAAGACGACCCACTTTTTACGAACTTCGTGCTCAGGTCTATCTAGCGCTTTCTCGTGGTGCGCGCGGAATTACTTCCTTTGTGTATGGTTCAGATCAAAGAGAAGGCGACGTGTCGAGATTTGTGGGGCTGGTCGATGAAAGCCGAAATCCGTTTACTCTGACTACTGATCCTGAAGGAATAGAAGGATTCGCGAATCTCGCGAACGTGCATGAACAAATTCGAGTAATTGGTCCAACTCTTCGAAAGCTGAAGGTCTATGAGGCGTTTCCAAGAACTTCCATACCTTCGGGAAATGCCGCTCGAATCGTCTCGGTCTCGGGCGACAAGATTGAAATCGGCACATTCAAGAGAATCGACCAAGGAAACGATTCTACGGCCTACTTCATGCTGGTGAATCGAGTCTGCAATAACGAGAATGGATCTGTTGCGTCTTCGCAGAACATCACTGTCACATTTGGGAATTCTGTCCCATGGGAGATCACGGAAGTAGCATCCGGTTCATCGAGTATCATCAATATCGAGGGTGACTTCGCAGCCACCTTACAACCCGGAGACGGAAAGCTTTACAAGATTGGTGCGCTCACTTCGGTTTCCGGTTCCATCACGAGCTCAACTGCGTGGAGCGGCAAATATTACATCGCCTCAAGTGTGACGGTCAATTCCGGCATAACTCTCACGATCTCGGCCGGATCCTACGTTTGCGCTCCATCAGGCGCGAGCCTCATCTGCAATGGCTCTCTTTATGTGGCTGGTTCAGCGCAAGCTCCGGTCACGATGGATGTCATTGGCAGCGGTACTTGGGGCGGCATCTATTTCCAATCTGGAAGCGGAGGTTCAGTGTCATATGCCACCTTACGATATGCTACAAAGGGTATTCGCGTTGCATCTTCGTCACCTGTCATTCAACACTGCACAATCGAAGGATTCTCCGAACAAGGGATTTACATTACTAACGGCAGTCCCAGTGTTCAGAGCAACCTGATCAATGGCTGGAGTGGAACTGCTCATGTTGGAACAGGAATTTATGTCGACAACAGTGGAATTGGCAGCTCGACGCTCGCCATTTTCGGTAATAATACCGTCAAAGGCTGTATTACTGGCATTAGCATAGCCGGACCATTTGACTCAGTAGCTCAAAACACCATAGGAACCTACTCTGGCGGGATAAGCACTAGCAATGACTACGGAATTGTCCGCTATGGTGGCGGAATAATCTCAGAGAACAAAGTCTATGGTGACAATGACGATTCCCAAGGAATCTTGCTTTGGTCGGGATCGGGTGGATCCGTCTCAGCCATATACAATCTATTGGACCATCATGGGCTTGGCTTGATCGATGAGGGTTGGCAATCAGGGTCCGTGACACATAATTCCTTTACGAACAATAGCGTCAGTTTTTTGAGCAGCGATGGTGAGATGGAAGCGCACTATAATGACTTCTAGGACAGCGAGGTCACGAGCTACAATATCTGGCTCAACAGCGATCCCCCAGTTTACGTTGACAACAATTTCCTCGAATCATGGAAATCGTCGTCAGATCCAAAGTACTATGATTGTTGTTCACCTTCGGACCAGTGGTACCCTGCCTTGGACGATTCGAACGGTGCGGGTCCATCGTGGAGAACCGTTACTCCAAAGAAGCACGCGCAAGATCTCATTGAAGCGAAGTCTTCATCCGTCCCTACCTCTTACGCTATTTCGGCGTATCCGAACCCATTCAATCCCTCGACGACTATCGTCATGGATTTGCCGGAAGGAGGGGTTGTGAGCTTGAAGATTTTTGACGCATTGGGACGACAAGTGAGTAATCTGCTGGATGGTTTCATGTCAGCAGGTCGTCATCAATGTGTATGGAACGGCTGGAACTCGCAGGGAAACCAAGTTTCCAGTGGTGTATACTTTCTGAAGATGGAAACAGCAGAGCGAATCATCAGCCACAAACTCCTTTTGGCCAAATAGGGAGACGAAGTCATGAAATCCATCGCCCTTGGTTTATTATCGATGCTCTTCTCTACATCAACTTTGGCCCAAGTATTAATCGTTTCGCAAAGCTCAATCTCGAAGAATGAAGATGGCCTCACGTGCCTTTCGACGAATGCAAGCGCCATTCCTCAAGATGCTCATATCGATCTGGTTGTTCTGAGGGTGGAATTGGGCAATGCAGAGTTTGAGCACTTTGAAAACGTCGCACTCTTGGACGGGGAAGGCCGACGGGTATCAATTGCAGCCATAAGCCCAACGAAGTCGACCAACAGAGGAACGCAGGTTCTGAAGTTTCTCGTCACGGAGCATTTACAAAAACTTCGGGCACGGCAAACGGACCAATGCGAATTCATAATCAAACCCATGAAGACCGCATCTGTCCTTGATCTCGGTTCTCTGAGAACGCGCGACTTCGAACTCGTAGTCTATTATACGATGGAACGCTAGTGCCCATGTTTAGAGCGAACAGAGGCTCGGGCTTTTAGCTGCGCCATTGCAGGATCCGAGTGTGGTGAAAGGACGCAGGAGATTATCCTCTTGCCAGAGTTCCTTCTGTATTCTCAATTTTATCTCCTTCATATGCTGTCGATCGTTTTCGGCAATCGCAGCTGACGACTCCCCATTTGCCGATCCTCTGCTGTTATCTCTCCGCATTTCTCGGTAAGTTCCTGCATGTCAACCCCAACCACCGTCGTCGGTATCGATCTCGGCGGCACGACCATTAAGGCAGGCCTTGTTTCGTCCGACGGTCGTATTCTCTATCAAACGAAACTCCCCTCCCGCGCCGCGGAGGGTCCGTCTGCGGTCATCCAACAGATCGCCGCAGCCGTCCGCAATGTGGCCGACAACGGAGGAACGCCGACGATTCGTTCGGTCGGCATCGGTTCTCCGGGGGTCGTTGACGACAACGGCGTCGTAAAGGCCCCCCCAAATCTTATGGGATGGGATGAGATCCCTCTCGCCGCAGAACTTTCCCATCATTTTCCCGGATATCGCATCGTCGTCGAAAACGACGCCAATGTCGCAGCGATCGCCGAATCGCGGTTTGGCGCCGGCAAAGTTCACCCGAATTTCCTGTTCATCATCTGGGGAACCGGCGTAGGAGGCGGCATTATTCTGGATGGGAAGATCTTTCGCGGCCCCACTGGCGGGGCCGGAGAGGTCGGGCACATTTCCATCGACTACAACGGCCCGGACTGCAATTGCGGTAACCGGGGCTGCGTTGAAGCATATATAGGACAGCGATATCTCTCCCAACGGACAGCCGAGCGCCTTCGCGCACACCCCGAATCCTCACTTCTTGGCCTGGTCGGCGGCGATTTCGCGAAGATCGAACCAATGTACATTGCCCAAGCGGCGGCCGGCGGCGACCGATTTTGCCGCGAAATGCTGGTCGAAGCTGGCATGCTTCTTGGAGTTGCCATCGCCGCTGTGATGGACACCATTGA
>Ga0156245_1026_pt1 | contig 28811 bp, 28 predicted proteins | sample RifCSPlowO2_12_FD_107892 | JGI IMG/M metagenome (GOLD analysis project Ga0156245, IMG submission 107892) | Ignavibacteria bacterium RIFCSPLOWO2_12_FULL_56_21
CGTATGACCGGATCATCCGTGGGGAATGAATTCGGCTGGGGACCGTACATCTGACCAGACGATGGCGCAGACAGGAGAATGAGAACTGCGCAAAGACCTAGGAAATACCTTCGATTCATAATGGGACTCCTCTGTAAGGGATGGCAGGAAGATGCCGGATAAACGCACCACGCAACGATAGTCAACAAAGTCCGAAGTCTCAATCCCGTTTTTCAGCGCAGAAGCGGTCCTTTGCCTCAACGAGTCCCGACGATTTCTGCGGGATGAATCGAAGGACAACCCATCCTCCACCCGAACGTTGATTGTCAAACATGAGAATTTTCCCCTTGGGGACGCTGTTTGTGATGAGTCTCACGCAATCCGCCGCGTGATTAGACGACATTACAATAGTACGCATGCATGCTTGGCATATGTTTTTTCACCCGACCGCCATTCGTTTGCCAGTGCTGGTAGGGCCCGCATACGAAATTCCCACGAACGGGTCTTTACAGCGCTCCGAATACAGTTCCCGCCAAACTCATTCACATTGGGGAGAATGCCCATGAACCGCTCTTTACTACTTTGGAGCGCCCTTGTGACGGTGCTCATTGCACTGCCCTTGGTTGCCCAGCCCGTTTCGGTCACCGTCAACGGCATGTCGTCCGGTTCGACAATCACGCAGGGGGATGTGCTTTCCTGGCAGATCACGCTTCCAATGGGTGCTGTCAGCTTCAATGAGCTATGGGTCGACGTCAACACCAACGGTCAGGCAGATCTCGGAACGGACCGGCTGATGGGCCGATTCACCCAGGAAGACGGCGTGCAATTCGCCGATGGACCAGGGGACAATGACGGTATTGCCAACGGCGTCATCACAACGCAATTCCCTGCCGGCATTGCTTCCGCCGCGTGGGTGTTTGTTGCCGCAGACAGCCTGTCGTCGGACACGGCGTCATTCACCGTTCTTCCCTTGCCAAGCCCCGCGGCACAAATCACCGGCACGATCACTGCTCCCGCCGGTTTCGACAAATCGTACATTCTCGTCGAAGCGAAACCGTACTACGAGGGGGGCGGTGGAGGAGGTATGGATGTGTTCTGGCAGGGTTTGACCGACATTTCGGGTAACTACACGATCAACTTGGGGGGCACGCCCACGGATATGAATCCTTGGCGGGTGCAGCTGACCTATCAGGATCTGGGACGACTCGTGTGGTTGCGGCGCGATACGAGCGTGAACGTTGGGGGCGCGACGCCGGTCGTGAATTTCCAGTTGGTACTCGGAACGATCCTCACGGGAATAGTGCGAAACACGTCCGCCGTTCCGCTCGAAGGAGCATACCCGCACACTCATGATCCATCGAGTATCAATGAACAGAACCAATTCGGCGGCAATACGGGCCCGGACGGGAGGTTCTCTTTCGCAGTGCCTTCGGGGAGTTACAAGCTGCACTTTACGCGCGAGGGATACTTCGACCAATGGTGGAATGCGAAGACGTCGTTCGACGGCGCCGATGTCATCGTCGTGTCGGGTGAAGACACGATCGGCGGACTCGACGGCACGCTTGTTCAGGGAGCGGAGATCCGCGGTCGGGTGACGAATTACGGAAGTCCGACAAATGCATCGATCACCGTGACACGAAACGGAGATTCGTGGATGATGAATACATACACGCATGATGATGGAACATGGAGCGTAACGGTCTCTCCAGGCACGTATTATGTCCGCTTTGACAAAGAAAGCCAGACGATCTATTACGACAACATGTATTCACCCCCGGGGACGCCGATCAACATCAGTGGGACCGAGACGATTTCCAACGTCGATGCAGACTTCTCCGTCGGACCTCCGCCTCTCCCGCCCGCGCCGGTCATTCTGAATATATGGGACGTTCCGTTCGACAACGGCAGGCAGGTCTATGTGAGATGGAGAGGGTCGGAATCGGGCTCGCCGATCGGAACGGACGGACCGCCTCTCGGCATAGAATTTTACACACTCTGGAGATGGGACCCGTCAGCCGGCTGGTTGCAGTTGGAGAGGGTGGAGGCATCTCATGATTCGGTGTACACTGCCATCGTTCCGTCGCTCAGGGATTCGACGCTGACAGACGGAATGTATTGGTCGAAATACAGGGTGAAATCCCATTATTCCTATAATTTCTACGTGATTTCCTCGATGCCCGACAGCGGGTATTCGCTTGACAATCTTGCGCCGAACGTGCCGGGCGGTGCTGCGTCGATCGTTGCCGGGTCGGACCTACTGCTTCGATGGCACGGTGGAGCGGAAGATGATTTCCGGTATTTCTCCGTCTACCGAAGTCTCTCGGCTGATTTTTCCATCACCGGGATGGCGCCATATGTGCGGACGACGGATACAACATTCACGGACGCGGGCATGGCCAACAGCGGTTATTACTACAAGATCACGGCCACGGATCATTCCGGAAACCAAAGCCCGCCGACGATCGCCCTGAGCAGTACGGGAGCTACGTCATCCGAGACGACCGAGACGCTGCCCGTGACATATGCGCTGCGGCAGAACTTTCCCAATCCGTTCAATCCCTCTACACAGATCGTCTTCGACCTGCCGTTGGATGAGGCCGTACAGGTGACGGTGTACAATGCGCTCGGACAGCACGTGGCAAATGTGTTCGACGGTCGATTGCCTGCCGGACGCCATGCCGTGACCTTCGACGCGACAGGGTTGCCGAGCGGGCTGTATGTGTGTCGCCTGCAGGCCGGGAAGTTCTCTGCAATGAGGAAGATGAGCTTCGTGAAGTAACAATTCGCTCAGCAGAACCCGAGCAAGGCGCTGTTCGCAGGCTGTTGAGCTTTTGTCAAAGGGCTTCCGGTGCATAACCGGGAGCCCTTTTTCTTTTCCCCCAATTTGTCGTATTCTCTGTACGCACATAGCGAATCGGCTTCTAGACAATGATCACAACGGAGAATCACGAATGAGGCTCGCCGTTCTTCTGCTGCTCGCTCCTCTCGCGTTTGGACAGCAATCTGTGACGTACACGGTCTCCTGTGATAACGCCGTTCATCATGAGGCCGTCGTCACCGCCGTTTTTTCGGGCATCACGCAATCTGTCCTCGAGCTCCGGATGAGTCGTTCATCGCCTGGACGCTATGCCATCCATGAATATGCGAAGAACGTATATCGGATCTCGGCCGTCGACGGAAATGGAAATGCGCTGTCGCTCGAACGTCCCAATCCCTACCAATGGAACGTCGCCGGCCACAACGGAACGATCCGCGTAACCTACACGGTCTACGGCGATCATGCAGACGGAACGTATGTTGGCGTCGACTCAACCCATGCACACTTCAACATGCCCGCCGCGTTCCTTTGGGTCCGTGGTTGGGACGCCGCACCGATTCGGGTCACATTCCGTCCTCCGGCGAAAAGCGGGTGGAAGGTTGCCACGCAGCTTCATCCCACGTCCGACCCGTTTACATTCACTGCCCCCGGCCTGCAATATTTCATGGATTCTCCGACGGAGTTGAGCTCCTTTTCGCTCAGGGAATGGAAGCTCCGGTCGAACGGGAAGGAGAGCACGATCCGCATCGCCATGCACCACGAAGGGTCGGACCGGGAACTCGACGCGTATGCGGAGATGGCCAAACGTGTCGTTTCCGAGGCGAAGGCGGTGTACGGTGAACTGCCGAACTACGATGTCGGAACGTATACATTCCTCGCCGATTATCTCCCCTGGGTGTATGGCGACGGCATGGAGCACCGCAACTCGACGATCATTGCCAGCTCGGGAAATCTCAGGAACAACGCCGTCGGACTTCTTGGTACGCTCCTTCACGAGTACTTCCATTCATGGAACGTCGAACGGATCCGGCCGAAATCGCTGGAGCCGTTCAACTTTGAAGAAGCAAATATGTCGGGTGAGCTTTGGTTCGCAGAGGGTTTCACAAGTTACTACTCAACACTTCTCTTGCGCCGGGCGGGGATGCGCAGCATCGATCGATTTGCAGAAGCTGCCGGCGATGCGGTTTCCACCGTCGTCAACTCACCGGGACGCGACCTTTTCAGCGCGGTCGAAATGAGCATGCAAGCCCCGTTCGTCGATGCCGCCACCGCCATCGATGAAACGAACCGCGAGAACACGTTCATTTCGTATTACACGTGGGGCGAAGCGATCGGACTCGGACTCGACCTTACATTACGGACCAGGAATCCGGAAAGATCGCTCGATGGATTCATGAAAGCGATGTGGGAGAGATTCGGGAAGACCGAGATTCCCTACTCGTTAGAATCGTGGCGTTTGACGCTGGGGGAGTACGTGGGCGATAGTGTGTTTGCAGACGATTTCTTCCGCCGGTACGTAGCGGGACATGAGACTGTTGCCTATGCGTCGCTCATGGAGAATTTTGGATTTGTGATCAGGAATCGGAAGGAAGGGAAGGCATCGATCGGCAACGTCGGTTTGCGGGAAATGTCGGGACGATTAGTCGTGTCGAATACTCCAACATCTTGGTCTCCATTGTATCTTGCCGGCATTGACCGCTGGGATGAGATCGTGTCATTCGACGGTGCACCCGTCCTTCGAAGGCAGGATCTGGACTCTTTGGCGGGATTGCACAAGCCGGGTGATAAAGTGGACGTCACGTTTCGACAGCGGGGAATGCTCAAGCGCGCGACGGTTACGCTTATGGAGGACAGGTCGTTGGAAATCGCACCGTTTGAGAAGATTGGAAAAGAAGTCACGGAAAAAGTTCGCTTGCGTCGAGCGGCTTGGCTTGATAGCAAGTCTGAAGAGAAGTATCCTCCTCTCCAGAAGTGGTGTCCCGAATGTCGTCGGGGATCTGCATTCGAAGAAGAATATTGCCGGTTTGATGGGCAGAGAATGGACATTGTGAGGCAGAAGTGAAGATGGAGGTTTTTCTCTCCTCTAGTACACTAGGTTGGATCCCGGGAAACTTAAGATCCCGGGAGTTTGCGCATTGTAAAAATCACAAAGGATGAGAAAAAAACTCGCCTACAGCCTCGGCTCCCTCTTTGTGATCTACGCTCTCCTGCTCATCCCGGAGCCCGCGCCCGTGCAGCCCCCGCCACCCCCCGTCTCCCGCACAGCGGGGGTTTTCGCCTGGCAACAGGATGATTTCTGGAATGGACTGGAAAAGCAATTCCAGGAGATCCGAAGGATTGGGTGTGCCGGTGCAGCAGAAGACCTGAGCAAGGGATTCACGAGAATCCGGGTGCTCCTTGCTACACTGGAAAAAAAGGAATTCAACCCTGCGGACCCCGTGTTTAGCCTCGCTGAGCAAGCCGTTTTTACGGTCGCTCCGTATGTCGCCGGATGCCCGGAACGATTCCCCGAATTTATGTCGATCGTTGTGCGGCTGAGAGATGCGGTTAAACGACAGTCGCGGCGGTGGTCGATGGATGATCGGATCGTTCGGGAAACGATGTATCGGTTGATGTACGGGTCCAGGGCCGCACTCGAGGAAGTAATGCTGCAAATGCCCGAAGAAGTGGTGCCGGACTTAATTCGGGGAACCGACGAAGTGTCCTCGACTCCCTCGGCAGAAATGCTCGGCGTCCGCCTGCACAGCGGCGACATTCTCATTTCCCGCGGCGGCGCACCAACCTCAGCACTCATCGCGCGGGGGAACGACTTCCCGGGCAATTTCTCCCACGTCGCACTCGTTCACGTCGATTCCGCCACACGCAACATCAGCATACTCGAATCCCACATTGAACGGGGCGTAACCGTGTCGACCATGGAAGTCTATCTCGCCGACACCAAGCTGCGCATCATGGTCATGCGTCTTCGCGCTGATCTGCCGGCCATCCTTTCGGACCCGCTGATCCCGCACACGGCGGCGCGGCTCTCGCTGACCGAGGCCCTCCAGCGACACATTCCGTACGATTTTGCGATGGACTACACCGATCCCGAGAAACTCTTTTGCTCAGAAGTCGCTTCATCGGTGTACCGCTCGGCGGGTATCAGATTGTGGACCGGCTTGTCAACGCTTTCCCAGGTGGGCGTGCGATCATGGCTGGGCGATTTTGGCGTGCGGCACTTCGAAACGCAGGAGCCCTCGGACCTTGAGTACGACCCGCAACTGGTCGTCGTCGCAGAATGGCGGGACCCCGAGACGCTCTACAAAGATCACATCGACAATGCGGCCACAGAAGTGATGCTCGAAGGAGCGGACAGGGGAGACCGGTTGACGTACGATCACGCGCTCTTACCGGTTGTGCGCGTGGTGAAAGCGTACAGTTGGGTGTTGAACGTGTTTGGCGGTGTCGGGCCGGTGCCGGAAGGAATGTCTGCGACGGCAGCGTTGAAGAACACGATGTATTCCGAACGTCATGCCGAGGTAACACAGTCGTTGAGCAATCAAGCCTTCGAATTCAAAAAGTCTCGGGGGTATACGCCTCCATATTGGCAGCTCCTTGCTATGGCCCGTAAATTCACGAACGCGAAAAATGTCTCTCGCTGAAGAAATCCGGATATCTCTCAAAACCCCCTCTGGAGTCGCAATCGTCGGCGAAGCATGACGGCGACGGGACCGGCAAGGACCACGACACCTGTGACAACCACAGCCCACCAATTCCACACTTGTGATTCGGCCTTCAGCGTAAAGTCGCTGATATAGAGATACGAAATGTAATCCTCCCACGTCAGGAGGTTTCCTTCGGCCGATCTGGCATTGGAGGAAATCACCGTCCCCGGCATTTCAATGCCGGCTTTATATGAGTTTTGAAGCACGATCTGGGTGTATTCGCTCTCCCGTATGAGACTGTCGCATTCGGACTTGCTTACCGCGACGGCTCCCGCAAAGGGACGCATGCTCGCGGACGCGGTCCATGCATCCAGTCGCTTCCTATCCAAAGGTTGGACATTTCCATCTTTCGCTGCAACCGCCTTCAGATAGTCCGCATACAGACGCTCCTTTGCCTTTCCAAGCTCGGCCGGCGTGGAGCGCGGGTCGCTCGCTCGTTCTGCCCCGTGCAGAAATGCCTGGAAGTAGGAGGCAAATTCCGACCGCCGCTGCCATTCCTCGTATCGGTCCGAAGCATCTTCCAGGGCCAGACTGTCTCCCTTCGTGGGATAGCCTTCCTTCGAAATTTCGAACTTGAGATACGCATCCAATTCCGACGGAGAGATGAAATCGGAGATCGGAACGAGTTGAAAAGTGTTGAACGTATGCATGACCTCGGTAAACGCATATCGTGTTGTGAACCATGAGAATGAGCTCTCAAGTGTAACGGTCGATCTCAGCACCCTGTGACTCAACGATTGCTGAAACTCGTTCAGTTCGCGATCGGAAGAAAACGTCCGCGAAGCTTTCAGTTGCCATTTTCGGTCGTCGATGCGACTCCGTTCGGCTGACCACGTCGTGTCCATGGGAAGCAAATATGTCGAGCCCTGGACCCGGTCTGAATCACCCCGTATGTCGAGCGTACGCACCAACGAGCCGTCCTTGTTGACGCGGGTGGTGGTATGATACTCAAGGCATCCGCTCCAAAGCAGGGAAGACGCGAGAAGCGTAAAGGATATAGTCAGTTTGGTCATGGTCGTACTCCGGATGTGCTTAATCTTACGGAAACATTGACCTCGCGTGCCAATGCTGCCACCGCCTCAGCTATGCGGCTCCTGACATTCGCCGGTATGCCGAGAGACCGAACGAGATGTTGGTCGGCGATCTGGAGAAGCTGTGCCACTTCATCCTGCCGGATTTCGAACCGACGATCGTTTCCACCCCCGGCAGTCAGGTCTTGGAGGGAGAAAAGTCCGGACACATGGACCGCATGAACGGACGCGGCATCGACATTGTACACAAGCACAGGACGATGAACCGGGGTCTCCACTCTTCCTGCAATCTCCGCCGGCCGGCGCTTCCAATCCGAAACGCCCATGGACTGTGTGATCAACCCCACGGCCGCCGCGATGACTACGCAACCGTATGCGAACCGAATGAACGGACGATCCAAGCGATCCAGAACGCTTGATGCGTGTGCGTTCAAGGAATACCGTTCCGGAAGTTCATTGAGGATCCTCGGAACAATCTCGGCCGATGCAGTTTCGGGCGTGAGATACAGGCTCAACGCTTCCATCTTCGCCCGCGAACGGACCACAATGTCTGCCTCCGATCTGCAATCAATGCACGTCCGGAGGTGGTTGTCAAGAGCCGCCTGCTCGGCGTCCGTACGTTCGCCTGGTCTGTCAAGGTGGATGAGATAGCGGGACTTGTGGCAGTTCATTGGTGAAGTCCTGTGATTCCGTATTCCGTATCGAGGTAAGTGCGGATCCTTCGTCGTGCGTATGACAGATTGGTTTTTACGCTACCGATTGAGAGTCCGGTTATGGCAGCGACTTCGGCGATATCCAGGTCCTCAAGGTCACGCAGGGCGAACACGATTCGCTGAACCGGCGAAAGCTTCCCTGCCAGACTCCGGACAATGTCTGCAAGGTCCTGCGTCTCGTGATGCTGAACGGCGTCCACGGGGTCTTTTGCGTTCTCCCAATCGTATCCTTCGGGTCTCATCCAAGATCGCCAACGTTCACGCCTGCGCAGACGGTCTATGCACAGGTTTGCGACGATCGTATACATCCAGGTTGTGAACCTCGCCGAGCGATCAAAGCGGGGAAGGTGGTCCCAGACTTTGATGAACGTCTCTTGAACAACGTCTTCCGCATCTGGAATGGAGCGCAGCGTTCGAAAGGCAAGGCGGTATGCATATGAGTAATGGCGTTCAACAACCCGACGGAAGGCCTGACGATCGCCCCGGCCGGAGGCTTCGAGGTCCGGATCATTCTGGAAGGTCGGGGGTGTCCTGGTCATGTGCGCATCTATGGGTGATACGCGCGCGGTGGCGTACGGTTAAATCCCGCGGTGGAGTGAAACATACGCAATTCTTTCAGAAACGAGGTGGATTCCCTGAAGTTCGGACGGCAGCGTGTGCAACATCGCGTCGGCCGTGTCCGTAGACCAAGAGCACTTCGTTATTCATTCCCACGGAGATACGAATGTTCAAATGTGCGAACGCAGTTTTCGCTCTTGCAACCTTGAGCGCTGTGCTCGTCGCCGATGAACGCAGATCTCTTCAACTTCGACCGACGCCTTCCCCTCTTGTCATCGATGGCAGCATAGAACCTGCCTGGTTCGCCGCAGACTCCACAGCTGAGTTCTTCCAGTTCCGGCCGTATTTCGGAAAAGAACCTTCCCGTCGCACTGTTGCCAGACTTCTCACCACACCGGAAGCCATGTATTGCCTGATTGTCGCGTACGACAAGCGTGATAACATCCAAACGAATACCGGCTTGCTCGACGACGGTGGGGGCGACGTCGTATCACTGATGATCGACACGTTCGGCGACCGAAGGACGGCATACAAGTTCGCCGTTTCCGCATCCGGTGTCCGCAGTGACGCGAGGATGCTCGATGACGCGCGCAATCGTGACTATTCATGGGACGGCGTGTGGTTTGCCGATGCGAAGGTCTTCGACTGGGGTTATGTCGTGGAAATGGAGATCCCGTACCGGTCGATTCAGTACGATGAACGCCTGGCCGAATGGGGACTGGATTTCGACCGGTGGTGTCCCGAGCGAACAGAAGATCTTTACTGGTGCACGTACGAAGAGAACGAGGGTCAACGCATCTCGAAGTTCGGCCGTCTCAGTTTCACAGAAGTCCGGCCATCAGCGAAGGGATCGAACCTGGAAGTGTACCCGGTGGGATTGACGAAGGCAACGTATCTCCGTGAAGGCGTGTACACGAATCGACCGACCGCCGGCGTCGACATCTTCTACAATCCATCCCCCCAATTGACATTTCAGTTTACCGCCAACCCGGACTTTGCGCAGATCGAAGCCGACCCGTTCGATTTCAACATTTCCCGTTACGAATCACATTTTGACGAACGCCGTCCCTTTTTTACACAGGGGAACGAGGTTTTCACCGCATCCGGACGGCAGAACAACACAGGATTCTACCAACCCCTCGAGTTGTTTTACTCGCGACGGATTGGAAAGAAACTCAGCGACGGCAGCGAGGTTCCGCTCATCGTGGGCACAAAGGCGTTCGGTCGCATCGATGATTGGGAATACGGGGGATTCGTCTCAATGACGGACGATCAGGACTATCGGCCGGACGGCGTAACCATGCGAGAACAGCGGGCGGTCTTCGGGGCGGCGCGCATCAAGCGTCAGGTTTTCGAAAATTCGTCGGTCGGACTGTTTGCGGTGGTCAAACAAGACCGGACGAACAGGAATGCGGTCGTCGATATCGATGGCGCATTCCGCGGTTCCAGCTGGCAGCTTTCGTATCAAATCGCTCGGTCTGACGACGATGGCAGGGGAGGGTTCGGCGGTTCGGCGGGATTCACACAATTCACCGACTCATACCTGGCGTTTGCGCGCACGCGGCTGATCGGCGAAGATTTTAGCGTCGACCAAGTGGGTTTCGTGCCATGGAAAGGTACAAAGGAATTCACCGCCATCGGCGGGCCGCGGTGGTATTTCCCCGAGGGAACAGTGTCTTCCATACTTCTGTATGCCGGACCGTCGTTCTATTATGAAAAAGTCGACCGGTATACCGACATTGCGGGAGTTCTGGGATACAACATGCAGTTTCGTGCCAACTGGGGGTTCGAGATCACGTTTGTGGGCGGTCGGTCGAAAGACCTCAACATTGCGTACAGTTCACGGAGCCTCAGTTTGTCGAGTTGGTTCAACACGACGCCGAAGTGGAATTTCAACGCATGGGGGGAAGTGGCGCGAACGTACAATTTCGACAGGCATTGGCTCGCCACGTATGCTTCGATAGGCACGTCCATCAATTGGAAAGCCCTCAACACAATGTCGATCGGGACGTCTGGGAACCTCTATGTAGAGGGGAATCCGCAAGGTACTGTGGAAGATGCGACCGTCAATGCCCGTCCGTACGTCTCTTTGACGCCTATGAACAACGTGAACATCCGGATCTATGTGGACAACGTGTACGTGAAATCTTCCGACAAATTGGAGAGAATGATCGCTGGACTGCTCTTCTCCTACAATTTCCTCCCGAAAAGCTGGGTCTATCTGGCCATTAACGAGGTGCGCGACCGAACAGCTGAGTTCGATGCATCCGGGACGCTGCTCCGCAAGCGGATGCATGTCGCAGACCGGGCCGCAGTCCTGAAATTGAAGTACCTCTACTATATGTGAACCAAGTACTAATTTTGCGTGAGGGCGGCCCCCAGGGGGTCGTCCTCCTTGTTTTTGCACCCCTGCCTTCCTACCTTTAATAATCCTGCCCGCGCGCCCGTGTCCCTTGGAGACCGGGCGACGGCAGCAATATCCCACCTCTTGGCGGTTTCATGACTCCTGAATCTATGTTGCGCGTGTTGATCATTGACGACGAGGACCCGTTCCGCCTTGCCGTCGAAATGGCGCTGAAGCTCGACGGATATGCCGCAAAATCCTATTCCTCACCTGAGATCGCCATCGAAGCGTTGAAGGAAGAAACGTACGACGTCATGGTCGTCGACTTCTATATGCCCGGCATGAATGGGATCGAATTCATGATGTGGATGAAGGAAAACGGCATCGACACGCCTGTCATCATGCTGACCGCCGCCGGTTCGGAGACGACTGCTGTGGAAGTGATGAAAGCGGGGGCGTATGAATACTTCCGCAAAGATCAGGTGAATACGAGTCACCTCGCATCGGTCATCAAGTCTGTGCATGAGAAATACCGACTTGCCAAGGATAAGGAGCAGATCGAGCAGGAGCAGCGGAAGCTCCGTGAGCGCGAGACGGAGCTTGCCTCGCTGCAGATGTTCCAGAAGACGGTCAATTCACTCGGACAGTTTGTTGAGAATGGTCTCGCGGCTCTGGCCCGGGCAATGTCTGATAAGGAGAAAGAGACGCTCGGTCTTGTTGACCGCTCACTGCAACCAAAAGTGGCAGAAGTGTTTGCAGAGCTCAACAAGGACGTGGAATTTGTGGCGAAGGGCGTAAAATCAATGACCGACCTTTCTGCGCTCGTGACGTCGAAGATCGAGAACCTGAAACAAGGATCGAAGAGCGCTGAGACGCCGGCGGCCGAACCAGAACGCGTCAATCCCTGACCCTTTCACTGATATCTCATGACCGACGCAGTCAGGAAGAAGATCCTCATCGTCGATGATGACGAATCCCTCCGCAAATCGATCGCAATCACCCTCAGAGTCAAAGGCTACGAGATCTGGGAAGCCGGCGACGGCATTGAAGGCCTGGAGCTTACCCAGCAGCGCAGGCCCGACCTGATCATATGTGACGTCTTCATGCCCGGCATGAACGGGTTTATGATGGTCGAGTCCATCAAGGCTGACGCGGCATTGACACACATCAAGATCATCATGATGACCAGCGCCGCCCAGGCTGCCGGCGCTTGGAAATCAGAACCCGATGTCGTATATCTGGACAAAGGGTTTTCCCTCCCGGTGCTCATAGAAACCGTTTCAAAAGTCCTTAGCTGACCTGTCACTCCACCGACGTCCGGAACACGCCGCACGCTGCGGCGCTCGTTCGTTGGAAGGAAGCCCACGGGAATGTACCGACGTCGATGCAATGCTCCGCAATGGAATCGTTTCGACTGAAACACGACCCTATCGTCGGCCCCCAGCCACAAGCCCGCGATCCGATCGAACGTTGGATACCGTTCGCAGTACGTTGCGGAGCGATCGCGCTCGCCGACCTTCTGCTCTACCAAGCGGCCAGCGCAACGTGGAGCTTTCCCCCCGGACGATTTCCCTTCCTCCTCAGTCAGTGGAACTGGTGGATCGTCACGTCGATCCATGAAGCCGGACATTATCTGTTCTTCATGTTCGGCAGGATCATGATGATCGCCGGCGGGTCTTTCTGGCAGGTGGCAATGCCTTTGGCCCTCGTTGGTGTCGCAGGCAAACAGCGATCCTTCTGGGCTTCCGTGTACTTGATCATCGCAGGCGTGCATCTCACCGTCCTGAATCCGTATATTTATGACGCCCCCTACAGGTCGCTTCCGCTCCTGGGCGGGGACAAGAGGGGACACGACTGGTACAATCTGTTGATCCACTGGCAGGCGCTGGATGCTGCGGAAGATCTGGCCATGGTCGCATACTTCGGCGGCATCTTCCTCGGCGTGATGGGGACATTGATTGGCTTGGCGTGGGCGCTTACCCTGGCGCTATCGAAACAGAGCAAGTGAATGCTTCACCTGCACGACACGGAGACCTACATGAAACATACATTGTTGTTCGTTGCCCTCATTGGCTCAACATATTGTGTGCATGCGCAGCGGCCCCAGTATCCGGTTACGCCGAAGGTCTCCCATGTCGATGTGTATCACAGTATCGAGATCCCCGATCCTTATCGCTGGCTCGAAGCAAGCGACTCCAGCGCGGTCAAGCAGTGGGTCGAAGCGCAGAATGCAGTCACCTTCGACTTCCTCGGACGCATTCCCTTCCGGGATAAGGTCCGGGAACGATTGACGAAGATCTGGAACTATCCAAAATACACCGCCCCCTTCCGGGAAGGAAAGCGATGGTTCTATTTCAAGAACGATGGTCTGCAGAACCAGAGCGTGATGTATGTGCAGAATGCGATCACCGGCCCGGCGTCGGTGTTCCTCGATCCAAACACATTCTCTGCCGACGGAACAATCGCCCTCGCCGATGTTTCATTCTCGAAGGATGGAAGATATTGTGCATATGCAGTCACGAAGAGCGGCTCCGACTGGCGCGATATCTACGTCATGGATGTTGCGAGCAGAACACATACGGTCGACACTGTCTCGTGGGCGAAATTCACGGACATTGCATGGTTCGGCAACGGCTTTTACTACAGCCGATACGATAAACCCGCTGAAGGGGGGAAGGCGCTGACCGCAAGCAATGAAGGCCACAAAGTGTACTTTCATACGGTCGGTACCGGGCAGGCGGAGGACAAGCTCATCTACGAGGAGAAAGACCATCCTAAGCGCAATTTCGGTGTCGGCGTCACGGAAGACGAACGGTTTGCCATTCTCAGCGGTTTCGAGGGAGGGTCGAAAGGAAATCCGATTTATGTCAAGGACCCTCGGAAACCGGGAGGTTTTGCCGCGATCGTCGAATCATACGACGATGAATTCAACGTCATCACGAATATCGGCGACAGGCTTATCGTGCTGACGAATCGGAAAGCTCCCCGATATCGCGTCATAGAGATCAATGTGCGGCGGCCTGAGGAAGCGAATTGGAAAGAGGTCATACCTGAGAAGTCCGAAGTACTCAGCAGCGTTTCGGCGATCGGCGGAAAGCTTGTGACGGTGTATATGAAGGACGCCAGTCACAGAGCCTATGTGTACAATGAGTCGGGAAAACGTGAACGGGAAGTGTCCCTCGGCGGGTATGGAACAGTCTCGCTTGCGTCAGGGAAACGAGAGGATAGAGAGGTCTTCTACTCATTTACATCGTTCACGTCTCCGACGAACATCTATCGGCTCGACCTGCGTACCGGCGCATCGAAGCTTTTTCGCCGATCCGAGATCGATTTCGCATTCGACGACTATGTGACAGAACAAGTGTTCGCGACGAGCAACGACGGAACGCGCGTGCCTATGTTCATCGTTCATAGGAAAGGCATCGCATATGACGGCTCCAATCCGACGCTTCTCTACGGGTACGGCGGGTTCAACATCAGCATGTTGCCCTCCTTCAGCGTGTCGCGGCTGATGTGGCTGGAAAACGGTGGGATCTATGCCATGGCCAATATCCGCGGCGGCGGCGAATACGGCGAGGAGTGGCATGAAGCCGGCACAAAATTGAAAAAACAGAATGTCTTCGACGATTTCATCTCAGCGGCGGAATACCTGGCGTCGAAGAAGTACACTTCGCCGGCGAAACTCGCGGTGCAAGGAGGGTCGAATGGCGGCTTGCTCGTCGGGGCTGTCATCAACAAACGACCCGATCTTTTCCGAGTCGCCCTGCCTGCAGTCGGTGTTATGGACATGCTTCGGTTCCACAAGTTCACCATCGGCTGGGCGTGGACGCGTGACTATGGTTCGAGCGACGATTCAGTCCAGTTCCGTTATCTGCTTGGTTATTCGCCCCTTCACAACATTCGTGAACAGGAATACCCTGCGGTCCTTGTCACGACTGCGGACCATGACGATCGCGTCGTTCCAGCCCATTCCTTCAAGTACATCGCCACCTTGCAGGAACAGCAGCGGGGAGCGAATCCTGTGCTCATTCGTATCGAAACGAAAGCCGGCCACGGCGGTGGCAAGCCGACGGCGAAGATCATCGAAGAGACGGCCGATATCTATTCGTTTATGTTCCATGAAATGGGCGTGTCCCCAAAGTATTGAACCGATCAGGAAGCACTCATCATGGTCACAGTGAGGCTTCCGGGTTCTCTGCGATCGTTCGCGGGGAACAAGTCCGAATGCAGCATGGACGGCGCGACTGTCGATGAAGTGTTGCAGAATCTCACGAAGCAGTACGCCGGACTTCGGTTTCAGCTCTATGCAGAGTCGGGTGAACTGCGCCGCTTCGTGAACATCTTCGTCAATAAAGACGACATTCGAGGTCTACATGCCGGACATACGAACGTCCGAACGGGTGATGTCATTAGCATCATTCCGTCCATCGCCGGGGGCTGATGTGTTCAGTGCAGAAGAACTTCAGCGGTACTCTCGACATTTCGTCCTGCCGGAAGTCGGTCGGTCAGGTCAGGAAAAACTGAAAGCCGCGTCGGTTCTCGTGGTGGGGGCCGGAGGACTCGGATCTCCCGCATTGCTCTATCTGGCGGCGGCAGGAGTCGGAACGATCGGCATTGCCGATATGGATTCCGTCGATGCATCGAATCTCCAACGCCAGGTCGTCCACACGAGCGATCGGATAGGCAGGCCAAAGACGGCATCGGCGGCGGAGACTCTTCGGGGGATCAATCCGAACGTTGTTGTGAAGTCTCACAACGAGAGGCTGACGTCTGACAATGCACTTGAGATTCTGCGGCCGTATGATGTCGTCATCGACGGCACGGACAATTTCCCCACACGGTATTTGTTGAACGATGCGTGCGTCCTTCTCGGCAAGCCGTGCATGTATGGCAGCGTCCTTCGATTTGAAGGACAGGCGTCGGTCTTCGACGCCCGGCGAGGACCGTGTTATCGCTGTCTGTTCCCCGAGCCGCCTCCGCCGGAACTTGCGCCGAATTGCGCTGAAGCTGGCGTGCTCGGCGTGCTCCCTGGAATCATTGGATCGATCCAGGCCAACGAAGCGATCAAGATCATTCTTGGAGTGGGCGACGTCCTCATCGGCAGATTATTGCTGTTCGATGCGCTCCGGATGGAATTCCGTGAAGTAACGCTTCGCAAAGATCCCGGCTGCCCGGTCTGCGGGAAGCAACCAATGATCACAACGCTTATCGATTACGAAGCCTTTTGCGGCTCAACAACGACGAGGAAAGACGAACATATGATCAAAGAGATCACAGTTGAAGAGCTGAAACGAAAGATGGATGAAAAGGCGAATATTGTGCTCCTCGATGTACGACAGCAAGAAGAGCACGAATACGTCAATATTGGCGGCGCGCTCATTCCCCTGAACGAGCTCCAGGGGAGGCTTGGAGAACTGGACAAGAACGCGGAGACGGTGGTGTATTGTCGAAGCGGGAGCCGAAGCGCCCGTGCGGTCGCTTTCATGCAACAGCAGGGATTCTCAAACGTGGAGAACCTGCGCGGCGGGATCCTGGCCTGGGCGGAGAAGATCGATCCGAGCAAACCGAGGTATTAAAAGCAGGAAAAAGGAAAAAGGAGTAAGGAGAGAGACGGAAGAGCGATTTAAAATGATTTCCCCACGAAGGACACGAAACCGTACATATACTATAAAGGTCTTCGTGAACTTAGTGGGAAAATCTCTTGCTTTGATCTTCTTGCTAGATTGAGAGGCGATACTGGCTCATTTCTATTTCTCGTCACGACTTCGAAGTGAAGGGGGTACGAGTATCCCAAACAACGCTCCGTACGCCGCGCTCGACCAGGCTTGCGACGTGATCGGGCACGATCCGTCGCATCCGATCACCAGAAAGTAGACGTACCCCGCTCCACTCCCCGCGACCGCATACAGCACGCGCCGAACGACGCTCGACCTGATCAGGTGCTTGATCGTCGCCATGCGCCGATTCCCCCATCCAAATTGAAAGTCCGGAAACCCATCGTCGTGAGCTTGGCCGCTGCCGGCACACTTCTGCTCCCCGACGCACAATACACTATGATCTCACGGTCACGATATGAAGCAAGAAGTGTTCCCGCGTCGCTGAGCCGCTGCAATGGAATATGGATCGACCCTTGAATGAGGGAACGGCTGCGCTCTTCAGATGTGCGGACATCCACAAAAACTGCTTTGCCTGTGCTCATCCGTCTCCGAGCTTCAGTCGCCGTTACGTGAACTACGTTCTTGTTGAGGAAGTACCGTCGGAGAAACAGTGCGATCGAGAGTACCGCAAAAACCGAGATAAATACATCGATTGTCGTCATGGAGGCCTTGAATGTGGTCTCCGTGCGATGCAGCGACGGACGAAAGGATTCAGACGTGTTGTAGGCTTGGGCCGCTGCGCTCTACTTGTTCCGCAAGGCGCAGGTCGTCAGGAGTGTTGACGTTCAGCAGAAGATGAGGGCGATAGAAGGACATCGAAGGGGAAATGGGGAGGATGAGCGTGTCGACATTTCGCAAGAGGGAATGCAGCGAGAGATCGTATGCCGTTAAGTGATGTTCGACCACAGGAAGGATCGATCTTCGATAGATGCCGCACAGAGGGTGCAGACGAGTACCCACCGCAGGCACGATGATGTCGTGCTGGGTCGGACAATCAACGATAAATCGGACCAGATCCGTTGTGATGAAAGGGACGTCACAAGAAGCCAGAAAGATCACATCTGACGATGCGGTAGAGAGCGCCGCGTGAAGTCCTCCCAATGGTCCGCAATGCCTGTGACGGTCTGCAATCGTGTTGCATTCCGGTATGGGTGCGTCCGTGACACGATCCGCAACCACAGAGACCCGATCAAAATTCTGTCGCAGGACGTCGGCCACCCGACGGATCATCGTATTTCCGCCGATGTGAACGGTGGCCTTGGGCGTCCCCATGCGCGAGCTTTCGCCACCTGCCAGGATGTACGCCTCGATTGTAGAGATGCGGTTCATCGGCGTTTCTTCCGACCTCCAACGACATCCTCTACCCAGCTCATAGCTGCCATCGAGGCGGGAAAACCAATCGTGGGAATGGCAAGGAGCGCAACATGCCGGAGTTTATCGACTTCGATACCTGCTTCAAGTGCCTTTCGGACATGTGCATGTGCTCCCCCTTCCAATCGAGCACCGACTGAGAGCGCGAATTTTATGAGCGCACGCTCCCGAGTGGAGAGTATGCCCTCGCCATGCACTGCTCTTCCGAGGGCTTCGTATGCCGCAGCCGTCCGCGGGTAGTCTTTAGTGAACTGCACAAATCGGCGCGGGAGTTTCTTGCGTGATGCCATAAGCTTTTTCCTTCTCATTGATGAGTTCCCCGTCTACAACGTACACGAGACGGAGGACGAAGTCAATCTAACAACCTTCTTTCTTCTTCTTTGCTCCGCTCTGTTGTGCAGCCGGAGACTTCGGAACCGGCATCGCAAGTTTCGGCATTTCCACGGAAGGGGTAGCGGAGGCTGTCCCGCCAACCGATGCGGAACCTCCAAAAAAAGCGCTCACCAATTTCTTCCGCTCAAAAGCAGCTTTCTCTTCGGCTCCCGCTCCGTCCGGAAGTCGAGGGAAGAGTATAGTCGCTTTCCAACCCTCCAAACCACCCCGCAGGATCGTTGTTCCTGAAAATTCCTTCGCGCGAAGCAGAAACCATGCCTGAGCCGCATGGATCCCTTCTTCAGAATACAGGACGATCTTCTCGTTTCTCCGAAGAGGATATTCGGCCAATCCTGCAATGGTGACAAGCTCAGCGCCGGGAATATGATATGCCGCATATTCCTGCTCCGTTCGGACATCAAGCAGCCTGAAGTCGTTTCGTCCTTCTATGATCCATCCGGCAAGTTGTTCTGTCGACGTGTGGTCTTTTTCTTCGAACACATCCAGCGCAAGCTGGCGGGTGTCAACCGATGCATGGGCTCCCGTGTAGGGATCTCCTGCGACAATGGCCAGAGCGCCGAAGACTATTGCCATAGCGGCCAATCGGCCCCGGAGACCCAGTAATGTTAGGAAGTTCTTCATGTTTTATTCTCCTTCTTCTGCGCCATCTTTCGTTCCCCCCATTCGGCGGCCGCGAATGCGCCAATCGCCATTACAACAACAGCAAATACTACGACGCCGTAAGGGAGATGAAAGACCTCAGGAAGTGTGAGCGTTCCATACGCTGAAGAAATGTAGAACTCCTCGATTGCCGGGAAGAGTTCGCCGAAGACAAAGATGCCTGCGAGGATCCCGCCGAGATACACGAGCGCGTCCGCTTTTCCCGTGGAAACGGCGACGCACGATGTTCCCGGACAATACCCGCCGATCACAAACCCCGCTCCCAGGACAAGACCTCCGGCGATCTGCGGCCAGAGGTAGGTCGGGGACACGTAGACCAGGGAAAGGTCGAGCACTCCCGCAACGCCCAGCCAGAAAACGCCGAGCATCGCCGTGACAATGGCGGTGAACATGACTTTCAACACCGTCATGTCTGTGAAATAGAACTGTGCCGCCAATTTCCGGCCGCTGCCAAATCCCGCCTGCTCAAGAAAGAATCCGAATCCGATGCCGATAACGATGGCGAGAACAAGACCGATGTCCTCGCTGAAGTATCCGAATTTGAAAAATGGTGCGGTCATTGCCATTGTCTCCTCATCAAGTACGCGAACGCATACGCCCCCGCGAAGACGCACATCATGAATGCCCAGCTCCCGGCGCCCAGGAGAGCTCCTCCCGTCAGCGCTTGTCCACTCGTACATCCCCGCGCCAGTTTAGCGCCGAATCCCATTAGCCCGCCGCCGAGAAAGGCGAAGTAGAACCTTTTCCGGGTGGTGATCGACGGACCCTTTTCCACCATCCATTTCACCCTGCCGGAGAGTGTTCCGGAGAGAAATCCGCCAAGAAAGACGCCGATCACCTCAAAGACCAGCCAGTCTTTGAATGGACTGGTCGTCCCGTCGCCTACGTACTCGGAATAAAAAGGATTCCCGGCTGCATGTTCGGGAGCTATGGCTGCGACACCGGAACTTACCAGCGTGGAGAAAGCACCGGAGGCCCCAAGACCTCGCCCCATGATGACGAAAGCAGCAAGCAGAACCAGACCTAGCCCAATACCTGCGAGATACGAATTCATGTAAGGTTGGGGAGTTGCCTTGCTTGCCGTGTGAACGGCGGCTTTCGGCCTCGTCGATTCAAGTACAGCTGCATTGGTTGCCATGGTCGTTACCTCGATTCCAGTATTGCTTGATTCGCGTCCATTCGCGGTCAGATCTTTTGCCGCGGTTGTGTCGTCACACATGTTTCATGGAATGACACTCGCTTGTCCAGCCGCCACGATCACAAAACGGAGCAACAATCCCCCAGCGATGACAAACAAGGGAGCGACTGGCGTATGACGGATCTTGTGGTTTACAGCCAGCAACTGAATAATGAGGGGGAGGACGATCCCAGCCAGGATAACGAACCCCCAAAAGACGGGAGCATACGGACCGGTCAGCAGCAGGTCCGCCGCCTGTTTGTGTGCCCGTGTCGACGTGACCAGTCCGACGAGAAAAAGGACGATGACGAGCAGTTCGAAGATCAGGAAACCGTTGTCCGCCTTGGCGGAAACCTCACGCTCCGTTTTGTCGGGAGAAATCAGGTGGACAAGAGCAGCCGCCGAAGAAAGTCCGGATGTCAGGAACAGGATCCAAAGCATCGCACTGTTCCAGAGTGGACGTGCAGCCAGCGCGCTCAAAAGGACTCCGGTGTACATGCCCAGGACCGCTCCGACGACCATGTTCGCAGCGCCGATGTTTTTCACCAGGGCGGGATATCGATTAATGACATCCGAGATCCGGTCGAAGATGCTAATCCGGTTCCGGAAGGATTTCGGTATGCTGACGAGCGTGTTGAGCAGCAGCATTGGATACACAACGAGCAGGATCCACGCCCCCCACGACATGGGGGAAGTGAATTTGAACGTCGTGTAGAATCTCCATACGTGAACTTTGTATTCCAGGTCGAGAAACAATGCGAACATTCCTGCGGAGAGGAAGAAAAGACTTATGTGAGGAAGATAGAAGCTTGAAAAATCGCTGTGCTTGTGATGTCCTTTGAGCGTGAAGTAACCCGAAATGATCATGAATCCCGCCACCATGCCGCCAAGGAACAGGTACACCGGGATCTCCCATCCCCACGCATGGAGGACCGGATCGATCATGGGATTGTGTCGTGTGCTAGATAATTCAAACATAGGAGCTTGCCGATAGATAAAACATCATTTCGTGTTCTTTCTTTTATCAGCTCTACGTCGCCTTGGTGTTCTTCGTGGGGTATCTTTATTCACGTCAAGTAATAAACACTCGGCTTCGTCCCCGCCTCGGCCTTCAGCGTATGCCATTTCCTCGAAGTGAGCAGTTTCGCAACTTGGCTGTTCGGATCGTTGATGTCGCCAAACGTCATGCAGCGCGTCGGGCATACGGCAACACATGCCGGATCGAGACCCTGTTCCACGCGGTGAATGCAGAACGTGCATTTGTCAGCATAGCCGTCGGGATGAATGAACCGGGCGTCATACGGACATGCTGCGATGCACGCCTTGCAGCCGACGCACAGCTCTTTTGTCACCAAGACCACGCCTCCGCGGTCATGAACGTGACTTGCCCCCGTAGGACAAGTTTCGACGCACGGAGGTTCGTCGCATTGATTGCAGCGTTCCGACCGGATCTCCATGTGGAGCGTCGGCCACGTTCCCCGGACATCCTGGACGATCCAGTCCCGGTTGTATCCCTCGGGGACGTTGTTCTCCGTCTTGCATGCCACGACGCAGTCCATGCAGCCGACGCATTTGGCAGTGTCGATGACCATGGCGTAGCGGGAACTCATTGGAAATCCCAGAAAGAAATGGAATACTGGAATACTGGAATCGTGGAATGGAGTACCGGTCTACCATTCCATTCTTCCAACATTCCAATATTCCATCGACTCGGCATTTCTCTACGCATGATTATCCTCGGCTGGCTCTATTGTGACAAAATTGACATTCATTCCCGTCCCTCCCATGAGCGGATCGACTGCTGAGCGTGTGACGAGTTGGGCGTCGCTGGCTCCTTTTCCGAACGGCCGCCGGAGACCGCGAGCCGTATGTCCAAATCCATGCACCAGGTAGACGCAATCAGGACGTATCCTTTCCGTCGCCTTCACGCGAACGCGATTGCTTACGACGCCGTCCTGATTGCGCAGGCGAACATATTGTCCGTCGGCAATGTCGAGTCTGGCCGCCGCATTCGCGTTCACCCAGACTTCATTCGTATCCATCATGTCTGCGAGGATCGGATTGGATTGCGTTCGGCTGAATGAATGAACAGGCGCTCTTCCAAACAGCAACCTGAAGGAGCCTTCCGGTCCCTGAGTTGGACGCGTATATCGGGGGACAGGGTCAAAACCGGCTTGGGCAAGCTGAGGTGACGAGAATTCAATTTTGCCGGATGGGGTCGGGAATTCGGCGGGCACTCCTTCACTATAATAGATAGGCTGGTGCTGTCCCCGGATAATGCCTTTTTCCTTCAATTCATCCCACGAAAGTCCCGCAGCCGTCACCCTCTTCTCGAGATACTCTTCCGCATTCTTCCAGGGAAAGTACGCTTCCAATCCAAGCTTGTTTGCCAACTGGAGAGCGATCCACCAACCCGGCTTTTGGTCGTGTGGAGATGCCACCACCGGCTGACGAATGGCGACGAACGGCTCCCGGAACCACTCGACGTTGAGATCGTCATGTCGCTCCAGGTACACTGATTCCGGCAGAACGACGTCGGCCCAACCCGCCGTTTCGCTCGGTATGACGTCCACAACCACCATCAGGTCGAGGTTCTGCATTGCCCGGATGGTTTCTTGGTCGTTAGGCAACGCATGCAAGAGATTGGTGGCGTATGTGAACCATCCCTTGATTGGATACGGCATTCCGGTGATTGTCGCTTCACGAATGCCGGTCGTAATTGTCTCGTGGGCGAATGGGTATCTGTGGCCGGGGTTGTCGACCTTTTCCTTCAAAGGCTTTGGATAGGGCGGATACGGATATGCCGGAACGTCCATCGATTGCGGCGTGTAGAATCCACCTTTTCTTCCCCAAGAACCGATCAATGCGTTTAAAAGCGCGATCGCCCTGCTGCGTTGTGCATCATCGCCGTACCACGTTACGTGCCGTCCTGGATGGACGAGCGTTGCGGGGCGGTACCGAGCCATTTCACGTGCGGTTTCACGGATAACGTCGGGATCGATCCCCGTTTCGATATACGCCCATTCAGGAGTTGCCGTGCTGATCGATGCGGCGAAATGGTCGAAGCCAAAACCGTACTGATCCACATAGTCCTTGTCGTAGAGACCTTCTTGCACCAGTACGTTCATCCAGGCGAGGATAAGAGCCAGGTCGGTGCCCGGCTTGATCGGAAGGTAGTGCTTTGCCTTGCTCGCGGCGACTGAGAATCGCGGATCGACGACGATGACACTTGCACCATTTCCGACCGCTTCTGCGAATTCCTGCACCTGCGTGTTGTGCATGTTTTCGCCGAGATGAGAACCAATGAGAACAAGACACTTCGCATTCCGGATGTCGGTCCGTTCGGGTGAAGAGACATCCTCGCCGAACGTCAGGCGAAAGCCGACATCGCGCGGGCCGCGGCACTGGGCGAATGAAGGAGCGGTGATGTTTGGCGTGCCGAAGGCCTTGAGCGTATGTTTGAGAAAGTTCCCGCCGATCCCGTGGCTGAATAGAGCGATCGCCTCCGGACCGTATTCCGCCTTGATCTTCTGCATCTTCTCAGCGATCGTGCCGAGCGCCTCGTCCCACGTCACGGCCACCCATTCCTCGTCACCGCGATTCTTGCGTCGGAGAAGGGGAGTGCGCAATCTGTCCGGATCGAAATGAGCGCCGACCCCTCCTGTGCCGCGCGGACAGAGTCGTCCGCGGCTGAGCGGATCGAGCGGATTTCCCTCGATCTTCCAAAGCCGCCCGTCCTTGACCGTGGCGATCGCTCCACATTTCCAAAAACAGAGATCGCAATACGTTGCTACCGTTCGGATCCCCGACTCTTTTGTACCGGCTCCGGAATTTCCGAGGGAGCATCCCGAAGTCGCCACCGCCGATGCGGCGACCGTTGCGCCGGAGATCTTGAGAAATTTACGTCGTGAAAGCGTGGTCATGGCGCTTCGATGCGTTCACTATAGTTTCTTTGATGCTCTTACAATTGACCGCCAACTCATAGACTTTGCAGGACCGACAATCGGCGGCGGCGCAAACCCCGGCTGTATGACTGTACGTCCAGCAGCCGCCGTTCAATCCGCGATATGCCGGACATTCGCTGCGGTCCGATTCCGGGCATCCGATAACGTCCCAGCACGGAATAAGGGATTGAATGTGGCGGATGCCGTCGATGCCGATCTTCTGTTCCGTGATGGCGCCGCGGATGCAGCGCAATCGCTCGATGTCGGCCTCGGAGTATAGCCGCTGGTTGCCCGGGGACTTGTGGGGGAGGATAAGGCCGGCACGTTCATACATGCGCAGGGTCTGGACAGCCACGCCCAACATGCGCGCCACGGTGCCGATGGAGAAGAGAGGTTGATTCCTGTTTTCGGGAAGATTCATGTGACGATTGCGAACAAACCTGCATTCGCAATTGTCAACTTATGTGCCAGGCGGGAGATGGTGGAATGGTGCGAATTCGGGGAAGAATCTCAAAAATGATTACGGAAGTTGGGAAGGGGAGATCTTTGAGTCCTGCCGGACGATAACGGCATCCGATTCGGGTTCGGACCCTAGAGGCAGAATCGCGACAAATCCTTCCTCGGTGATCTCTATTCTGACAAAGGCATTCAATGGGCGAGACAACGCCGCGTTCAGCTCTTGTGTGTCGTACGCCCATCGCCGATGCATCCGAAAGAATTGTTTCTGCGCATGATAGACTTCCATGACGGCCCTTCGTGCATTCTCCATCGCAACATCAGGATGTTCGGGAGTCATTCCCTCTTCAAGGAATTCTACAGTTCCCCAGCGTTCAGGTTGATGCATGTTCACGATACCCTGGGGACTCCATGTCCAGTTCTCTTCTCCCTTCGCGGGTTTTCGATAGCTTCCACCGACGATTTCCACCGGCCATTCGACGCGCGCAAAATTCACCCTCCACACATTCCCCGGAAGCGGGGGAACGTGTGCCGCCGTTAGATCTTCAAAGACTTTCCATGGAATCGCGAATTCCACGCTCCAGGAAGTGTCGATGTCCGCAGGTTCGTTCATCGTTCCCCGAATGTGCACTGCCGTCCGAAGTCCTTCGGCATTCCATTTCGTGTTGCCGCGACCTCCGTCCCGATACGGTTGCTCGAGCTTTAGGTCCCAGACCGTATTCAGCGCATTGACCTCGAATTCTACGTACTGATGATTGTCGCCGTCGGGGTCGATGAAGACCTCGAAATCATTGTTCTGGAAGATCACTGTGTCCCGCTGTCGAAGCGTGGCCCAGACATGCGGCTCTTCCATCATTGCTGCGATATACAGTGCGGAATCGTCCCAGGCCATGCCCATTCGCGTTGCGTACCAAGGAGCCCGCGAGCGTTCGCCCGTGATATCGACGAAAGGTTCCGACCATTTTGCCGACGTCCAGACAGGATCATCCGTTCGTCCGTCAATTACTGGCGGTTGTGCTGTGCGATACGCAACTGCGGTCGTGGGTGGGGGCCAGCGGAGGAACCACTCATCGGGCGATTGTTGAGCGGCCGTACAATAGAGGAGGAGCGCCAATATCACGAAGAACTTGCGAGAATTCAATACGCTATCTTGTTTACCGAATCCTTCCACGCCTTGAAGGGAGCAGTTCCTTCCGAACCGAGAAGCTGCGACGTCGGGATGCTCCGTTCAGATGGTTTGAGGGGAAACTGCTTGTAAATGAACGCATCGTCGAATCCCGCTGCCGCGGCGTCCTTGTATGTGGCAGAAAAAAAGATGCGTGCGGGCCGGGCCCAATACAGCGCTCCGAGGCACATTGGGCAGGGCTCGCAGGATGTGAAAACATCACATCCGGCGAGTTGAAAGCTCTTTAATGCTTCACACGCACGACGAATGGCGACCACCTCGGCATGCGCTGTGGGATCGTTCGTGGACGTGACCAGATTCGTACCGCGCGAAATGACGCGCCCTTCTTTCACGATAACGCATCCGAACGGTCCACCGGCCCCGGTTCTCACATTCTCCGTGGCCAGCCGTATTGCCTCGAGCATGTGTTGATCTTCAGACATTACGGATCATGACTTTGCCATACAATTCCACAATTCCACCATTCCATTATTCCAGCTCTTGCCTCACCTCAGCCCAATATCCTCATTCCACAGTTCTTCATGCGTTCGTATGAACTCTCCAAGGAGCGCAATGCACTCTGCGTCATCCAATGTTTCGACCTGTACCCAATGGTCCCTGAGAAAATGCTCTGCTCCTTTGAAATTCGTCGCTTCTCCGGTGACGACGTACTCAATGCCGAATTGCACGATGGCCCCGGAGCAGAGATAGCAAGGCATCAGCGTTGTATAGAGGATCGTTCCTTTATAGTTCCCGCTCCGTCCCGCGTTCCTCAGACATTCGATCTCCGCATGGGCGGTCGCGTCTCCTTTTTGCACGCGTCGATTGCGTCCACGGCCGATGATCTTGCCGTCGCGCACGAGCACTGCGCCAATGGGAATGCCCCCTTCGGCAAGCCCGGCCCGGGCCTCGTCCAAAGCTGCCGCCATGAATTCGTCCGCACGATCAAGGAGAAGGGCCATGCGCAAGTATAACTATTCAAAGAGCCAAATTCCAAGAACCTGACTTCCCAGCGCGTTCATCGGCCGTCAAGAGTGTGGTCGATTTGACTTACGCTTCCATATTTCCTATATAAAGAATTATTCGCACAATCATTCAAGGTGCCAATATGAAAACTTGTCGATTGATCCTGCTGACCTTCCTCGTATTCGCTTTGTCCGCCGCATCCCAAGGGCAAATCTCATCCGTCATGTTCCCCGGCGGCGGAAATGTTCGCATTGATGACGCCCCCCAACTCGACATTACGGGCACTATCTCGCTCGAGGCTTGGATCTATCCTGTTGCCAAACCAAATTCGTGGCCGGTGATCGTCTCAAAGTCGCTCGACGTGCTGGAAGCTCCGTGGGACGCGTATGCACTTGGGTTGACGGATGAGGCGGAAGGTCAACAGCATGCGTATTTTCAGTTATCGAACGGATCAACCTTCGTTTCAGTCGCTACAGCCTCTACGATTCCACTCTTCACGTGGACCCATCTTGCCGCCACGTATAACGGCGATTCGTTGCGTATCTACATGAACGGCATACTCAATGGATCCTATTACGCTCCCGGCTTTACGACCCAAACAAGCAATTCTCATCTCTCCATCGGCCGGCGCAACCTTGCTGTTTCAAACCAGTTCCGCGGCTTTATCGACGATGTGCGAGTATGGAATGTCGCTCGATCGGAAGCGGCGATTCAATCCAATCTCACGCAACTCTCTCCGGGTGATCGCACAGGACTTGCCGGGTTTTGGAAATTCGACGCAGACACCGGAACGACGGCGTTCGATTCAAGCGGCTTCGGGAACAATGGGGTCCTCCGGCTCAACACTCTCTACGCGGCGTTTTCTCCGCAGTCGGTCACGGCAGGCGCGCAAATTGCGCTGGATCCTGTGAGCATCAATTTCGGCACCGTCGAGCAATATCAGCCGGCAACGGTGGGCGTGAATATCACGAATAACGGCACAGGCGTTCTGGTCGGCTACGTCAAAAAAGGAGGAGCATCTATCGGGGTCGCATCGACATATCTGTTCTATATTAGTCCCTCTTCGCCGATTCCCGTTCCCTTCATCGTTCGACCGCTGGAATCCGGCGCCGTGTCGGACATCATCACGGTGACGAACAATGCCGGAGAGCCGGTCAGTGTTCCCGTATCGGGGAATGCGATCGCCGTCCGCAGGTTCGATGCCAATGCCGTGGGCATGTGGACGTTGCGGAACGGGCAATTCGCATACGACCCGCTCCAAACACCGTCCATCCATGGAGGGTTGGAATGGCCGCGGGGGAGCAACCTGGCATCGGTATATGCTTCGGGCGTATGGCTGGGCGCAATGGTGGACGGTCAAGTGCGCGTAACAACGGCTCACTACGCTTCCTCGTTCATGGCTGGACCGATCGCGGGCGGATTGCCCGCGAATCCCCAGAATATTCGCTACAGGGTGTACAAGATCAACGCCGGCGATAATTCGAGCAACAACATCGACTTTGCGGAGTGGCCCGCGGACCTTGGAGCTCCGACGAATCCGGACGGATCTCCCCTCATCCTTGGCGACCAAACCCTTTGGACCGTCTACAACGACGCAGACAGCGTCGCCCGCAACACGTCATCGACATTCCTCCCATTGGGTGCCGAAGTTCAACAGACGACGTTCGGCTTTGCGGACCCAAACAGTCCGATCAACGATGTAGTCTTCGTGCGATTCAAGATCGTCAACAAAAGCCCGCATGTTTGGCAAAACGCATACGTAGGTCTGTGGGCCGACCCGGACCTTGGATATTTCGGAGATGACGTGGTTGCATCCGATTCGCTGCGCGGTCTTGGCATTGTCTACAACCTAGACAACGATGATGAGGGGTCGCT
>Ga0156245_1092_pt1 | contig 27324 bp, 22 predicted proteins | sample RifCSPlowO2_12_FD_107892 | JGI IMG/M metagenome (GOLD analysis project Ga0156245, IMG submission 107892) | Ignavibacteria bacterium RIFCSPLOWO2_12_FULL_56_21
GTCCGGCTTGTCCGCATAGAGTTCAACCCCGTTTCCTTCCGGGTCGGAAAGATACAGGGCTTCGCTCACGCCGTGGTCCGCGAATCCTTGAAAGCGCATTCCACGCCGGACCAGCCGCTGAAGAATGCGGGCCAGCTCATAACGGCTGGGATACAGGAATGCCGCATGAAAAAGTCCGGGCGATTGCCGCGGTCGCAGTTCCGCGGATGTGTTCTCTTCGAGAATGATCAGCGGCCGTCCATTTTCAGAAGCGCCCAGAGTGACGGCCGAAGCTTCATGCTTTTGCCGGATGAAGCCGAGTTGGCCTTCGTAAAAGTCCTGAGCTCTCCCGAGATTCTTGACCGTGAGCGTAATGCTGGAAATGTGTGTTCCGGGCGGCAGCAAAGTTAAAGCCTATTTTGAAGATTGATCCACGAATTGACACGAATGGGGAAAATGTTTCACGAATGCACACGAATATCTACGTAATTCGTCGACTCCATTTCTATCTCATTCGTGTTCATTCGTGTTCATTCGTGCTTCATTCGTGTTTTTTCGTGGACATTCTTTTCTCATTGACCTAACAACGTTCGAACCGCATCAAGTTCGTCACGAACGATGGTATGCGGCATGCCCGGATACAAGCGCATGTCGACGATGGCACCCTTGCTCTTGAACACATCGGCCGTTTCTTGGACTCGTTCAGCGGGGATATGCGGATCGCGGTCGCTGCATCCGAGGAAGACCGGAGTTCCGTTGAACGTTCCCTTGTGATCCCGCGGCGCACCGGGGGGACCAATCACTCCGCCGCTGAAACAAAGGATTGCGGCATATTTGCGCGGATGGCGCGCGGCGTACTCTGCTGCAAGACATGCGCCTTGCGAAAATCCGCCCAAAACAATCTTGTCCGCTGGAAATCCGAGCCGATCCGCCTCGTGAACCAAGCCTTCGATCACGCTCAATGCGGAACTCAATCCCGGCTCATTCGTCGCAAGCGGCGACAAAAAGCTGAACGGATACCAGGTGCGTCCTGCCGCCTCCGGAGCCGTCCAAGCAACATCGGCCACGTCGAACTCTTCGCCTAGCCCAATAATATCGAGCGCATCTGCACCACGGCCGTGGATGAGAATTCCGAAAAGCCTAGCCTCCTTCGGCGGTGCGCCGGCCCACAACAGCGGCTGCCCGGCGTGCGGCGGCATGCCCGGAGCTACCGTGGGAATCCCGGAAATATGGCGTTCTTGGGGCATACGATGGAGGGCAGGGGATGGAATGATGGAATGATGGAATGATGGAATGATGGAATGATGGAATCTGCGATCGCTTTCAAACCACTGATCGCACGTTCGCATACTTCAAGGGAATCAAGTTCTTTTCGATCCCGGCTCGTTGCGACTCCATCCACGGCGGCAGTTTCAAAGCTGTCCCAAGTGACTCAATATTTTCATCGATGAGCATTCCTGGTCCGTTTGTCGCGATCTCGTACAGCACCCCTCCGGGCTCTCGAAAGTAGATCGAACGGAAGTAGCATCGGTCAACAATCTCTGTTACGTAGGACTTGGTCCCGAGAATTCTCTCCCGCCATGCAGCCTGGGTACCGTCGTCAGCCACCCTCCAGGCTATATGGTGTACGGAACCAGCGGATTGTCGCGCCGGGGGAAGCGATGGATCCGCAATGACATCGACTGTCGCCGCGGCATCTGCCGCTCCAACAAGGAAACGCCGTCGATTTCCGTTTGAATCTTCTTTTCTGAAACCGAGTCCCTCCATGAATGCGATCGTATTCATCGCGTTGTGTTGCTGTATTGTGACCCCGTGAAATCTCGCCAGGGAATGTTCCCCTGATACCGGTCCTTTGCTCCAGGCCTTAGCAGCTTGTCGTGTGTCCGAGACTACGAGCTCGAGCTTCATGCCGTCGGGGTCGAGGAAAGCGATGACTGGATCACCGTATCGGTCCGTTGGACCGTCGAACGAGATCCCTTTGGACGAGAGTCTCGTCATCCAATAGTCGAGAGATGATCTGCCAACGGTGTATGCGATAGCGGAGATCTCGCCTGAACCGCGTTTCCCGCGCGCGGCATTGGGAAAAGGAAAGAATGTCAGCAGAGTCCCCGGCGTGCCGATCTCATCCCCATAATAGAGGTGATACACATCGGGTGAGTCAAAGTTGATCGTCTTCTTGACCAACCGCAGTCCAAGTACATCGGTGTAGAAGTCGACGTTCAACTGAGGGTCGGAAGCGAGGGCGGTGATGTGGTGGATTCCGAGTAGAGACAAGGGACGTGAAGGGTGATGGGTGATGGGTGAAAGGTAAAAGGTAAAAGGTAAAGGGTAAAGGGTAAAGGGTAAAGGGTAAAAGGTAAAAGGTGAAGGATGAAAGGTGAAATGCGAGAACCTTGAAATGTTTTCCTAAGGCTTCTCCCCCTCTCCTTACTCCTTTTTACTTTTTTCTTTTTTCCCTTCTTTTCAATTCATCGACATCTTCGGAAGACCCATGTCCACGGTCTCGTGTACGAACAACGGCCGAAGCGTGTATCGGATCATATTACTGATAGGAAATTTGGAGATGATCTCCCGTGCTTGCTCTTCGCTCTTGGCGGAGATGATCGTCCAAGCCTTAGACCTATCGGCAGCGACGGAAATGGAAAGCACCGCGCCTGCGGTCATGAGCTTGCCGATAGCCAGCCGCTGCGCGGGTATAAGCGATATGAATTCCTGCGTGAACGGGACGGGCAGATCAAGCTCAGCCATATATAGTTGGGGAGAGGCCATGATCAGTGCTAGCGCTTAGGTAATTGTGGATTTCGGAGTGTCGATTGTAGAATAGCCAGTGTATAGCTGCGTCCTCACAAGCAAAAAGACCACAGTGACATCTGAGCTTGTGCAGAACAGGAGTGTGTGACAATTCTCAACATCAATCGTGCGAAGAAAGTTTCAAATTTGAATTATTGGACACGAAAAAATGCTACTTCAGTTTATCTTGGATTCCTAGGCCCAGTTTTTTGAGCAAATTCGCCAATTGGACCTGCTCCTCTTCGGAAAGCACAGACGCAACGCTGGTTACAAACTCGGCATGTTTGGGAAAGATCTTCTCAAACAAGCGCTTACCCTTCGACGACAATCGCACGGTGATCGCTCGCCGGTCCTTGGGATTCACCACCCTCTCGACAAGACCAATTTTCTCCAGGTTGTCCAGCACCACGGTGACGTTGCCCCCGCTGACGAGCCGCTTCCTGCACAGCTCGCCCGTGAGCATCGGTCCGAGATGGCCGAGCGTCTCCAGCACGCCAAACTGCGGCTGCGTAAGACCGTACGAGCGAATGTCTTCGTCCGTCGCCCGACTAAACACCGACGCGGCGCGGGCCAGCTTTACCCACAAGGAAAGAGCCATGTCGGCCCGCGTTCCGTATTGTCCGGTGGTCTTCATGGGACGATTATTTCAAGTTTAACCTAAACCGTCCCCATTGTCAACGCCTTACTTCATCTTCACATAGGCATCGAAGTCCATTTTCAACATGCCAGTTTTGCTGGTATCGTCTCTTACGTCGATACTGCGGACGATGAGCCGAATCCGCGTACGCGCTGAAGATTGCACCAATATTAAACTGTCGGCCGGCTTGTAGACGGTGGTCGAGCTATGGTGTGCTCTCACAAGCCGACGGAGAAGATCGGACAGAGGGAATTCGACCCGTTCCGCTGCCTGTCCCGTCCGGACGAACGAGATCGTCGACCGTTCCGGTTGATTGACAATCATCCATTCGGAGTTGTCTGCGCGAAATTGCACGGAGTCTTCATCGTCAGTGAAGTGCACGGGGCCGACCACGAACTGGTCGCCGCTAAGACCGATCGTCGACTGGTCCATGATGAAGCTGATCTTCGGCCCGGGAACCCATCGCTTCCCTTTCGCCGGATAGCGTTCCCATTCGTTCACATAATTCAGACCGAAGAGAGACACGATCTTGGTCGAGACATCCCTTGTTGCGAGGGATCTGTATCTGGCATCGCTTTGGATCGAATCGAGCCGCACGCTAAACCATGGCTGCAAAGGTTCCACGCCGTGGACATCGACGATGTATCGCACAATGGAGCTGATCTGTCGTGTAACGTCGAACGGTAGCGTGTCTTTCACCGGAGTTATCTTGCCGTCGGCAAGGATCCGGTTGGCCGTCAGAAGCTCGTCCAACCGTCCGACCTGGTCAACCCTTGAGACTGACGACGCCCCCCATGGACCGACAGAGGCCGCCAGCGCAAGTACCCCAAGACTGATCGGTATCATCTTGATGCTCTTTCCCCGGCTGAACGTGAAGTACAGAGCCGCATACAGGAGCCAACATCCGAGGACGATAACGATGTACCGATTTTCCGTGAGTCCGTATTCCGCGACGCGGCGCCAGATCGCCAGCAGGAGGAGAATTGCGGGCGGAATGATGGCGAGGTAGAATTTCTGCGTGACGATGGCCAACCAACGGTTCTCGAGTGAATCCTTTATAGGATGAACGAGAAGCAGCGACAGAATGCCCGTTGTCGAAAATCCGAGAACGAGGTACCCCACCCATCCCTTCGGCCAATCCCACTCGATGACAATCTTGAACATGTACGCATAGAGAATGGCCAGATACACCACGACCAACGGAATGAGGACATATTGTGTGAAGACCTTCAATCCTTTCGGGTACTGGAGCCTGTCGCCGATCGTTCTCACGTCCTGCGGCACTCCGCTCAGGAAGAACCAGGTGTTGAATACGCCGACGAGGAACCACCACAACTGAACGTATCGACGGCCGGCGATATTCACCGAGAACAGTTGATCGACCGCGAGCATCGCGACAGCAAGACCGAGATACAGTACGTGCGTATACAAACATGCGCTCAGGAAACGAAGAAAAATCGACTTGTTGAATTCCCAGAATCCCTGCGGCGGACCCGTTTTCGCAAAGGGAACGACCGCGACAAAGAAGTGGGCCGCAGCCGCGAAGAAGAGAAATCGGAACAGATGCACCATCGGTGCATGGATGATGGAAGAAGGCAGCACAGTGATGTATGCGAGCAACACGACAGCGACGGAGAGATTCAACGACAGCCACTGTCCGCGGGAAAGTTGTGCCGTCTCCGCCCGCAACTGGGCGAGTACGAACAGCGAAATGCCGAGAAAACCTGCGAGCCAAGCATTGTACAGCCAATGATACGATGCTCTGTCGGTGAAATTCTCCTGTGACAACACGAGGACTGCGCCGGTGCCGATAATAGCACTCAGCAACGCGAACGGAAAACGGCCAAACGTCTCGAGCGCTTTTTCGCGGATAAATTGAAGCGACGGCAGGTTCATGGCCTTACCCCGAGGGGATGTGGGATTGTTGGGAGAGATTTCTCGGTCATAACACGGCGACCACACCGGATTTCTTCACGCACAAATGTAACGAAAGTGGGAATATCAAATGGGCTTGCCGACGGTCTGTCTCATTTTTCGGAAAGTCGTCCGACGATCTCCTTCGCCATTGTCACTCGGTCCTTCGGCTCTCGCGCGGGCTTTACCGTCGCTTCCAGCCGCAACGCTTTCCCCTCCTGTTTCAGACGGACCTGCTCCTTTTTCATTCCTGCGGCCATGTTCATGATCGACTGAAATCGCGACGTCTTCCCTTCTGGCGCTTCGTAAAATCCGGAGTCCTCCTGCGTCGGGAGCGTCACAACGAGCCGGTCGCCGTCGAGTTCCACCCCTCGCACTCCCAACCTCGCCGCCGCCAGTTTCAATTCCACCAGCAAACACATGTGTTCCACCTCTTCCGGATATTCCCCGAACCGGTCTTGCAATTCTGTCCTGAGCGTCTGCACCTCCGCTTCTTCCGTGATCAACGACATTCGCCTGTAGATATCCAGCCGCTCCGCATCCGATTCGACGTAGAAATCGGGAATGAGCGCACTGATATCAGACTCCACGCTAACGTCGAGCCTTCGCTGTACATCTTTCTCCATAGTCCCTAGTCCATACTCCTTACTTCCAACAGCCATCCTCTGCTCTTCCCTCGCTTCACCAACGGCTTCTTCCACAATCTTCATGTACATCTCGAACCCCATTTCCAGAATGAACCCCGACTGTTCCGCGCCCAGCACATTGCCCGCTCCGCGGATCTCCAGGTCGCGCATTGCGAGGTTGAACCCGCTTCCGAGCTCGGTGAACTCCTGCAATGCCTGCAGTCTCCGAATCGTCTGCTTCGGCAGGCTTTCGATCGGGGGTGTCAGCATATACGCGAACGCCTGTACATTTGAACGCCCCACGCGTCCGCGGAGTTGATACAACTCGGCCAATCCAAATCGATCGGCCCTGTTCACGAGAATCGTGTTCACGCTCGGTATGTCAATGCCGCTCTCGATGATCTTGGTACACAGAAGAACGTCGTATTTCCGCTCCAGGAATTCCATCATCACGCGTTCCAACTCCTTGCCGTCCATCTGTCCGTGGGCGACCGCCATTCTCGCGTCCGGCACCGTTCGCGCCAGCATCGCCTCCACTTCGTCTATGTTGTGAACGCGGTCGTGGATGAAGTACACTTGTCCGCCCCGGTGCACCTCGTGCAGAATGGCCTCACGGATAAGCTTCAGGTCGAACTGTGCGATCTCGGAGATGATGGGAAGCCTGTTGCGGGGCGGCGTTTGGATGAGGGAGAGGTCCCGCGCACCCATGAGCGAGAATTGCAGCGTTCGCGGGATGGGCGTTGCCGTCAATGTCACTGTGTCTACGCTCGCACGCAGCTGGCGGAGCTTTTCCTTGGCGGAAACGCCGAATCGGTGCTCTTCGTCGACGACCAAGAGACCGAGGTTTTTGAACGCAATGTCCTTCGACAGCAGCCGGTGCGTTCCGATCACTATATCTACATCCCCCGACTTCAGTCGCAAGACTATCGCCTTTTGTTCCTTTGGGCTCCTCAGGCGAGAGAGGGATTCGATCCGCACGCCATAACGGTCAAGCCGGTCTTTGAATGTCAGCACGTGCTGACGTGCGAGGATCGTCGTCGGAACGAGCACGGCAACCTGTTTACCGTCCATCACCGCTTTGAACGCCGCACGTACGGCCACTTCCGTTTTGCCGAACCCGACATCTCCGCAAATGAGCCGGTCCATGGGGGAAGGTGATTCCATGTCCATCTTCACGTCCAGCGACGCTTTCGCCTGGTCGGGAGTATCCTCGTACATGAATGAGGCTTCCATTTCCTTTTGCCAGTGCGTGTCCCGTCCGAACGCGAATCCCGGCTCGGCCTTGCGCCGCGCATACAGGCTGATGAGGTCGCGGGCAATATCCTTGACCCGTTTCCGCACACGCGACTTCAGCCGATCCCATTCCGCCGTGCCGAGCTTTGTGACTTTCGGAACGTGCCCTTCCTTGGATGAGTACTTCTGGACGCGGTTGACGTAATTGAGGTTGACGTAGATCGCGTCGTCGTTTTCATACAGAATCTTCAGCGCTTCCTGCTCCGCGCCTCGTACTTTGATCTTGCGAAGGCCGTCAAACCTCCCGACGCCGAAATCAGCATGCACCACGAAATCGCCCCGTTTGAGCTGGGCGACTTCTTTGGCCGTGAATCCCTTGAATCGCACTTTCTTCTGCGGTCCTCGCTGCCTGAGCCGGCCGAAGATCTCGTGCTCGGTAAAGAGTGCCGTCCGGGCCGCGGGGAGGATAAATCCGCTGTGGAGCGTCTCCGGGAGGAATATGGGTGTTTTACGATTCTGTCCTTGTTTCGGTGTCTCTTCCTCTTCTTCCAGCAACTCCTCCAGCCTTTTTGCCTCTTCTTTTGTATCGCTCGTGAGGAGTACATCGAAACCTTTCGACGCCAGTCCAGCGATCTCCTCTTTGAGACGACGAATGCTCCCGTTGAAGGCCGGTTGGCGTGTGCTGCCGAATTCCACGGCGCCGTGGGGCGAGTCGATGTTCGAATGGAATACGCAGGTGAGCGGTTCCATCCTTTTGCGCAGCTCGTTCCAGTTGAAGAGATCTTCTTCCGACTCCAATCTCAGCTCATCGATCTCCGCCGCCGCCAGCGATTGTTCTTCAACGAATACCGTGGCTCCGGGCTGCAAGTATTCAAGAAGCGATATCCTGTCTTCTGCCTCCGATGCTCCCCCATTTTCCTCACGCTCCATCTTCAGGTCCGCCACGATGCTTGCCTTCTCCAGATTTCGGATCGATCTCTGGGAAAGCACCTCAAATTCCCGGATCGATTCCACCCGGTCTCCCCAGAATTCGATTCGTACCGGATGGTCTCCGACAAACGGATAGACATCTAGGATGCCCCCCCGGACGGCGAAATCTCCGACGTCTTCCACGAAATCTTTCCGTTCAAAGCTCATGTCGGCCAGTTTCTGCACCAGGGGAGCGAACGGGGTCTCTTTGCCGATTTCGATCTCGATGCGCCGCTGATTGAATACACCGGCTGTCGGCACGCTGGCTGCTAGCGCAGTCGCAGACGAAACGACGATGACATTTTGCTTCTCTGCAAGCGCCTTGAGCGTTTCGACGCGCGCGACGGTCCCGGACATGTCAAGCAACTTCGCTTTGTGTCCTCCTGCCCGTCCGAAGAACCGAACGCTGATTTCGCCGGCGATGAGGGCAAAATCGTCGCGAAGTTGTTCGGCTCGATCATCGTCGGGAACGATCAAGAGCACCTGCGACCCGCGGCGATCGAACAGATGCGCAACTGTGACGGCAAGGAGGGATCCGGCGATCCCGCGACAATGGGTCACGTTCGACCGTTCTACCGCGACCATGAAATTGGAAAGCGGGGCCGATTGAATAACGCGCGTCAGGGCGGACTGAATGGTCGTGTCGGTCGAAATCATGGGATCAGGACGGATTGAAAACAGTACACCCCGGCAACACAAGAAATGGAAACTTGTGGCGTCAGGGTTTCAAAAGATAAGAAAATTCACGCAGAGACGCGAAGACGCAGAGGATGGGAGGAAATTTGTGGGGAGCCTGGGAAAGAGTGATCACGCAGAGACGCGAAGACGCAGAGTTAGACGAAGACAGGAAAATGCATTGAAGTGTTGAAAATTTGTTCGGACTGAGCTAATGTTATAGCGGATCCACTACTGGAGGGGAAATGCGAGAAAACGAGATCTCCGGCGTCATCCTTGATTCTTGTATCCAGATTCACTCGCGACTCGGACCGGGACTACTTGAGTCGGTCTACGAAGCGGTTCTCGCGTATGAACTGAAAAAGCGCGGGCTGCATTCTAATAGACAATCACCGATTCCGGTGATTTACGAGGACGTCAGACTCGAACTTGGGTTTCGAGCGGACTTCATTGTTGAAGAACTCGTTGTTGTCGAATTAAAGTCCGTTGAGAACTTGCTTCCTGTTCACAAGATGCAGGTTCTCACGTATCTCAGGCTTAGCGGCCTCAAGCTTGGGCTCCTCATCAACTTCAATGTCAAACTCATCAAAGACGGATTCGTCAGAGTTGTGAACGGACTTTGAGGGCATTCACACAGAGACACGGAAAAAAGTGAGAGCTAGAATGGACGTGTCCTTTCCATTCTCAAACAACAAAACATCTCCCCGTCTCTGCGTCTCTCCGTGAAACACTAACAGCGCAACTCAGCTCTTTACAGTTTCCTTCTTTTCCTTCTCACAGCAATCCCCGTCACACTTTTCTTCTCCTTTTTTGTGCTCCCCTTCGTGCTGTTGCACTTCTTTCTTCGTCTTGGCGTCGATCTTCGTGAGGGATGCGGTGTAGCCGGCGTCCGACACTGCCTTCATGAGCGCGTCGGTCTGTATCGCTGAAGCGAGCGTCACGTTTGCGACGCTCTGCTTCAGGCTCACCTTCACAGACGAGACGCCGTCGACGGCCTTCAGGGCCGTTTCGACCTTTGCGACGCAGTTCTCGCAATGCATGCCTGCCAGATAGAGCTTTACGGTCGATGCCTTCTTGCTTTGCCCAAAGACGACGCCCGCAACGACAAGGAAGAGAACCAACATGAGGGTGCGTTTCATGCGTGAAATCCTTTCAAAAGTGGTCTTGCGAGTACACAACGAGGTGTTCTGTTGAATAGTATAGCGGTTAATTCCCTGCGGTTCAACGGTGTCTTAAGCAAGAAGATTTTGATAGTCGTTCTCAGTACATTGGAGCCTTCTATGCACGAAGCCGACATCACCAATACCGTGCGGTATAAGTATAAGTTCCAGTTCGATGACGGAACGGAACGAGAATTCACCGCCTCTCTGGACTCCCGCACCCTGAGTCTGCTGTCGGCTCCCAATCCAAAAAAGCCCGAGTGGACCAAGCTCAAGTATCAGCAGTGTGAGAATTGCCCGTTGAGTTCGGACGTCGAGTATTGTCCCGTCGCGGTGAGCCTTTCAGGCCTTGTCGAAGAGTTCAAGTACTCCACGTCGTTCGATAAAACATGGGTCGTCGTGGAATCGTCCGAGCGGACCTATGCGCAGGAAACTTCGGTGCAGAACGGGCTTGCGTCGCTGATGGGAATTTTCATGGTGACGAGCGGTTGCCCGATCCTCGACAAACTCCGTCCCATGGTGCGATTTCACCTGCCGTTTGCCACGGCCATGGAGAGCATTTACCGGATCGTGTCGATGTATCTCGTTTCACAGTTCTTTCGCATGAAGCGGGGTCAGGCGCCCGACTGGTCGCTGGACAAGTTGAACGAGCTCTACAAGGATGTGGGAAAAGTCAACAAGGGATTGTGGAACCGGCTTTCAAAGGCCTCCAGCTTCGACGCGAACGTCAATGCCGTGATCGTGCTGAACACGTTCGGCGATGCGCTGCGGTTTTCACTTAAGAAGGACCTGGATGACCTTGCCCCGCTCTTCGGGGATCACACAGGCCCCAGTCTGTGAGCGAGGCTTCCTCTGTTCCGGATGACCTGAACGGGTCAGTGGAATTGCCTCAGGAGGCGGGGTTTGTCTCGATGTGAGTCCGGACGACACGTGCAGACATGCTGCGCATCACTGCTCGTTGCATTTTGAGTTTCTTCGTGGGATATTGTGACATACGATGACGGTCCGATCATCACTCTTCCACCTCGTCGACCTCCTCTCACCATTCACATTCATGGAGACATCATCATGACGTTCACTTTTCGCAGGTTGGGAGCGCTTGTAGCGATTCTCGCCCTGACGCTTGGGACCGCCCGGGCCCAAGACGACTTGGCCGCGCAATTGTCGAAGCTTGGTGCTCAAGCCGCTCCACTGTACGTCAGCCCTTTGTTGAACGGGTTTAGCGTCGGCATGAACTCTGCATTCTATCATTCTGCGGATCTCCATGGCGTTCTGGGTTTTGACGTCGGCGTCAAAATTGCGGCAGCTCGGGTGGAAGATGCCGACAAGACGTTCACTCTTGACCTTCCTGCCACGATCGTGTACAACGGCACAACATTCACCCGTGGAACTCACTACCCTGACCAAGTGACCTCGCAGACAGCGGTCGGTGCAAAGACTACGACTGACGTGAAAACGATTGCGCCTGCCGGACCAGGCGGCGCTATTCCGACCGGAACAACGATCCTGACTCTGCCGAAAGGCTTTGACCTACCGGCAGTCGGAGCTCCCTTCATTCCGCAGGTCGCGGTCGGACTTCCATTTGGGCTTGAGGTTATCGGCCGGTTTGCTCCGACAATGAACGCCGGCGATGCCGGTAAGTTCAGCTACAGCGGATTTGGATTGCGGTACGATGTCGACCAGTGGCTACCGTTGTTCCCCATCGATATCGCGGTGCATTTCGGGACGCAGAAAATGACTTTCAAGGACAAAGCGGATAAGGACATTTTTAGCGCTTCTGCCTCTGCGTACGGAGTTGAAGTGAGCAAGGGCATCATTTTCCTCACCGTGTATGGCGGTTTCCAATTGGAAAGCAGCGAGATCAGCGTGAGCGATTTCGTCGGTTATGAACCCACCACCGGCGCCCAGGTGACTGTTCCCGGCTTCACTGTGGAAGGCAAGAACAAATCACGCCTCACCGTCGGTGCGCGCATGCTCCTCCTCTTCCTCAATGTCCACGCCGAATACAGCGTCGCCACGACGCCTGTCTTCGCACTCGGTGTCGGAATTTCCTTTCGGTAAAGTTGTTTGTCGTACTTCTACAAACGGCCGGCTCTCGCTGGCCTTTTTTTTGGCCATTCCATTTTTTGAACCGCGAATACACGCCAATTAACCAACATCGCTCTACGTCGGCCAATTCGCCACCTTTGTTTTGCTCCGATTATTGCGTATCTTGTCATGCCTCAGGGCGGTCATCGCATCTGAGGCATTTTTATTCACCGAAGGGATCGCATGATTCGCAGGAATGATATTCGCAATATTGCCATTATCGCTCACGTCGACCACGGGAAGACGACGCTGGTGGATTTCATGCTTCGACAAACCGGCACCTTCCGCGCCAACCAGGCGGTCGGCACGCGCGTTATGGACAGCAACGAACTGGAGCGCGAACGCGGCATCACCATTCTCGCCAAAAACACAGCCGTCTTCTACAAGCATCCGGCCGACGCTACGACATACAAGATCAACATTGTCGACACGCCGGGACACTCCGATTTCGCCGGCGAGGTCGAACGGACGCTGAAAATGGTCGACGGCGTTCTGCTGCTCGTCGACGCCGCCGAAGGTCCTCTTCCCGGGACGAAGTTCGTCCTCAAGAAATCGCTCGAACTCGACCTTCAGCCGATCGTGGTCATCAACAAGATCGACCGGAAGGACGCCCGTCCGCACGAGGTCCTCGACGAGGTCTTCGAGCTCTTCCTCTCGCTTGGCGCAAACGACCGTCAGCTCGACTTTCCGACAATCTATTGCATTGCCAAGCAGGGTATTGCACGCGTTGAGTTGAACGACGCCAACGATAATCTGCAGCCGTTGTTCGATTGCATCGTCAAACGCATTCCGCCACCGCCGGGGGACAACTCCCTTCCCTTCAAAATGCTTGTGACGACGATCGACTACAGCGATTACCTGGGCCGACTCGGCATCGGACGCATTCTGCAGGGAACGATCCGACTGGGCGAGCCGATGAAAATCGCGCACAGTCAGGGGGTCGAGGACGCGCGTGTCACCAAGATCTACTCGTTCGAAGGACTCAAGCGCATCGAGGTGAAGGAAGCCTCGGCCGGCGATATCATCGCCGTGGCCGGCATGGAAGACGTCGACATCGGCGAGACGATCACGGATGCCTCCGACCCGACGCCGCTCCCCTTCGTCTCCATCGAAGAGCCGACGATTTCGATGAATTTCATCGTCAACAATTCCCCTTTCGCGGGACTGGAAGGCAAGTACGTCACCACCCGGCATCTCGGCGACCGCCTGCAGAAAGAATTGCGGTCCAACGTTGCCTTGCGCGTGGAACTGACGGATTCTCCCGATGTTTTTCGCGTCAGCGGTCGGGGTGAGCTGCATCTCGCGATCCTTATCGAAACGATGCGGCGGGAAGGGTATGAGTTCCAGGTCTCACGCCCTGAGGTCATTTACAAGCGCATCGCCGACGTTCTGTGCGAGCCGATCGAGCACGTCATCGTCGACGTGCCGGAAGAACATACCGGGACCGTCATCGAGAATCTCGGCAAGCGCAAAGGAGAGATGAAGAACATGATCCAGTCGCAGGGAAATACGCGGCTGGAGTTTCTGGTGCCGGCGCGCGGGCTTATTGGATTTCGCGGCGAGTTCCTGACGCAGACGAAAGGTACGGGCATTCTTCACCACAATTTTCACGGCTACGAGCCATACAAGGGAGACCTGACGCAACGGACGAAAGGAGCCATCATCGCGCTGGAGAATGGGGTGGCCGTGGCGTACGCGATGGGAAAGCTGCAGGAGCGCTCGGTCTTTTTCGTCGACCCCGGAACGGCGGTCTATGCCGGCATGGTGGTGGGCGAAAACTCGCGGGAACAGGACATGGTCGTCAACATCTGCAAGACGAAGCACCTGACGAACATGCGCGCTTCGGGCTCGGACGAAGCAACACGACTCGAGCCGCCGCATATCATGACGCTCGAACAGGCGATCGAATGGATCGCGGACGACGAATACGTGGAAGTGACGCCCAAAAACATCCGGCTTCGTAAACGCTATCTGGAACACAATGAGCGGAACCGGATGTCGAAGAAAAAGGCGGAAGCGGTCGAAGTGTAGGTGGGTAGAAGCCGTCGCTCCACATAGTACAAAGGAGGAGACGTCCTTCTACTATGAAGTACAGTGATGACGGACGCCTTCAGCCATCAATTGCAGGGGAAAACGTACGCTGCGGCATTGTATCTCGGCTGTGTCTTTCCTATACTCGCTAAATTTCATTCTTCGAGAGACCTGCTACCGTGCACTCCGAGCTGTTGTTTGCGATCGGGTTGTCCATCATTGCTGCCTCCCTTCTGGGGTACCTGACCCAGTTGTTGCGCCAACCGATCATCCTCGGGTATATCGTCGCCGGCATTGTTCTTGGACCGCAAGGACTGAGGCTCATCTCCAGGCAGGAAGAGATCACGCTGCTGTCCGAGCTGGGACTGGCCTTTCTGCTGTTCATCGTGGGCCTCGAGATCGACCTGAAGAAATTCCGATCCTCCGGCCAGCCCTCCGCCATCATCGGCGTCTTTCAAGTCGTCCTCTGCTCCGCGCTGGGCGTATGGGTTGCCAGTCTGCTCCACTTCCCTCCCCTTTCGGCACTCTATCTCGGCGTTACGCTCGCCTTTAGCAGTACGATGGTCGTGGTGAAATTGCTGTCCGACCGAAGCGAGCTCGACACACTCCCCGGGCGCATTTCCCTCGGCGTGCTCCTGGTGCAGGACGTGCTCGCCATCGTCGCGCTCGCAACGCAGGGGAATGTCAACCATCCATCCCCCATTCCGATTATCCTCTCCTTGTTCCAGGGCGTGGGACTCGTGGGCATTAGTTTTGCCGCAAGCAAGTTTTTGCTCCCCCGTATGTTCCGGTCGGTCGCACAGAATCCGGAATTGATGCTCGTCCTCTCCATTGCATGGTGCTTTGCGATGTGCTGGTTCGCGCTCCTGGCCGGATTCTCCATTGCCATGGGAGCCCTCATCGCAGGCGTCAGCATCTCCACGTATCCCTACAGCCACGAGGTCATCGTCAAGATCCGGTCCCTCCGGGACTTCTTTGTCACACTCTTCTTCGTGTCACTCGGCATGCAGATCGTTGTTACCTCGGCTTCGACGATCTTCATGGGATTGTTCTTGTCCTTGTTTATCATCGTCAGCAGAATTATCACCATCTTCCCGGCTGCGCTTTCGCTCAAACTCGGCGGACGCGTAGGCATTTTGACGTCAATTGCCCTCGCACAATCGAGCGAATTCTCGCTCGTGATTGCCGCCATCGGCGTGACCTACGGACACATCAAGCCGGAGATCGTTTCCCTTATCGCCATTACGCTCGTCGTCACGTCCACGCTGACAACCTACCTGGTTCGCCTGAGTCATCCGGTAGCCCGGATCGTTGTCGACACGATGAAGCGACTTGGATTCAACGAGTCGGCAATGGCGGACGAGGGGAAGGCGGACCAGGGACAGGAGGGAGAGATCGTGCTGCTCGGTTGCCACCGGCTGGGTAGCGCTCTGGTGCACGAGCTGGTCAAGGCGGGACATCCATTGCGCGTTTTCGACTTCAACCCCGTTGTGTTGGAGCGCTTGAAAGCGATGGGCGTTCCCGCCGCTTACGTCGACATCAGTCATTTCGATGCAATCGAGGCGGCGGGGATCGAACGCGCGAGCATCATTGTGTGTACGGTGTCGGATGAATACCTGCGGGGAACTTCCAATGCCGGCATCCTGCAGTTCATGCGGGCCCGCGAGCTGAAGGCTGCGGTCGTTGTCCAGGCGAACTCCGTCGAGCACGCTGTCGAATTGTATGCGGCGGGGGCCGATTACGTCATGCTGCCATCAGTGCTGACGGCAAGCCAGATGGTCGGCGTCATCCAGGAGTACGAAAAGGGAAATCTGGGCGACATACGGAAGAAAGCGATCGGGGAGTTGGGGGCGCGGGACGAGGTGCTGACGTGATCAGCGGGCACCAGGAAAAGATTCTCCCACTAAGAACACAAAGAAAAGATTTGACCACGAAGGGACACGAAGGATAATTATATATTTATATTTCTTCATGTTCTTCGTGGGTACTCTTTTCTTCAACGAGCCTTTCCCAAATCATTTACGCTTGCCTATTTTCCTAGCCTCGCCGCCGCCGTCCGCACGTGCTCGGGGTCGCCGATAACGATGAGCGTATCGCCCGATTCAACGCGGGTTGCGGCCGGAGGATTGAATGTATACGACCCGTTCCGTTTGAGTGCGACCACAAGAATGTCGGAAGAAGCGAGAATGTCGTACTTCGAGATCTGCAAGCCCCCGTGCGACGGGCCTATGGGGATATCTTCCACCCGGAAGTTCGAGGTATCCCGAAGCATCGTGTCGAGAAACGTGACGGTATCAGGCCGTATAAGCTCAGACGCCATGCGCATGCCGCCGATGTAGCTCGCGGAAACGGCAGTGTCCGCCCCGCTCCGCACGAATTTGTCCCGCACTCCCACATCGTCGATCTTCGCCACGATTCGGATCTTCGGGTTCAATCCTCGCGCCGTGATGACGACGAACAAGTTGTCGCGGTCCTCGGGTAACACTGCAACAAGTCCCGCCGCTTTCGCAATTCCAGCGCTTCGCAAAACTTCGTCGGACGTGGCATCTCCCTCCACGACAAGGACACCGGACGCAAGGAGCTCCTGCACTTTCTCCTTGTCACGCTCCACCACCACGACGTCACGCTCCGTCCGTCTGAGTTCTTCTACCACATACTTTCCGTTGTTGCCGCTCCCGCAGATAATGTAGTGGTTCGCGAGCTTGACGATCGCGCGCTTCATGCGCTGTCTCCTGAGATAACCATTCATTTCGCCTTCGACAACGAGGGCTGTTACCGTCGTCACGCCATACGTGATGATGCCGATCCCGCCGAGAATGAGCAGCATGGTAAAGGCACGCCCGTTGTCGGAAAGGGGATGCGTTTCGCCAAACCCTACGGTGGCGAGCGTAATGATCGTCATGTACAGCGCGTCGAAATACCGCCACCCCTCGATGAGGTGGTAGCCGTACGCACCGACGAGCAAGATGCCGATCAGCAACGATAGGATCTTCAGAGCTCGGTTCAGGGGCGACGGGGAAGTCAGATACATGTACTTAACCGCATGATGCACTTCAACTTCATGTCACTTGGCGATAAGAGATTCGTAGGGCTCGATAAAAAGATTTACCCAGTAAGTACACGAAGAAGTAATTGGTAAACATCTTTTCTTCGTGTCCTTAGTGGTCCAGATCTTTTTCACCATGCACCTCTCATACCAATATTTCCTTCGTGTCCTTCGTGGTCCCAATCTTTTGCACAAGCTCCCCGAGGACCTCAACTCTTCCCGCCTTCAAATATCCGCCACGCTTCCGCATATTTCATCAATTGTGCGTCGGCCTTTCCGTGCACGGTGCCCGTTTCGAACCCGCCGTTCGGTATCTGCTGTCCGGACCTCACGCCCGTCAAGATCTCGATTCCCTCGTCGATCGTTGTGACGGCGTAGATGTGGAATCGTTTCTTTTTCACCGCCTCGTACACTTCCTCCCGCAGCATCAGTTCATCGACGTTCTGTACCGGGATCATCACTCCTTGTGTTCCGGTCAATCCCCGCACTTTGCACGTATCGAAGAATCCCTCGATTTTTTCGTTCACTCCGCCGATCGGCTGGATCTCGCCGTTCTGGTTGACCGAGCCGGTGACGGCTATATCCTGACGAAGCGGTAGGTCCGAAAGAGACGAAAGAATCGCATAGATCTCGGTCGACGAGGCGCTGTCGCCGTCGACGCCGCCGTACGACTGCTCAAACGTGATGCTGGCATCCATGATGAGCGGCTTGTTTTGCGCGAACCGGTCGCGGAAGTATCCCGACAGGATCGCGACCCCTTTCGTGTGCGTCGGTCCGCTCATCTCCGCCTCGCGCTCAATGTTGATCACACCCGAACGACCCAGCGACGTCTTGGCGGTGATGCGCGACGGCTTGCCGAACATGTGTTCTCCCGTGTCGTAGATCGAGAGGCCGTTTACTTGTCCGACTTTTTTCCCCGACGTGTCGATGAGAATGATCCGCTTATCGATAAGGTCCTGGATCTTCGCTTCGACCAGCTTGACGCGATACACCCGCTCCTCGATCGCCTTTTCCACGTGATGGCCGTTGACCGCTTTGGCTTTTGCTTTTTTCGCCCAATAATTCGCTTCGCGCGCCACGTCGGCTATGACGTTGAACCGTGTGGAGATCTTTTTCTTGCTGCCCGCAAGACGAACGCCGAATTCGATGATCTGTGCCAGCGCCGTTGCGTCGAACGGCAGGAGATGCTCGTCCTCGCACACCATGCGGAGGAACGAAATGTACTTCCCCATCGTCTCGGGCGTTCGCACCATCTCAAAGTCAAAATCGGCACGGACTTTGAAGATCTTCTTGAAATCCTCATCGCGGTGCCACAAGAAGTAGTAGAGCTCCGTCTCTCCGATGATGATGACCTTGACGTTAATATCGAACGGCTCGGGTTTCATGCCGCTGACGGCTATACCGTACGCCGGCTCAGAGGTTTGGATATCCAGTTTGAGCGTCCGCAATGTCCGCTTCAGATCCTGCCACACGCCCGGTTCGATCAGCGCATCGAGAGCATTGAGGACCAGGTAGCCGCCGTCCGCTCGGAGGAGAGAGCCCGCCTTGATCTTGGTGAAATCGGTCCGCCACACGCCCCCCCGCTCGAAATCACGCTCCACCGTGCCGAAGATGTTCTTGTATTTGGGGTTCGTCTCGATGACGATGGGAACATGTTTCGAATCAGAGTTGTCAACAAGCACGTTGACGAGAAATTCGTGGAAGTTCTCCTCCTCTACCGGTTCGTCGTCGTCCTTCTTGTCCGACGCGGCCGCAAGCGTGACCTGTTGCTGGCGGAAGCGGTCGAGATTCTCGCGCAAGTGTGCCCGAACATCCTCGAGATATGCGTGCACTTTTGCGTCGTCGTACGCCGTTTTCACGGCATCGACGGCGGCGTTCACGACCGGCATGATGATCTGGTCCTCGAGCTGACCGAGCGATTCCTGCACCCGCTTCTCGATGTTGCGCAGTTCGCGAAAGACGACGGCCATCTGTTTTTCCAATTCGGCCAGGGTCTCCCGCATCTTTTCGAAATCGGCCTTGGTGACTTCTCCTTTGCGCACAAGCTCTTCTACTTGCTCGAGGCTTGCGGCGGCGCCGTTGACGACCGGCACGACGTCAGGACGCATCATCGTCCCCACCTGCACTTGTACAAGGTCGAACCCCTGTTCTTTCACGCGCCGCTCAAAATCCTGTAGAATGATCTTTTGCCGGTCCTGAAAATGCTGCGCCATCAGTCTCCGTTGACGCTGATATCGCTGGCTTTCATAGACCGCCGGAACATCGCGCATCAACTCGTTCAGGAGGTTCTCCATGTCCTGCTTCAGGCCGCGCCCCTGTCCCGCCGGCAGCGACAGCGCGATGGGCATGTCGGGATTCCGGAAGTTGTAGACATAGCAGTGATCGCGCAGTGTCGCATGCTTGTTCTCAAATTCCCGGAGCATGCGTTTGATGGTGGTCGTCCGGCCCGTACCGCTAAAACCGGTGACGAAGATGTTGTAGCCGGAGTGGTACATCTCGAGCCCGACGCGGAGGGCGCGCAGGGCCCGTTCCTGACCGATGATCTCGCGTCGCGGTTCGACGTCGTTCGTCGATGCCACGCGGAGTGCCGCTGGCTCGCATTGCCAGCGCAATTGGTCGGCGGTCAACGGTCGATGTACGCGGGAAGGCTTGAGGGTGTCGCCCTTGAGAGCGCGGGTGCGTTTCATGGAAGTATCGTTGTAGATCGTCGGCGACAGGGTACGGAAAAGAGGGAGGAGTTTCAATTGCGCGTGGGATGAGGCCAGTGGTGTCGGCCAAATGGTTCATCGGCCGGTGGGGATAGATGGTAGATCTACGGTGACGGAATCATGGAATAGTGGAATTATGGAATGATGGAATATTGGAATGGAGTGCTTGATTCGCGCGCCCGTCATTGCGAGGACGGTTGCAGTTGTTTTACCCAATCCGCAATCCGCATTCCACATTCCGCAATTAACCTAGCTTTTCCTGTGTGCTTCCACCCACCAACTCCACGCAACGAAGAGCCACAATCCAATTGCGCTATAGGCCAGCACATTCACCGACGGCGGTGGAGGACCGAAGAGATTGCCGATGTAGATCACGGCAAGCGCGGATATGAGCACCCAGAACCCAATGGACCCCTTCTTGTCTTCGGCCTTCGTTATGCGTGTGTAGATTGCGATCCCTGCGGCAAACATTCCGAATTCCACGACGATCGTCGCCGGCAGAGAATTCCAGAGTCCCAGGCCGTATTTTATATCCATTCCCGGTGCAAGCAGAAGATCTGGACGATGTGAGAAAAAATCGAGGAACCAGTGACTGATCACGCACGCTGCGACAATCCACGCCTCCCGTTCGTTCTTGCGGAATGCATACACGACCCCTCCGAGAAGGAATCCCCAACCAAGTGTTCCGAGAAGGCTGTGCGTAAAGGGATAAGAGATGAAATCGAGCGGCGTCGCCGCTGTCATGCCCGGCACGATCGCCACCTGCTCAAGTCCGATGAGAAGGAAGGCCGGCCAGAGCAGGTCGACGAACTGCGCGGCGATGAACAGGAGAGGCAGCGGTGTTGTAGGGGAGAGTCTTTTGGCCGCCATTCCGGCAGCGAAGTGTCCGAGAAACATGGGAGACCTGTGATGGCTTTTGTGGGGGAGCGGTAAGATGCCTCTGAAATCGTCGATTGTCAATTGTTAGTTGACGATTGTGGATTACAGAAACTCTTTTCTATAATCTCTTTACTTTCCAAGACATTCCTATGCTTGTGAACGCCCGTTTTGGCCATACGAACCTTATCGCGCGCGATTGGAAGAGACTCTCCCGATTCTATCAGGAGGTCTTCGGATGCGTTCCCGTCCCGCCGGAGCGACACTACGCCGGCGCCGACCTCGAACGCGGAACAGGCATCCCGGGAGCGGAACTCCACGGAGAACATTTGCGTCTTCCCGGTTTCGACGATCGCGGACCAACGCTCGAGATCTACACGTACTCGAAGCTCCGGCCTTCCGATCCTCCCGCCGTCAACCAGCCGGGATTTGGACATATTGCATTCGTTGTGGATGATGTTGCCGCGGCCAGGAAGGCTGTGCTCGCTGCCGGCGGAAGTCCCGTTGGCGAGGTTGTGACGCTTTCACCTTCGAGGGAATCGCGTGTTATGTGGTGTTATATGAAAGATCCCGAGGGAAATATTGTCGAGTTGCAGGCCTGGTCGAAGGGGTAACTGGCTGATGAGAGTCCCGGAGTCTTAAGAATCCCGGAGTCTTACTAAGTACTATATAGAGGCCCCACCTTCCCCAGTCGCCTCATCGCAAATCCGTGGCTTCCAATCTACCCACCGTGTATCTTCCCCGTCGCTGGTTTCCTTAACTCTTCTTTCACCACATTTTGCTGTATGTTGACATTTGCCTCCCTCATTGAAAAGAAGCTCTCCTTCTCCCGCGCCCTCGTCTACGGCGGACTGACCGTCGGCCTTCTCGATATACTCGACGCCTTCATCTTTTTCGGCATCCGCGGAGTCTCATGTGTCCGAATATTGCACGGTATCGCCTCCGGACTTCTCGGCCGCGCCGCATTCGACGGCGGCTATGCGACCGCTCTCCTTGGACTCCTCCTTCATTTCTCCATCGCATTTTCGATCGTGACCGCGTATCTTTTCGCAAGTCGACGATTCCCAGCGTTCACACGCCGTCCTTTCATCTACGGCCCGCTCTACGGATGGCTCGTGTATGTCGTCATGAACTTCGTCGTCATTCCACTCTCGGCGATCGGAGGCAGCGGGGGACCGAAAAGACTTTCGGTAGTCATCAACGGACTTCTTATCCACGCGATCGGTGTTGGATTGACATCGGTGCTTTTCGCACGAGCTGCGCAGCCGGACACAACGCAAGACCAGAACTCATGACCCATGCTTTAGAGGACGATTATGAAGCTAATTCTGCGGCAATGCGCTAACCGCATAGTGCAAAGCGTTGAGGAATTGCGGCTGAGCGCGAAGCGCATGGCGCATGGCGTTAAAAACGGATCGCCGTGCGCTTTGCGCCTTGCGCTATGCATCTTCATACTGCCGCTCTCCGCTGTTATTTCCCAGCCCTCCCGCGGTTGGCTTACCGTCGACACCATCATGCAGCATCCTTCCTGGATGGGGACGTCTCCCAAGAATGTTTGGTGGTCCGAGGATGGCTCATGGATCTACTTTACTTGGAGAACTACCGGTGACAACGGGGATTCTCTCTATAAAGTGAGGCCATCGGGAGGTGCGCCGGAGCGTGTGTCCATGGATGAACGTCGGGCATTGCCTCCTCCGAACGGGGACTTTACGAACGATCATAGAAGAAAGACTTTTGAGCGGGATGGAGATGTGTTCGTTCTCGATGTTCGACGCGGAACTCAGCAACGCCTTACGCAGACCATCGATGCAGAGTCCGACCCGAAGTTTACGAGGAATGAAAAGGGTATCACATTCGAGCGGAATGGGAATCTCTTCCGACGGGACCTGGAGAATGGATTGGAAACTCAGCTTACGAACGTGCGGTCCGGTTCAATGCCGCGCGACCCTCAGAAGACCACTCTCCAGGCCTATCTCGAACGGCAACAGATGGAATTGTTTGAGGTTCTTCGCAAACGAAAGGCTGACCGCGAGGCCGACCGGAAATTCCGCGAGCTCCTCGCCAAGCGCGAGGTCAAGCCGTATTACATCGGCCAGAAGACCGCCATGCGATTTGTGCTTTCTCCCGACGAACGCTATGTAACGTTCATGCTGAGCGAACGACCGTCGGGACAGAAGCAGTCGATTGTCCCGAAGTACATAACGGAAAGCGGATTCACCGAAGACATCACGGCGCGGAGCAAGGTGGGCGATCCCCCAACGACCCAGGAATTCTGTTTGTACGACATTGTCCGCGACAGTGTCATTGTTCTCTCTCCCGATTCCATCCCCGGCATTCTCGCCGTCTCATCGGATACTGCAAAGTCGAAAAAGGCGAAGGCCCGAGACGTGTCGTATGCGGGTCCCTGGTGGTCCGACAATGGCACGAAGGCCGCCGTTCAGGTCTATTCGTGGGACAACAAAGACCGATGGATCGTCCTCCTGGATGCGGAGCGTGCGCGATTCGGTAAAGTTGTCGAACATCAACGCGACACTGCATGGATCGGCGGTCCAGGCATGTTCGGCAACAATATCGGATGGATGCCGGAGTCGGAGCGCATGTGGTTCCAGTCCGAGGCTGACGGGTGGTCGCATCTCTACGTCGTCGACGCGGACGGTGGGAAGAAACGACAGCTGACACGAGGCACGTTTGAAGTGTACGGCCCGCGGATCTCTCGGGACAAAAAACGCTGGTACTTTTCGTCGAATGAGGTGCATTTTGGAGAGAGACATTTCTACTCCATGCCGCTCGAGGGTGGAAGCCGGACGCGTATCACGTCGATGGAAGGAAGGAATGACGCATTCTTGTCGGCCGATGAGGAGACCATCGCGCTTCTGCATTCCTTCAGCAACCGCATGCCGGAGTTGTTTGTGATGGACAATGCTCCCGGCGCGAAAGTCCGGCAGGAAACTGATTCTCCCTCCAAAGAATTTCGCGCGTACGATTGGCGTGCGCCTGAGGTCCTGACGATCCTCGCCCGTGATGGCGCCCATGTTCCCGCACGGCTCTACGCGCCTGAGAAACCGAATGGGGCAGCAGTGATCTTCGTTCACGGCGCCGGGTATCTTCAGAACGCACACAAGTGGTGGAGCGACTATTTCCGCGAATACATGTTCAACAATCTCCTCGCGGACAAGGGATATACGGTCCTCGACATCGACTATAGAGCCAGTGCGGGACTCGGCCGCGATTGGCGGACGGCGATCTATCGTTATATGGGGGGAAAGGATCTGGACGATCAGGTGGACGGCGCACGATGGCTCGTGTCCACGCATGGAATCGACCCCAAACGAATCGGTCTCTACGGAGGCTCGTATGGCGGGTTCATAACGCTGATGGCGTTGTTCACGCAACCGGACGTTTTCGCAGCTGGAGCTGCTTTGCGTTCGGTGACCGACTGGGCGCATTACAATCACGGATACACGTCGGCCATCCTGAATATTCCCCAGGAAGACTCGGTCGCCTATCGCCGTTCATCCCCCATCTATCACGCCGAAGGCCTGCGCGGCGCATTGCTCATATGCCACGGCATCGTTGACGTGAACGTTCACGTTCAGGACGACATGCGACTTGTCCAGAGACTCATTGAATTGAAGAAGGACAATTGGGAATTTGCCGTGTATCCCATTGAAGACCACGGTTTTGTGGAACCGACGAGTTGGAGAGATGAGTATGGTCGCATTTTGAGGCTGTTCGAGGTCAACCTTGGGGCAGAGTGAGATCCCGGGGAAGTTGACTCTGTCTCCGCTCCTCCCTACCTTTCTCACGGTGAGTAGGATGCGGCTGTAAGGGCCGATGGGGCATCCTATGTACAACAGGAGAAGCCTCATGGTCGATGAAAAGCACCGACTTTGGGGCTTTTGTGTTTGTAATAGGCAGTTGGTGGTTGTCAATTGGCAGTTTGTTTCCCGTCCCTGATCCGTTCACTGTCCCAAGAAGCTGCTTTACGATTCGCTAATTCGAAATCTTTCGCGCACTAACTCAATTCCTCCCCATATGGCTCAAATTGGCGTACTCATCATCCACGGCATGGGCGATCAGTCGGAGAATTTCGCCGACGAATTCATCGATCGCCTGAAGCAACAGCTCGGACCGCAGTCGGCCGCTGTAGCCTTTGAAGCATGCTTCTGGGCGGATGTTCTGCAGCATCACCAGGACCAGATTTGGCAGCGCGTCAAGCGGGGCGGATCGATAACATGGCAGGGAGTCCGTCATTGGCTTCTCAGCGCATTCGGCGACCCGCCGGCGTACCTGTCGGGATTCTTCAAGCTCGGCCACCCAGTCTACCAGCTTGTCCACGCACGGATACTTGCTTCGTTGCTCCATTTGGAAGACCAGCTCGACCCCTCCGGCGGCCGGCCGCTCGTGGTGCTCGCGCATTCGCTCGGCAGCGTTATCATCTGCAATTACATTTGGGATGAACACAAGCACCCTGACAAGGGGAAGTCCCCTTTCCAAAGGACGGACTCTCTGACCAAGCTCATCACGTACGGCTCGAACATTCCGCTATTCCTGCCGCCGGTTCGTCCTGTCACGTGCATTCAATTCCCTTCGCCGGAGATCCCAGCGCCCCTTCGTCCACACGCGCGATGGATCAACTTTTACGCTCCAAGCGACTTGCTCGGATTTCCGCTCGGGGCACTGTGGGATGATGCTCGCGGTACGGTTATCGAAGACCGTTCCATGCACCCCGGCTGGTGGCCCGCGTCCCGCACGCCGTATGCTCATCTTTTGTACGAGAAGGATAAGGAATTCTTGCGGCAGGTCGTTGGAGAGTTACGTACTTTGACGGGCGGTCGATGACGACAACCCATCTCAAAAACCCATTTATTGAAGAGGGTTAGCCACAAAAATGCACAAATTTGAAATGGCTTCTAGTCTTTTCCAATAACCACCGGAGGCATAATGAAACACATTCTCCTTGCATCCATTATCATCCTCATTGCCGGCGTCCTGTTCAGCGGATGCTTTGCACAACAGTTTGTGGCCGGCAGCGTTGACTCGCCGACTATGATGAGCGGCGCGGCGGCGGAAAAGAAGGAATACACCGTCGTCAAGAATTTCTCGGTTTCCGATCGTTCGGGTTGGTTCATTCTCGGACTTATCCCTTCCGGTCATACTGATCTCAATAAGATCGTGGCCGACGAGGTCAAATCGGCAGGAGGAGATGCCGTCATCAACTTGAAAATCAAATCGTTGTATGACCCGGCCGACATTCTCATTGGAATCCTGGTGGGCGGCATCTACAACACACGCCAGTCGATCATCACCGGGGACATCATAAAGTACAAGTAACGTCCGTTCTGCAGCGCATGCCCGCGCAGAAATCTCACAGCTTTACGTCGTCACTTGAAAAGTCGACCAACAAGCTCTGGGGATGTCATGTTCGCGTCCCCGGCTCCGTAGCCGCTACGTTGATACGAGGCATGGACCGTCGTGTCCTTTGTTCAATGAACGGCACGCCGGAACGGCAATGTGCGATTGTGGCATATGAGAAGGGCTCGTTCGTCATCACGGTAAATGCGGAGCAGCGTAAAACGTTGCGCCTGGACTTCGGCGCGTCTGTCAAAGTCCGGCTTCGCAAAGATACGAGCGAATACGGACTTCCCATGCCGGAAGAGCTTAACGAGCTGTTGCGACAGGACAAAGATGGACGACGTTTGTTCCATGCTCTCACCCCGGGCAGACTCAGGACGTTGTTGTATATCGTTGGAAAAGGAAGTTCGGTCGACCAGCGTCTCCACCGTTCAACGGTCATCGTGCGACATTTGAAGGAGAACAGCGGAAAGATCAGCTATAAGCAACTTTCCATCGCCCTCAAGAAACGATAGCCCGCGTGCGCCAACCGCTTCCTCCATACTCCATGGTCCATACATGTCCTGAGCGAACGAAGTGAGTCGAAGGACTCCATACTCCCACGGCTCTACATTGCCACACAAGGAGGCCCTATGAAGCTCTCCAAAAACCTCGGCATGCTGTGTCTCTCAGCCTGGCTCATTCTCGGCGGACTTCAAACGCTGTTCAACCTGAGCTTTTCCGGCATGGGCAATCTGATGGCCATTCTGGCGATCGCGGCGGGAGTGTTGATCTTTTTGGGCAAGTAGGAGGCGGGCAGAGGGCAAACAAGACCCGTTTGGTTGTGTAAAAGCCCGAAGGGCTTCGTGTTTGCTTAGAGCCGGAGGATTTATCCTCTGTAACGCGGACAAATGTGGCGAACGCGATTTTCATTTGATGGCATCGACCGGCAATAAATTGCCGGTTTCGTCACAAACACCAAACCCGTTGGGTTGTGTAAATGCGCGAAGTGCACGCTTTGTTAAGCCCTCCATTCCACCATTCCATTATTCCATCATTCTAGGTATAACATCTTTCTCCGCACTGGGCACTCTCCGCGCAACTCCCTGCCATTCCTCCAGCCCCTCTTTGACCAATCCCGCTCCCCCCACGTCTTATCCTCTTTTACTGTCGCTCCATCCTCCTCCCCTTGCGCCCGCGAATTTATTCCCCCATCTTCATTGTCATTTTTTAGGAATATGATGAGAACCGCCTTACT
>Ga0156245_1033_pt1 | contig 27142 bp, 21 predicted proteins | sample RifCSPlowO2_12_FD_107892 | JGI IMG/M metagenome (GOLD analysis project Ga0156245, IMG submission 107892) | Ignavibacteria bacterium RIFCSPLOWO2_12_FULL_56_21
CGAGACCCAGCTTGTTCGACCGCATCTGAGCTTCGAGTCCAACAGTCCCGATGGCCAGCGCAAACATGCAGGCCATGACACGCGTTCGAGTTGTCATAGTGAACCCTCAGGGATCGTGATGGTTTCTGTGATCATGTTTTCAACATTTTGAGAAAGGCATTCTCGTCGACCACCCTGATGCCAAGCTTCCGGGCGGTGTCCAATTTTGACCCCGCATCTGTTCCCGCGACGACGAGACTCGTCTTCTTGCTTACGGACGAGGCGATGCGACCGCCCCGTTCTTCGATCTTCTGCTTTGCCTCATCCCGGGTCATGGACGTCAACGTGCCTGTCAGGACGACCGTCATCCCGGTAAACTGCGTCCCAGCCTTCTTCGGCAGGGACTTCACCTTCGTCGTCAGTCCGGCTGATTGAAGCCGCTCCACCAATGCCCGGTTGCTCCGGTCGGCGAAGAAGTGGACGATGCTGTCGGCGATCTGCGGACCGATGCCGGAAACTTCCTCCAGATCCTCGCGCGTCATGTTGAGCAGGCGATCGAGCGACGTTGCATGCCTGGCGACGAGCTGCGCCACGCTTTCGCCGACATGCCGGATGCCGAAGGCAAACAGCGCGCGCTCGAATGGCTGCTGCTTGCTTCGCTCTATGCCGTCGAGCAGATTCTGAACGCTTTTCTTCCCCCAGCCTTCAACCGCCTCAAGTTTGGCGCGCTGCGACGGCAGCCGATACAAGTCGGAGACATCTCGCACGAACTTTCCGCCGACGAGCGTATCGACGACCGCTTCGCCCAAGCCCTCGATGTCCATCGCCCCACGCGATCCGAAATGGCGGATGCGTTCGCGCACCTGAGCGGGACACCGGCTGTTCTCGCAATAATAGTTTGCCTCGTCCTCGGGTTTGAAGATCTCGGTTCCGCACGCGGGACACGCGTCGGCGAATGAGAACTTCTTCGCTCCCTTCGGTCGTTTGTCGAGAACGACGGCCGAAACCTTTGGAATAACGTCTCCCCCTTTTTCCACGACGACGGTGTCACCGACGCGGATATCCAACGCCCGAATATACTCTTCGTTGTGCAAAGTTGCGCGACTTACGGTGGAACCACCCACAAAGACGGGCTCCAAATCGGCCACAGGTGTGACCGTCCCCACACGGCCTACCTGGAAGAGAATGGAATTGAGCCTAGTTTCAGCTTTGCGGGAGGCGAATTTGAATGCGATGGCCCATCGGGGGCTCTTCGCAATTGCGCCCAGTTTTTCCTGATGCTGCAGGCTGTCGACCTTCACCACAACGCCGTCGATGTCGAAAGGAATCTCTTCCCGGCGCTCCTCCCAGGTCTTCCAGAATGCGACGACGTCCTCGAGCGAGGAACACCGGCGCGTCTGCTCGCTGACGGGAAATCCGAGTTTGCGCAATAAGTCGAGGCAGGCCGTCTGCGTCGCGGGCATGTTCTCCTCCGAACGGAGGAAGTACGCCGTGAAGAGAAGCGGACGCCGTGCCACCTCGCGCGGGTCGAGGAGCTTAAGCGTACCTGAGGCGGAGTTGCGCGGATTGACGAACAGTTTTTCGCCGGCCCGGCCTCGTTCCTTGTTCATCCGGTCAAAATCGGCGCGGCGCATGTACACTTCTCCCCGCACTTCGAGCCGGCGAGGAATTCCACGCGCCCCGTGCAGTCGCAGCGGTATTGCCCGTATGGTCCGGAGGTTCGCCGTGATATCGTCCCCCCGCATGCCGTCGCCGCGCGTGGCCCCGCGTACGAAAGCCCCTTTGTCATAGATCAGACTGACGGCGATACCGTCGTACTTCAGCTCGCAGGCGTATGCCGGTCGCTCATTGCCCAGCGTTGCGCGAACGCGCTTGTCAAACTCCGCCACCTCCTCTACGCTGTACGTGTTGGCGAGGCTGAGCATTGGGATGTCGTGAGTGACGGTCGGGAATTCTTTGGCGGGAGCTCCGCCGACGCGCATCGTCGGTGAATCGGGGGTAACGAGGTCGGGATGATCGGTCTCCAACTGCTGAAGTTCGCGGAGCAGAGCATCATACTCTTCGTCCGCAATGGAGGGTTGCGCGAGGACGTAGTAGCGGTGGTCGTGCTCTCGAATGGCGGTGCGAAGAGCTTCGGCGCGCGTTCGAGCTGCGGCGAGGGGATCGCGTTGTGCCATGGACCTCCCCTAGCGGGTTGAGGAAAAAGAGTTCACGCAATGACGCAATGGGCGATGTACGACGACTACGCAGAGTCCGCAATGTGATTTTAGAGTAATTTCACCCTTTGCGACCATTGCGACCATTGCTGTCTTTGCGTGAAATTCTTTACACGGTCAGCGCAGAAGGTCTGCGGATATGATGCTGTTGCGGAGGACGGCGCCTCGGCGGCCGAGCATGCCGAGATCATGTCCGTTCAGGCGGAACGTGGCACCTCCGGCGTTCCCCATGGTCAGCACGAACCGTTCGCGGGCCTTCCAAATGCGCCGCCGATTGGGAGCGAACAGATATTCTTCAACGCGGGAATTGTCGAGGATGATATTGATCCATACGGAATCCGTCGTGGTCATTTCCAATGTGAGACTGTCTGGAAGAACCGCGGCCGGGGTCACGGCCGGCCGTAAGGGGGGCGACATCCGTTGGGTCGTGTCGACCGGAAGGGCCGCCTCAGTTTCGCGGATAACCCGGTCGAAAGGAACCTCACCCTGCGTTGTGGACATTGGAACTTCGGAGCTCGGCCGAAGGACAAGAACGGCCAGTCCTACCGCAACGATGAAGAGTCCTCCGAAGACGAAAGGACGAAGAGCCGGCGGAACACCGCCGGTGGGAAATGCCGGCAAAAGTGCCCCTGTCGCGGGAACGGTCGGAGGAGCGACGATGGATTTCTCCGCACGGAGCGAGTCGTATTTTTCCAAGACGCCGTCAGGAGCGAGGCCGACGGCGGAAGCGTATTCACGCAAAAACGCACGGACGTAAGTCTGCGGCAGGAGCGAAAACTGCCCTCGCTCGATGGCCTCGAGGAATCGCTGATTGATCCGGGTGTCGGCGGAAATGTCGGACAACGAAACGTTCCGCTCCAACCTGTGGGCGCGGAGTTCTTGCCCGAAATCTTCGAAATTCATTGCTAGCGGAGTTGTTCGGGGGGAACCGTGAGCGGCAAAGTAGCAAGAATTGGGGCGAGGTGCAACGAGCGGACGACCGTTCGCTTACCGAGGCCAGGTTTCGCCGGGTGGAGTCCGGAACACAAAAACCGCCACTCCAACGGCGGCAACGACGAGTGCTCCGACGACGACAGGGCGCAGGGCTATATGCCACTTTCGTCTCGGACGATACTGCGTGCTGCCTTCCGGCACCGAAGGGACTTTGGGAGTGTTGCGTATCGCATCGTAGGATTCCAGAAGTTCGGACGGCAGCAAACCGACGCACGAAGCATATGACCAGAGGAACGACCGGATGTAGGTTTGGGGAAGAAGGGAGAATTGACCCCGTTCGATCGCATCCAGGAACCGTTGATGTATATGCGTCTCGGCGGCGATGTTCGGCAACGCCACGTTGCGCTCGATCCGGCGGGCGCGCAGTCGTTCTCCGAGCTCTTCAAGACTCTTGGCCGTCATCAGGTTTCCATCTGTCATCGTGGTTCCAATTGCCAAATATACGAATCAAAGCAAGAAATTGAATAGCGATTGTAGTAGAAATTGTCCACGAAGGGCCACTAAGAAACACGAATAAGAATGGGAAAGAATTACACAAAGGTCTTAGTGCTTCTTCGTGTCTCTTCGTGGACTCAATCTTTATGAAGAGCTCTTTGTCTCTTTCCTCCTGGCATCATTCTTCCTTCCTAGCTCTTCCAAGCAATCAGGCCCGCACATGCGGATGCGTGCGGTCCAGAACGGCCCGCAGTGCCCTGCCCAATTCCTCGGTCTGATACGGTTTCTGCAGGAATCCGTTCGTGCTATCGACGAGGTCGGCGACCTCCAGGTTCTTGTTACTGTACCCTGTGGAAATGAGGACCCGGATCCTCGGGTCGAATTCGCGGAGCTTGAGGAGTGTTTCTCGGCCCCCCATGTCTGGCATGTTGAGGTCGAGGATCACCGCGGAGTATCGCCGTCCCCGCTTGTACGTGGCGATCGCCTTTTTGCCGCTGTCCACGAAGGTCGTCTTGTATCCCAGCGTCTTCAACATGCCGGTAATAACGTCTCCCACGTCATGTTCGTCGTCGACGACGAGGATATGCTCCGTAGTCCGGGGCGCCCGCTGCAAACGGTCTGGTTTGCGCGGCGGCTCCGCCGTGGCATACAGCGGAAAATACAGGTTGAACTGCGAGCCGTGTCCCGCTTCGCTGTGGACGTTGATGAATCCGTTGTGTGCATTGACGACGCCGTAGACAACGGCCAATCCGAGACCGGTCCCTTTTCCCTGATCTTTCGTCGTGAAAAAGGGCTCGAATATCCGTTGCTGCGTCGCTCGGTCCATTCCTATGCCCGTGTCAGCAACCGCAACAACGACATAATCACCCGTGCGCGATTCGACCCCGTTGTTCGGCACCGCCCGTTCGAAATTCACTCTATCCGTCGCCACCGTGATCGTTCCGCCGTCCGCCATGGCGTCGCGGGAGTTGATCAGGAGGTTGAGGAGCGCCTGCTGGATCTGTCCGTCGTCGCCGTTGATCAGGCAAACCTCGTTTGTGAACCGCGTTTGGACAGTGATGGTCTTGTCGATACTCCGTTCGAACAGCCTGAGCGTTTCCTGGACGATGTCGTTGACGATGAGCGGTTTGAACTGCACGCTGGTCTTGCGCGCAAACGTCAGGAGCTGACGTGTCAGCCCGGCTCCCCGCTTGGCGGCCGTCTCAATGATGTCGACGAATCGGTACCACGTATCTGTCCGCTTCATCTTTCGCTTCATGATGGCGGTCGAACCCAGGATCGACGTCAGGATATTGTTGAAGTCGTGGGCAACGCCACCGGCAAGGTTGCCTATGCTGTCGATCCGTTGAGCATGAAGAATCTTCGCTTCGAGCTTCTTCTTCTCGGTGATGTCGCGTGCGACGGCGCGCACAAGCACCGGCCTGTTCGTTTCGTCGTAGATGATCGAGGTGTTGACACTGACGTCGACAAGCTCGCCGTCGCTCGTGACCATTTGCTCTTCCAGTCCGGTCTCCTCCTTCCCGTTCTCGAAGATCGCTTTCAGGAGCTGGCGCACCTGCGGCTGGTAGTCTGCAGGATAGAGCTTCAGGATCGAGTGACCAACGAGCTCATCCTTTCTGTATTTCAGTCGCTGTGCCTCGGTCTGATTGCACGAGACGATGAGGCCGTCTTTGTTGACGAGGTGGGACATGTCCGGGGAGTGCTCGAACAGGTCAATGTACTGTTCCTCAGATTTTCTCAACCGGGTGAACAGTGCCGCATTTTCCACCGCCACGCCGATTTGGTTCGCAAACGCTGTCATCAGGTCGATATGGCGATTGTTGACGGCGTCGCGGCTTTCGCTGGCGATGACGATCACGCCGAAGAATTGATCCTTCATCATGATCGGCACGGACGCCCAGGAGCCGATGGGTCCGTATGACCACGTCGCGCCGCGCCGCATGTGGAGCGAAGTCGGTTGCTTGAGGATGCGCGGCGTCCGGAGGGATTGCAGCCGTTCATCGTCGATTGCGCCTTCGCTGAGGATGGCGACGGAGAGTTCTTCCGTGCCGCGCTGTGCGGCGAGGTTAAGGCGGTTCGCTTCCACCGAATAGATCCAACCGTATTCGACGTCGAGAAGTCGTTTCACCTCCTGGAGGGCGTTCTGCATCAGATAGGGAATATCGATCGCGCGGTTCACCGCTTCGGCGATCGTCTTCAGGGCGAGCAATTCCTGCTTTTGCTGTTCGTTCTGTCGGCCGTAGGAGATCGTTGACCAGACGATGAGGAATCCGATGACGCCGACGGTCACGACGCTGATGAGGTCGTACCAGCCGAGCTTCTCTCCGCTGACGACGCGGAATGCCACGATCGTGACCAGCGTGACCACGACCGCCGTGGAAATGACGATCTGCGCTTGTTCCAGCGGGCCGAGGGAGGAGCGGAATGTCTTAAATGCGCGAAGCTTCACGGTGCTATGATCGCAGTACTTCCGATTTCATGACAAACAGAATTCCGAGTTCAGTGATGGACCGCCAAGGCGCCAAGAGAGCCAAGCACGCCAAGAAGAATATTCTTTTTGTCCCGGCTCCGGGTGAATGAACTCCGCGAACTGGGATCAGGCAAACGATCGTACGGAGGGGGTCAGCGTCGTCCTCAGGGCATGCGGAGATGTTTGTGCAGGACGGAAGCGACCTCCTCCTGATCGAACGGTTTCACGATGTAATCGGCCGCCCCCAGGTCGCGAGCGGTCTTTCGGGCGTCGTAATCGTCGATAGCGGAGAAGAACACCACGGGCGTTGAGGACAGCTTCGGGAGCTTGCGGATAGTGTCCAGCAGATCGAAGCCGTTCATGTCCGGCATCCGGACGTCGCTGAGAATAAGGTCGGGACGAAAACTGCGGAGTGTGGACAATGCTTCGGAACCGCTCTCCACCGTCTTCACGTCGTATCCTTTCGCTTCCAGGAAATACGACAGGACTTTAAGCCACGCCGGCTCGTCATCGACAACGAGAATATGTTTCTTGGACGGCATGTGTTCAGGTCAATTCGCTGAAGACTCTGCTGACGACGGAAGAAGATTCCCCACGAAGGACACGAAAAATGTGCTCATAAAGATAACCCTTAGTGAGCTTGGTGGGGAGATCATGTACGTAGCTTTTCTAAGATACAGAGGCCAGCACACGGAGTCAACGGGCCTCACGAAACGGTGGGAAATTCCAGAATGAACGTGCTCCCGGCGCCGGGAGCGCTTTGTACGTCGACTCGCCCTGCGTGGAGCTCAACAAGCTGCTTGACAATTGACAGTCCAAGCCCGGTGGATCCTTCACCTCCCGTCGGACGTGCGGACAATTTCTGGAATCGGCCGAACAACCGATGTCGGTCTTCAGCCGTAAGCCCGGGTCCCTCGTCGGCGACTGTGACCCGCGCCTGACCGTTGCGAGAAACGACGGCGACGTGGATCGTGGTGCCGTGACCGGAGAATTTTATGGCGTTCGTCACGAGGTTTTCCACGATGGTCTGCATGCGCCCCACGTCCGCGTTGATCAAACATGCCCCCGGAGGAGCGGGGTCGAAGACGATTGTCTGGAGCTTCCGTTTCGCCGTGACCCGGTGCAGGTCAATAACGGCCGAGACAACGCTCGTCAGGTCGACGCGCTTAACGACGAGCTGGATCTTTCCCTGTTCGATCGCAGAAGAATCGAGAAGATCGTTGATCAACGTGAGCATCGACTGTGACAAGTGACGAATGGTCTCGAGGGAGGTGCGCGCTTCGGGCGATGTGCGGGGATCATCCCGCAGGATCTGCGCGAACCCGCGAATCGAGATCAGCGGGCTTTTCAGGTCGTGCGCAGCCAGGTCGAGAAGCTGTGTCTTGAATTCGTTCGCTTCGGACGCGACGGCGTTCTGATGCTGAAGGTCCCGCGTGCGTTTGTCCACGAGGCGCTGGAGGTCCTGTTGATTGCGCTGCATCCGTCGGAACCGTCCGCCATACACCCACACCGCCCCTCCGGCAGACGCGGCGACAAGGAGCGTCAGAAACCAAGTGGTCTCGTAGAAGTACGCATCCACGACGATGTCGAGGGTTGCGCCCACGTCGTTCCACGCGCCGTCGGCGTTCCGCGCCCGAACGCGAAAGCGGTACACACCGGGTGAGAGGTTCGTATAGTACGATGCCCTGCGCACTCCGGCGTTGACCCATGCATTGTCCAAGCCGTCAAGACGGATCTGGAAGGACATGCGCTCGGGAGACAAGAAGCTCAGCCCGGTGTAGCGGATCTCGATCTGCTTCGTCCCCGCCGGGATGACCGCGGTGCCGTCCGCTAAGAGCAGGGAATCATCGGCAAGTACGGATTCGATAACGACCGGCGGCGGAAGGAGGTTCTTGCGCAAGCGGTGCGGATGCACAGACGTTGCCCCGAGGATCGTCGGAAACCAGAACCGGCCGTCCGCGTCGCGCATGCCAGCCGGTTGACCGCCGTTGCATTCCTCGCTCTGCATACCGTCGCTGCGTCCGAACACCGTTGGCTGCACGGTCGTTTGCCGCCCGTCGGCAACGGCATTGAGATCTGCCAGCGTCACGCGCGCCACTCCCCGATTGCTGCTGAGCCAGAGATGTCCCATGTCGTCCTGCAGGACCTTCAACACAACGTCGTCGTGCATGCCGTTCCCTGTCGTGATCGCTGCAAGCCGTCCGCCGGCATAACGTACAATGCCGCCGCCGTCCGTTCCGAACCACAGTACTCCTGATGTGTCCTGAAGAATCGACCAGACGTCATTGCTGGACAAGCCGTCATCGGTTGTCAGCGCGGTGAAATGTCCGTTGTCGTACCGCAGAACGCCGCCCCCAAATGTGCCGACCCATACGATCCCGGCGTTATCAACAACAATCGTCCTAATAAATGCGCTCCTGACGCCGTGTGCCTCGGTGAAATTCTCGATGAGACCGTCGCGCATCCGGCAGATCCCTTCCCTCGTACCGATCCACAAATACCCTTCACGGTCTTCGGCGAGCGCGCGTATGAAATTGCTCGGCAGGCCGTTCTCCTTGTTGTAGATGTGCCGAACGCCGTCCCGGAATTCCACCAGTCCGCCCCCCGATGTGCCAAGCCATATCGTTCCCCGGCGATCCTCCGTCACGGCGAAGACCTCATCGCTGGGAAGGCCGTCCTTTGTCGTGTACGCGCGTTGCCACCGCAAGCGCGAGAGCACCGCAACGCCGCCGCCGTCGGTGCCGATCCAGATCCGTCGTCGCCTGTCCTCGAACACGCAAAAGACGAACCGCTCCGGACGTCCCTGTTCGACGGCGTGCATAACGAAATTGCCGCTGATGAATTGATTCAGTCCACGGGCAAAGGTGCCGACCCACATCGAGCCTTCCCGGTCGATGAGAATGGAGTACACGGTCTGACCTGCAAGCTCATGGCCGGATGTGAATCGTTCCACCGTCAGACTCGGACGATCATGATGAATGCGAAGAATTCCGTGGTCCGACCCGACCAAGTGATCGCCGACGGCATCCCTGGAGATCGCGAAAACGCTGACGGATTGTTCATCGGTCAATCCGTCGTACCGAACGAAGCGCGAACCCTGAAGACGCCACAATCCCGCGCCGTTGAAGCCGACCCAGATCGTCCCCACACTGTCCTCCGCGATCACGTTGACCGGCGAATTGGGGAGTTCAGTCCCCGACGCGAAATGTTTCAGATCGGAACCTCTCCAGCGGTACATGCCGTCGCTTTCCGTTCCGATCCAGAGGCTTCCGTCGCGCGCCCGGCGCAGGGACCGTACGCCAGCGATACGTTTGGCCCCCGGAAGGTCTGCCTGAGCGACATCATCACCGACGACCCGAAACAACCCGAGCGACGTTGCGACCCACAAAACTCCGCCGGCATCCTCTTGCATCGAGCGGACGATGTGACCGGCCATCGACGGGGGACCCGCAACAATACTCCCCCGGATGATCCGGGCAAGACCTGCGTTCGTTCCAACCCAGAGCGTCCCGGAACTGTCCTCAAGGAGGACGCTCGCATGATTGGAAGGAAGCGTTCGGGACATGCGTCGGTCGAATACCGCGAACCGCATGCCGTCGAACCGAGCCACCCCCTCCTGTGTGGCGGCCCAAATATAGCCGTCGCGCGTTTGGACGATGTCGTTGACAGTGTTTTGCGGAAGTCCGTTGTCCGTCGTCCAGACATTACGGATGAGTTGATTGATCGTGGAATGGATGTGGGATGAGGGCTGGCCGAGCAGAGGGGAGAGCGTCAGACACAGAGTCGCCGCAACTGCGGCGGGAAAAGATCGATTGGAGGAAGAGCACATGGTTGGACCAAACTTAGGCAGGTCCGTGCGCAAATACAAGCGAGTGAAGGATGGAAGAAGAACTATCGAAGAAACATCACTGTGCGTGTCGATGCCGCTCCATCGGCATCGATGCGCAGGAGATACACGCCGGTTGCAATTCCGGCCCCATCCACGATGATGTGATGCTTCCCCGGAGAGAAATCGCCGATGACGACGGTGCGCACCGATCTGCCGAGAATGTCGAAGAGAACGATGTGAATAGTGCCGAACCGCGGCAAGGTCACTTCCAGTTTCCCCACGAATGACCTTCGTGAAATTCTTTGAAGAAGTGATGAAATGATGTTCGATGAAAACGCAGCCACCCGTCCGAAAACATGAGAATACGTTAGCCCCACGGAGACAGGAGTCCGTCGGCGATCAAGTTGTCGAGTACCGTGGGCATCTGTGCGAGCGAAATGTACTCGAGTCCATCGTGGACAAGGAGAAGTCCAACGCTGTCGGGCCATGCGCCGGGGCCAGGAGGTGTGTATATTCTGACGGTTCGGGAATTACCGAAGTCAGCGATTGTCTTCAGTAGCAGGTCGCTGTTTCATTCGTGAATGGTGAATTCCATTCTCTCTCAATTTCTCTGCGTGTCTGCGTGAAAATTCCTTCTCAAAAACGACCTCTGGCTTCGCGCACGTCTGACGTCCTCATTCTTGGTGCAGGAGTGACGGGAGCGAGTCTCGCGTTCCGTTTGGCGGAGCGGGGAATGTCAGTGACTGTCATCGATGCCGGTGAAGACGTCGGCGCTGGAAGCACCCCCAGGGCAACGGGAGGATACAGAGCTCAATTCTCGAGCGAGATCAACATCCGGCTATCGCTCTTTTCGCGACACATGCTTTTGCGATTCGCCGAGGAGACGGGGGTCGATCCCGAGTATCGCCAGTGCGGCTATCTTTTCCTGGCTGAAACGGAAGAGCAGCTGGCGGGATTGACAGCTGCAGTTGAGCTGCAGAAAAAATGCGGTGTGGAAGGAGTACAGATTGTGCGAATGGAAGAGATCGCGGCGATCAATCCGCATATCGCATTGAACGGCGTTGTCGGCGGCTCGTTCGGTTCAACGGATGGCTTCATTCGACCTCTGAAGATCCTGGAAGGCTTCATCATGGCCTCACGACGGCAGGGAGTACGGTTCATATGGGGCGAAAAGGTGACCGGCTTCCGGACGAATGGAGAATGGGTGAAAGAGGTTATCACGGGGAAACACGAATATGCGGCCGGGTCCGTCGTCAATTGCGCAGGTGCGTGGGCCGGAAAGGTGTCTGGGCTTGCAGGGGCCGACGTGCCCATCCGTCCGCTCAAGCGTCAGGTGGCTGCGACAATGCCGACGGACATTATTCCTCCCGATTTGCCGCTGTCAATATTTCTCGGGAACGGATTTCATTTTCGCGAGCGCGATGGACGCGTTCTGCTTCTGCTGACCGTCGATCCCGAGGCAAAGGACGCGTTCGATACCCGCGTGGAGCACTCATGGGTACAGCGTGTCCGGACGGAAGCCGACCGCTGGGTGCCGAAGCTGCGCGATACGCAGATCGACCGCGAAGCATGCTGGGCGGGACTCTACGAAATGACCCCCGACCATCACGCAATCGCCGGACGAGTGCCGGGGTTTGAAAATTTCTACATCCTTGGCGGTTCGTCAGGACACGGCGTCATGCATTCGCCCGCGTTGGGACTGCTCATGGCGGAGTTGATTTCGGAGGGGAAGTTCAGGACGCTCGATGTGAGTGCACTCGATCCGGGAAGATTTGCAGCGGGGAAGGAGATCGGCGGCGTGCACCTTATTTAGCGGACACTGGCAATGAAGAAATTCCGTCCAAAAAGAGTGTCCACGAATACACACGAATAACGTACGAATGAACACGAATGAGTGGATGATCTTTTACAGCCCGCCCGTTCCTTCGCCGGCACTGGCCGGAAGCCTCGGCGTCGCGTACACAACTTCCTCCCGCTCCACGGTCACCGTCCCCGTCGCCGCGCCTTTCGGCTTCCGTACATATTTTCCCTCACACATTGTCACCGGCACGTGCGATGCCTTTTTCATCTTACTATAATATGCGGCGATGCCGGCTGCCTGCAAAATGGCCTTCCGGCTGAAATGTCCTTTCCCGGTTCCCGCCTTCAACACAACGTGCGACCCTCCGACGCCCCGGGCATGGAACCAAAGGTCGTTCTTGGCCGTGTGCCGAGTCGTCAGCAGGTCGTTGTTCTCTCCGCTTTTTCCCGCCCAAACTTGAAATCCGCCGTCCACATGATAAATCCGGAATGGCGGACGCTCTTCTTCTTTTTTCCTCTCCGCAATGGTGACCCGTATGCCCGACGAACGGAGCAATTCCCCGGCGTCGCTGAGAAATGCCTCAAGGTCCTCCGCAGACTCGACCCCGTCCAATCGGTCGGCCAACGGACCGAGCAACGCAGCGATTTTCTCGAGCGATGCAAGCCGATCGTTCTGTTCTTCGATGGACGTGCGTATCTTCTTCGCTTTTTCAAAATAGCGTTCCGCGTTCTTCGCCGGTGTGAGGTGGGGATCCATCGGGATAGCCACAATCTCTCTGCCGGGTGAGAGCATATCTTCCACCACCGCTTCCCGTTCCCCCTTCCGTAATGAATACAGGCTGGCCTGGAGGAGCTTCCCATATCGTTCACAGTGTTCCGCTTCCGCACGCGTTGGGATCTCGGACCGGACTTTTCCAGCGGTTGAGCCCGCTCTCTCTACTTCGTCCCGTATCGCCTCGAGCAGGCGGCCTTTCTCTTTCATAAAGTCGGACTGCCGGCGTGTTGAGCTGATATGCTGCCGGATTGCGTCGCTGACAGTGGAGCAGGGCTCGCGGCGGAGGTGCGCCAAGTGACGGAGGGGAATGATCGTGAATTTCTCCGCCTGGTCCTCTCTATAATAGATGCCGGGCTGCGGAACAGTAAGCAGTTCCGCCATCAATTGACCGCTGAGAGAGAGGAGAGATGCGATCGTTGATGCCGACTGGTCGCCGGAGAGCTCCGTACCCTCCAACCCGCAGCGGAAGAGAAGCTCTCGGACAAGGAGAGTTCCAAATCCCGGGAAGGCTCGCTTGACCACGGAAGTCAGTGGAGCTCCGGGGTTTTCGTTCAGCGCCGCGCGCAGCGCCTCGGCGGACGGAACACCGGCAGGCATTGGGGGGTGCGGATCAATCCACGCACCCACTGAGCTGTGCTGCCTGAGGAAGGATGCGGTCACCGTTCCGTCGGCGTCGGTCTTCAGCACATTCGCTTTCGACCCGAAGAATTGCATTACGATGGCGAACCCGGGCCGGAAGGTGATGCGGATCTCGCGGTCGGAGGGATGCATGAGCACATCATCGACGAGCGCTCCCTGGATGTCCGGAAACACGTTTCCGGTATTCCGTTTGGCACGGGGATATTCATCCTTAAAGAAGAGAACATTGCGCGAAGGTTCACAGGAGACGACGGCGACAAACGGTTCAGGGCCGCGTTCCACAGGTTCGAACGGAAGTACGAGCTCGTTGCGGAATTGCGTGAAGGGACGATCGAGCGCGGTTCCATGCGCACGTTTCTTCAGTTCGGCAGCGAGATGGTGGAGGGTATAGAAGTTGTTGATCAACGCGATGGACCGATCAAAGAAAGAAGCACCAAGGAACAATCATCAAATGACACATAAGCACCAAAAGTTCGCTAAGTAAAAGCCGGGAAAAATATCCAAGAAACCAAACCGCCGTCCTTCTCAGGTGCTCTCATATTTGGCCATTGGCGATTTGCATACTGCGGTTTGGTGCTTCAATTCAGCGATGTTCTTGGGACTTCAAACGCAGGTTATTCACAACCGGCCTCTTCAAATTCCCCAAAAAACGATGTAATTGCAAAGAACCTGTTGACAGCTTGTGGATAAACGAGTGAAGACTATGTGGAGAAGAATTTCTTGACGGCCCAGCCGAATTGTGCGTATATTTAACGCTGAAACCCACCAAGAACTGAACTCCTGTGGTATTGAGCATGACCGGGTACGGCCGGGGCGAATCGTCCAAGGCCGGGATACACGTCACTGTCGAGGCCAAAAGCGTCAACAGCCGCTTCCTCGAAGTGAACGCACGATTGCCGCGAAGCTTGAGTCAGCGAGAAAAGGACGTGAAGGATATCGTCCGTCCGCTGGTCAACCGGGGCGCCGTGGGAATTTCCTTCAAGGTCGAGCGGGAAGACGACGGCGCGCCGAACATGCGCGTCAACAAAGAAGCGGCGAAGTCGTACTACAAGCTCCTCAACGAGCTGAGAAAGACGGTGAAGCTCGCAGAGAAGGTCCGTCTTGAGCACCTCCTCCATTTTTCCGAGGTCCTCGAAGCGGGGGAAGAAGATGCGACCGACGAAAAAGAATGGTCGGCTGCTTCCGACGCTCTACGCAAGGCGCTGAGCGACCTGAACACTATGCGCGCCCGCGAAGGAGCGGAACTGGCGAAGGACCTGAAGCAGCGCGTGGAGAATCTGGACAGGACGCTGGCGGTGATCGAGCAGCAAAGCTCCGAACGCATACCGGAGGAACGAAAACGGCTGCAGGAACGGATCGCCCAGCTTGTCTCCGACCCCAAGATCGTGGACAACAACCGTCTTGAACTGGAGATCGCCATACTCTCGGAGAAGCTGGACGTGACGGAAGAATGCGTCCGTTTCCGCAGTCACAACAAGATGTTCCTGGCGGCGTTGGCAGACGGGGAAGCGGCTGGACGGAAGCTCAACTTCCTCATCCAGGAAATGAACCGGGAAGCGAACACAATCGGTTCGAAGGTAAACGATGCGCCAATAGCCCAGCTGGTGGTGGGGATGAAGGAAGAGTTGGAGAAAGTGAGAGAACAGTTGCAAAACATCGAGTAAGCACCAAAGGCTTGCGGGAAGAGAACTCGGCTAAACTTTCAAGCATCAAACAAACGGGTCCTCTCTGAAGCTCTTCGAGTTGGTGATTGGAACTTGGATCAGCGTTGCGCCCACGGGCCATTGAGTCTTATTTGAGAATTGTGATTTGGTGCTTTCTCTATGACATCAGTTGTCGGCAAGCTCGTCGTTCTTTCTGCTCCCAGCGGTTCGGGAAAGACTTCTATTGCAAAGGCCATCCTGCAGCGGTTTCCTAGGATGACCTTTTCCGTCTCGGCCACGACCCGTCCCATGCGGCCCGGTGAGACGCACGGAAAGGATTATTTCTTTTTGACGAAAGCTGACTTCCAGAAGCGGATAGCGTCGGGAGAATTGGTGGAGTGGGAAGAGATCTACACGAATTTCTACGGCACGCTGAAGAGAGAAGTCGACAGGGCTCTGGCACACGGGAACGTGATGTTGTTCGATGTAGACGTAAAGGGGGCGTTGTCGATCAAGAAGATGTATCCGAAAGAATCCGTACTGATCTTCGTCCGGACCCCGAGCGTCGACGAGCTTCGCAAACGGCTGGAAAGCAGGAAGACCGAGGACCAATCCACCATTGAACGGCGGATGGCGCGCGTTCCGATGGAGCTGGAAGCCGGCAAGCAGTTCGACCACACTGTGGTGAACGACGATCTCCAGCGGGCGATCGACGAGGTAACAGCGATTGTGCAGAAACAGGTGAAGTTCGATGCTGGAAAAGTGTGAATCCCGCCAGAAGATAGAGCATGGCGTGCGTGAACCTGCCCGCCACCCGAGTTCTCTGAAGGCAGGCGGGTAGTCAATCGAACATCGTTTACCGCAAGTCAGACTTGTTCCAATGGAAATCGAGAAAGTTCTCCGTTATTCGATTTTCTATCGTCTATTCACCATTTACTCTTCACTATTTCACGCTATAACAGGAGAAGTCTAGTGTCCATCAAACCAGTCGACATGGAGCGCTTTTATCAAAGCGCCGGAAACATTTACGAGGCGATCGTCGTGACGGCGAAGCGGGCACGTCAGGTGCATGACGAGCTGCAACTCGAGCTCAACCAGCGTCTTGAGACGATCAAGCAGCTGACGCAAGCCCCGACGACGACGGAAAACGAGGAAGACCTCGAGAACGTCGGCGTCAATCCCGACCAGCTGAAGATCAGCCTGGAGTTCGAGACCCGTCCGAAGGCAACCGACGTTGCTCTCGATGAAGTAAACGCCGGCAAGGTCACATGGCGGGTGAAGGACGCCCCCGAGCCGCCGAAAGAGTAAGTCTCTCTGCCGGAACGCACATGCGCGGAAAGCGCATTCTCCTTGGCGTGACGGGCGGCATCGCCGCCTACAAGTCCGCCTACCTCGTCCGCGAGCTTGTGCGCGCTGGAGCCGACGTACGCGTAGTCATGACGGAGGCGGCGACGGAATTCATTGCGCCGCTCACGTTCTCCGCCCTGACGAAGCAGCCGGTGGGGACAGACCTCTGGTCGCGCGACCAGGCAACCGGCTCCGCGATCGGCACACGGCATATCCACCTGGCGACATGGTGCGATTGCATGCTCATCGCGCCGGCCTCCGCCAACACGCTCGCTAAACTCGCCCACGGGCTCTCCGACAACCTCGTTACCGTCCTCGCGCTCGCGTGCCGCAAACCCGTTATTGTCGCCCCGACGATGGATGCGGATATGTTCCTGAACGAGGCGACGCAGCATAACATCGCCGTTCTTCGCGAACGGGGATTCGGCGTCATACCGCCGGCAGAAGGAGAGCATGCGAGCGGACTGTACGGTCCCGGCAGGCTTCCGGAGGTCGAGGTCATCAGGGCATTCCTCAAAAAGCTCTTTGACCGGACGGCCGAAGATCTCAGGAAGGTAAAGATGCTGGTGACGGCCGGACCGACTCACGAGCCGATCGACCCTGTCCGGTATATCAGTAACCGCTCCTCGGGGAAGATGGGATTTGCGCTGGCGCTCGCGGCCGCCCAGCGGGGGGCCGAGGTGACGCTGGTGACTGGCCCGGTGAGCCTGGAAACCCCGCGCAACGTGAAGAGGATCGATGTGGAGACGGCCGAACACATGCGTGCGGCGGTTGTCAAGGTCGCCCGGCAGCAACGGGTCATTGCCATGGCGGCCGCCGTGGCGGACTACGCCCCTGCACTTCCCGCTGACCGAAAGATCAAGAAGGACGGACAGAACGGCGGTTTGGAGTTGACGCTGAAGAGCACTCCCGACATACTCGGCGAGTTGGGACGAAAGAAAAGGAAGGGAACGCTCCTCGTCGGGTTTGCGCTGGAGACGAACGACGGCGTATCGAATGCGAAGGAAAAGCTCTCGAAGAAGAACCTCGACGTGATTGTGCTGAATGCGTATACCGCTCAGAATCCTGTGTTCGGGTCGGACCGGAATACGGTGACGATCATAGACCGAAAAGGAGAAGAGGAGCTTCCGTCGCTGGAGAAAATAGAAGTAGCAAACAGAATTCTGAATAGAATAAGGAAGCTACTGTAAAGCAAATTAGAGTAAACGTGCCAAACAGTCCAAACGTGCCAAACGAACCAAACTTTTCAAACATGATAAACATAGAATTTGGAATGTTTTTCCGTTAACTCATGTCCATTCACGACGACGCGCAGCAGCTCCTCAACGATGTCAAGAAATTCCTTCTTCAGGAAGAAGAGCTCCATGGTCAATTGCTGCTCGACTCATCGCTCAGGAAGCCGGTGACACCGCGTCGAACAACTCCGGACCCGACGGACGCCGAACCGGCCTTGTTCGCCCCGCCGCCGGCTGTGGCGAAATCCGTGATTCGGGCGTATCCCGCCGAGCCGTGGGTGCAGATCGGCGTGCTCGACGACCTGAACACGTCCATCTGCACATGCACAAAATGCTCGCTCGGCCACACGCGGAAGAATTTCGTCTTCGGCGTCGGCAATCCGAATGCTGAGGTTGTATTCATCGGCGAAGCGCCGGGGGCGGATGAGGACGAGCAGGGGGAGCCGTTCGTGGGGAAGGCGGGACAGCTTCTGAACAAGATCATCGAGGCGATTCAGTTCAAGCGCGAGGAAGTGTATATCTGCAATATTCTGAAGTGCCGTCCTCCAAACAACCGGGAACCGCAGCCGGAAGAGATCGAGTTATGTGAACCGTATCTGTGGCGGCAGTTGGAGATCATCAAACCGAAGCTTATCCTGTGTCTCGGACGCGTTGCGGGACAAGCGCTGCTGAAAACGAAGGACACCCTCGGTTCTTTGCGCGGGAAGTGGCACGACTACCGCGGCATTCCGACTATGGTCACGTATCATCCTGCGGCGTTGCTGCGCAATCCGAATTGGAAAAGGCCGACATGGGAAGATGTACAAGCGCTGCGCAGGCGATATGATGAGCTTAGGAAAACCTAGTGCCGCTCCCACTATTAAAGTTTGTGTGGGAGCGAGCACTAGTGCACGTTTCCAATGCTTTAAGTCAAGTGGAATGCAAGGTTAATTATTGGAAACGGCACTAGTAACCAACATCCCAAACATGCCAAACACGTAAGGCTTGGCACCCGGTAAAGAAGCTTTTGACGTTTGGAATGTTTGGAAAGTTTTTCTTTTTCCCCCTTGTATGGCTGAACCGCGAAAAATCATAGATCTGAACGCTCCTGCTGGAGGTGCTGAAGGGCGTGTGCCCCCTCAAGCGGTCGACATCGAAGCGGCGGTGCTGGGATCGATGCTGATTGAAAAGGAATCGATCGCCAAAGCGGTCGAGGTGTTGGACGATACTGCGTTCTATAAACCTGCCCACGCCCTCATTTTTAGGGCGATCATCGCCTTATTTGAAAAGGCGGAACCCGTCGACCTCATTACGCTGACGGAAGAGCTCCGCCGCCGCGGCGACCTCGAAAAGATCGGGGGAGAGTACTATCTCACCGAGCTGACGTCGAAGGTCACGAGCGCGGCGAACGTGGAATTCCACGCACACATTGTGCTCGAAAAAGCCCTGATGAGGCAGCTCATCGCGTCGTCGGCCGAAGTCATTCAGCGGGCGTACAGCGAGACTGAGGACGCCCTGGGCCTCCTTGACCAGGCGGAAGCGAAGATCTTCGACATCTCGGAACAGCGGATGAAGAAGTCGTTCGTGACGATGGGGAACGCCGTGCACAAGACCATGGCAATGCTCGAGAGCATCCACGGCAGTCACTCGGGCGTCACAGGAGTGCCGTCCGGATTCACGGACCTCGACAACCTCACGGGTGGATTCCAGTATTCGGACCTTATCATCGTCGCAGGACGTCCCAGCCAGGGAAAAACGGCGCTCGTCCTTTCGCTTGCGCGCAATGCGGCCGTCCTGCACGACGTTCCAATCGGGTTCTTCAGTCTTGAAATGTCCGTCCAGCAGCTTGTCATGCGGCTGATGTGCGCGGAAGCGCGTGTGGATGCGCACAAAGTTCGGACCGGCCGTCTGCCCGAAGACGAGTGGAAGAAGTTGAGCGTCAGCGTTGGGCGATTGTACAAGACGAAGATATTCATCGACGATACGCCCGGGCTCGGCATTCTGGAACTGCGCGCGAAGTCGCGGCGATTGAAGGCTGAGCACAACGTCGGCCTGATCATCGTCGATTATCTTCAACTTATGCAGGGACCGCGCAACGCGCAAAGCCGCGAGCAGGAAATCTCTGCCATTTCCCGTTCGCTCAAAGGATTGGCCAAGGAACTCAGCATTCCCGTCATTGCGCTCTCGCAGCTCAACCGGGCGGTTGAAGCGCGCACGGACAAGCGGCCGGCTCTGGCCGATTTGCGCGAATCTGGTGCGATCGAGCAGGATGCGGACGTCGTTATCTTCGTCCACAGACCCGAGGTCTACGGCATCGACACGGTGGATGGCGAGCCGACGGAAGGCGTAGCCGAGATCATCATCGGCAAGCAGCGGAACGGTCCCACCGACGCCATCAAGTTGCAATTCATCAAGCAGTACGCACGGTTCGAGAACCGGCTGCAATTCCCTCGCGATCAATTCCTGCCTCCTCCGCCGGCGGCGCTGGAGCCGGGAGAATCGCCTTTTTAACGAACGGCTGGGCGTACAGCCCAAGGCGCAGAGCGAACAAGGTGTGTGACGAAACTTGGGATCCTGAAAATCTTCCGCACAATTCTGCGTCCCCGCCGCATTGCATGTCTGCTGTGCGATGCCCTGTGGCTGGTGTTTCCCACGATGGCGCAGGAAGGCGTCTGGTCGGTGCGGGCTTCCGGCGGCATCTCCGTGCTTTCCTTTCGTAGTGTCGACGAAGAAGGTCGCCGCGACATTGCGGCCTTCAACAGGCTCGGTTATCCCATCGCCGACTATCCGCCTCTCCGATCGGCCCCTTCCGTTGAGGCAAATCTCCGGTATCGATTCGATCGCGACACGGACGTCAGTCTGTTTTTCTCGTACATGCGGGCCACGACGGCAACGATGCTGAACGATTCCGCCCGTTTCCTTTCCCTCGACCGCAAGCTCACTTCCACGGATTTCGGCATAGACTTTTCGTACTATTTTCCCCCACTCGTATACGATGCTGAGCTGTCGGCATTCCTCGGACTTGGCCGCATGACCGGACATGCGGACCAGACGACGAAGGAAACAAGGGTGGTCAAATCTGCCGACTCGACAATAACAGAGATCGTCCAAGATGCGTTTGCGGGTCATACAAAATCGAAGCTGTATGTGCGTATCGGCGTTCAGGGAACAATCCTTATCGTCGGTCCCGTTCATTTCGCTGCGACAGTGGTCTACAAATACGCGCCGATCGGCAAACTCGACGGCATTCTCAGGGAATTTTCGGTCATCCGTCCGTATACCACGTCAATCGAGTTCAATTACTCGACGCTCGATGTGAAGGCGGGCGTAGAAGTGCGGCTGTAGGTAAAGCCAGGTAGAAGAGAAGTGAAGGGCCTTGATGAGAGAATGGTCCACGAAGCACCACAAAGGTATACGAAATGAGTATTGATTATAATCCATTTCGGTGTCCTTCGTGGAAAATCTTCAAAAATTGAACAGGAGCAACCCCATGAATCGACGAATGTTCATAGCATCAATTCCGGCGCTCTGGAGTGCGTCGTCGCTGGTAGAAGGAAAGACGATCTCTTCTTTGTTCCAGGACATGGACGATGCAATGCTCTGCAAGACAAAGTTCGACGTTGCCGTATCGATGAAGCTGCGTGAAAAGCCGATCGGTGACGTGGTGGCGGCGATCGGCAGGACATTTCTCGGCACGCCGTATCTCGCAAATGCTCTGGAAGTGCCGGGCGAAGAGCATCTTGTCGTGAACATGCGCGGACTGGATTGCGTGTCGTTCTACGAGAATGCCCTGACGCTGGCTCGGTGCGTCAAATTGGGGAAAGTGACATTCGACGATTACAAGGCGCAATTGCAGATCATCCGGTATCGGGACGGAGTCATCGACGGATACCCCAGCCGGTTGCACTACACCTCCGACTATTTTTACGACAACGATCGCCGGGGAACGTGGAAGAACATCACGAAAGACCTTGGAGGAGTCGTTTTCGAGAACACCGTCGGGTACATGTCGACGCATCCGGAATCCTACCGCCAGCTCAAGGAAGATGCGAAGTTGATACCCGTGATTTCTGAACAGGAAAAGGCGATCAACGGCAGGACGCGGTACTATATACCGAAGGATAAGGTGAAGGAGATAGAAGGCCGGCTGCAGAACGGGGACATTCTTGGAACGACGACGAATTTTCCCGGACTCGATACGTCTCACACCGGCGTTGTCATTCGTGAGGATGGAGTTACAAAATTCATGCACGCCCCGCTTTCCGGCAAGAAAGTGCTGATCAGCGAGAAACCGCTCAACGAATATTTGGCAGGGAACAAGGGACAGACGGGTATCATGGTGGTGAGGCCGTTGGAGCCTACTGCATAACGCATAGAGAACATCCGGGACGGTTAAGCGTCCGGGACTTTCATGTTTGTCCCGTGATGTCCGTTACGCAATCCGTCAATTCGCTTCCTTACATTGCCACTGTTCTATGCTCACTCATCTTACTATCGCTCAGGGCGACATCACTACTCAGTCCGTCGACGCCATTGTGAACGCCGCCAACTCATCGTTGCTCGGGGGCGGAGGCGTGGACGGAGCAATCCATCGTGCCGCCGGGCCCGAATTGCTGGAAGAATGCCGCACACTCGGCGGCTGTCAAACCGGTGAGGCGAAGGTCACAAAAGGATATCGCCTGATGGCGCAATACGTCATCCATACTGTCGGACCGAGGTGGCTCGGCGGCAGTCATCGTGAGGAAGAGCATCTGGCTTCGTGTTACCGCTCATGTTTTGAACGAGTACAGGAGTACGGCATCCGGTCCATTGCCTTTCCTTCCATCAGCACCGGAGCGTACGGCTTTCCCGTGGAATCCGCATCTCGCATCGCCCTGCGCGAGATTACATCGGCGATGGAAAATGACCCGCAACTCCAAGTAACCGTCGTCTGTTTTGATGCGATGACACACGCCGCCTACCGACATGCCCGTGTTGAATTGAAGCTGTGATTCCTTGCCCGACGCACAATTTTTTCTTACTCTGAGCCGATGAACGTCTCCCGTTCCATGGCGGTCCTGCGAACGACCATTCTGGCGGCTCTCCTGCTGGCCTGCGAATTTCCGACAATCGCCCAGCAACCCATCCTCAGCCCCCGTGATTCCGTCCAAATGCGGCTTAACGGCAAACGGATCTTCATCGATTACGGCCGACCCTCCATGCGCGGTCGCGTGATCATGGGGGGACTCGTGCCGTACACGCGGTGGTGGCGGACCGGGGCGAATGAGGCAACGTCATTCAAGACCGACGCAGACCTGTTTATCGGCGATTCAGTCGTTCCGAAGGGAGAATACACATTATATACGTTCCCGTCCGCGAAGCAATGGAAGCTCGTCGTCAATCGACAGACGGGACAGTGGGGGACGATCTATACGCCGGAGCTGGACCTGGTGCGGGTAGGAATGTACACCCGAAAACTCCGCAAAGCCGTCGAGAAATTCACCATTCGGCTCGAAAAGACGGGGAAGACGACGGGAATTCTCCACTTGATTTGGGAGAAGACGGACGTCTGGGTGCCGTTCCGGCTGGCTCCGAACGATGTCACGAAGGCTCAAAGGTAGGGAACCATGGCGACAACGATCACGGTTCGTCCGAACGGCAGTTTGCGGGTGGAAGGAGAGTTCGTGCTTCTCGACGGTGAGGGAAAAGCATTCGACCTCGCCGGACGAACGAGAATTTCCCTCTGTCGGTGCGGCCACAGCAAGGATAAACCCTTTTGCGATTCAACGCACAAGACGTGCGGTTGGGAATCGGTCGTCGTGGCAAGAACACTGCCACCGTTGGTTCCAAAGACCTAGCAGGCTGCGGAAAAAAGAAAATTCAACCGCGAATAAACGCTAATCGACGCAAATGCGTAAGTTCATTTCGACCGTTATCACAGGAATTCGCGTTCATTCGCGGTTTTCTATTCTCCGAGACATCTCACTTCATAGATTTTCCGCAACCTGCTAGGCCACATTCTGACGAAAGTGGTACAGCACAACGGCACTTGCGCTGGCCACGTTCAGCGAGTCAACCCCCGCCTGCATAGGAATGACGACTCTCACCTGACACATCGCAAGCACTTCCTCGCGTATTCCTTCTCCTTCACTCCCAAACACCACGCATACATCCCCGCCGAACGAGATCGTTTCGAGCGGAACGCTTCCGCGAGACGCATCTGCCGCAATGATGCGTACTCCGTACCGGTTGTGTAAGTTCCCCAAGAATGTCGGCAAGTGGTCGGCATGAACGACCGGAAGACGGAAAACTGTTCCCATCGAATTCCTTACCGCCCGGCGGAGATACGGACTGCTCGACGTTTCTCCTGCAATGACAGCGGCCACGCCAAAGGCGGCACAATTCCGTACCACAACACCCACGTTCTCTGCGTTCGCCAATCCATCCAGTGCCACGAAAATCCGGGGGGAAGGAGTGCGCTTGAGTACTTCGTCAAGCGATTCGGGCGCGGGAATCATCCCCAAGGCCATGATCCCCTGATGAAGATTGAATCCGACGATTTTCTCCAACAGGCCTTTCGGAGCGACGAAAGCGTCGAGGTTTTTCTCCTGTTTTTCGAAGAATGTCCCGTGGACTTCCAACCATTCGGGCGTCAGGAGGACTGAAACAACGGCCCGGCCGCTCTCAAACAGCCGCAGAACGACTTTTTCTCCTTCTGCGACAAACAGTCCCTCGCGACGGTGCTCTTCAGGCCTCCGCAGCGTACGGAAATGGTGCAGTTCCGGTGCATCGATGTCGTCGACGTGATGGATGCGCATGGTCATGAATGTACGAGTTTCGTCCTCAACATCCTTCGTTTGAGGTTCCGGGATTTTCTCGGTAGGTTGCGGCAGTCATGAAGCATCCACGATGCACATACAGCTTTTGGTGTGCCGCCGTTCTTTCCTTCCTGAGCACCACGATTGCTTCCGGCCAGTCGTCGGACATTCGGGGCGTCGTTTCCGACAGCTTGACGGGAGAGAAAGTACCGTTCGCGTCCGTGGTCGTGGTCGGCATCAGCCGCGGAACGTCGACGAACGTCTCGGGATTTTTCCTGATCGCCGGCTTGCAGCCCGGATCCTACGAGGTTTCCGTTAGCTCCGTGGGATACCATCGTAAGGTGGTGAGGACGGCGGTGTGGCCGGGAGAGGCGACGAATTTGACCGTTGCGCTCTCACCGGAGGCCGTCCAAGTGGGCGAAGTCGTCGTCACGGAGCGTGCGAAGCGCGAGTTGAAAGAGATCCAAACGAGCGTGCAGGTGATGGACGCGCGGGACATGAAAATGGTCCCGGTTGCCGGCCAAGGGGACATCTTTCGAAGCATTCAGGCTCTTCCCGGTATCGTTTCGACGAGCGACGTCAGCTCCCAATTCTACGTCCGCGGAGGGGCAGGCGACCAGAACCTCATGCTCCTGGACGGGATGCGCATTTACAATCCGTATCATGCGCTCGGTATCTATAGCATCTTCGATGCGGACATCGTTCAGACGACGGAGATCTTTACGGGTGCGTTTCCTCCCGGCTTCGGAGGCCGGTTATCGTCCGTCGTTAACCTTGTCACGCGCGACGGTCGCAACACGACTCCCGCAGCGCAGGCGAGCGTAAATTTTCTGTCATCGAAAGTGCAGATCGAAGGACCCGTCACCGAAGACCTCCGTCTGTATGCCAATGCCCGCCGTTCGTTGGGCACCGTGGGGTTCAATCGATTCGTTCATCAGGATTCTCCCCTCTCGTTCTATGATGTCTTTGTGAAGGCGACGATGGCCGGCACAGGCGGTCAGTCGCGGTACAGCACCTCAGCGTTCCTGAGCGGCGACGAAATTGCTTTCCCGCAGCCGACGGAACCGGATTTCCATTGGACGAACAAGGCGATCGGGTTTTCCGGGTCGGGGCTTATTGACGACCACATCTATGTCGACGCAATCGCCGCTGGAAGCGAATTCAGGGGGGAGCGAGAAACCAAGTCGTCACAGTACAGCACACCTGCGTCGAGTATCGTCCGCGACTTCACGATCCGTACCAATCTTACGATCTACACGGAAAGCCGGACGCTGTATTTTGTCGGATTCGAATTCAATTTCCCCACACTCGAATACAACCTGGTCAATAACAGCGGGAATCGTTTGAGCATCAACAAAACAGTCCCGGACATCGCTACCTGGTTCCGGACACAGATGACGTTCGGCAGGTGGCAGTTCGACGGCGGCGTTCACATTGACCTTACCTCCATTTTCTATTCGGCGTCCAGCGCGTGGTTCCAGCCCCGGCTGAACGCCAGTCTCGCCCTCTTCCACGATTGGAGACTCAAGGCCTCCTTTGGCCGCATCAGCCAGCACATCGTCACGGTCAATAACGAAGACGACCTTATCACGCTCTTCGACGCATGGATCCCCATTCCCGACGACCTTTCTGCTGAACAGGCCGATCATGTGGTCCTCGGGATCGGCGGATCGCTCATCGAGCGGATCGGACTTGACGTTCAGGCATATTCCAAGAAGTTACGATCGCTCGTGGTGTATAATCGGGACAAGTTAACCTCCAGCGACCCGGATTATGTCGCCGGCAGCGGCTCCTCTTCCGGCGTGGAAGCTCTTCTTCGCTATGAAGACGCCGACCTGAGCATGATGGGTTCGTATTCGCTCGGATGGACGAACGTCACGAACGGGAATCTCACGTATACCCCCCGATACGATCGCCGTCATTCGCTGAAGCTGCTGGGGTCCGTTCGTGCAACCCAAGCTTGGGATATTTCGACTCGCTGGGAATTCGGGACCGGGCTTCCATTTACTCCTTCTGTGGCATCGTACAGCCGGCCCGGATTCAACGACTACATTCGTTATCCCGTGCCGTACGATCAGGGAACACCGTATATTTCACTGGGCGAAAAGAATTCCCGGCGACTGCCGACCTTTCACAGGCTCGACCTTTCCACGAGCTATCGTTTGCAGCTGGACAGGTTCCGGGTCTCCGTCGGCGGAAGCATCGTCAACGTGTACGACCGGCGCAATGTCTTCTATATCGACCGGCGCACGGGTCGTCGCGTCAATTCCCTCTCGATCTTTCCTTCGGCCACGCTCACCGTGGAGTACCAATGATCGGTCGGACGTCGGCCATATGTTGCGCGTGCCTGATAGCATGGGGTTGTTCGGACGAGTTCTCTCCGTCCGTTGAAGGTCCGCGGCCATACGTCGTTTTTGGACTTCTGAATTCCGCGGTCGACACGCAGTATGTTCGCGTCCATCCGACGTCGGCGCCGACGGACCCTGATCCCGGAAATCCTCTGCTCCCCGGGACTACGGTGACCGTGTCGGGAGGGGGCGTGATGACAGTATTCAACGCTATGCAGCTCGCTCCCGCGCCGGGTGCTGCGGACACGTCAATGATTCCAGCGTATGTTGCGTTCCCATTCCGCCCCGTCCGCGGCGCCACCTATTCTCTGCTTGTTCAGTCTCCGCCGGGGAATTCCACCGGGACGATGACAGTTCCGGAGATCGGCAGGCTCTCATTCTCGGATGTCAGCATAGTGCAGAACCCGTGGGGCTATAATCGCACGAACAGCTTCATTGTCGAAGTGACCCTCGCTTCCCAAGCGCTCGGATTTGCAGTTCGATTCCTCGTGGAGTATGAGCATTTGATCTCGGGGCAGTGGGTAGTAGAGCAGCGAGAAGTGCCGCTCTACTATGAGGATGAAGGGCAACCCGCCACCTCGCGTGCAGTCTATCCGGCTCTCGGTCGGCGCGCGGCCAACAATGAGCCAAATCCTTTTACCTTGCCGGAGCGCAACG
>Ga0156245_1002_pt3 | contig 26485 bp, 22 predicted proteins | sample RifCSPlowO2_12_FD_107892 | JGI IMG/M metagenome (GOLD analysis project Ga0156245, IMG submission 107892) | Ignavibacteria bacterium RIFCSPLOWO2_12_FULL_56_21
TCCGCAGGTCGACACGCCTGTGAGGCTGGGCAAACGCGTTGCCGTGGTTGGCGGCGGGAACACGGCAATGGACGCCGTACGCACCTCACGGCGGCTGGGGGCTGAGAGGGCGTATTTGGTGTATCGGCGATCCCGCCAGGAAATGCCCGCCCGGGAAGAAGAAATTCATCACGCCGAAGAGGAAGGCATCGAGTTCTTGATGCTGACGAGTCCTGTCAAGATTGTAGATAACGGGCGTCATGAAGTGCAGGGGATGATCTGCCAGAAGATGGCGTTGGGAGAGCCCGACAGCTCGGGACGTCGATCGCCCATTCCCATAGAGGGCTCAGAGTTTACGCTCGATGTCGAAACGGTCATCATGGCGATCGGCCAGAGTCCAAATCCTGTCATCCAGGCCACAACGCCCGGCCTGAAGACAGGGAAAAAAGGGACTGTTGCGGTGGGGGAGAAGCAGGAGACGAGCAGGCCGGGCGTCTTCGCAGGCGGCGATGTGTCAAGGGGAGGAGCCACCGTAATTCTGGCGATGCGGGACGGAAAGACCGCTGCCGCGGCGATCGAAGAGCATTTGTTGTCCAAAGCCCGGGAAGTTGTGGAGGAGGCAAAGGCAAGTTTGTAGGAGCGTTACTGCGAGACCTCGCCATGAAATCATTTCTCATTCTCATCCTTTTTCTTCCATCCCTTCTCTACAGTCAACTCTCCGAGACCGCCGCATGGTCTGCGACCATCCCCGATCAATACAGGGTGACGCCGAATATCACCTACGGGACTGCTTCGGGCTATGACTGCAAGCTCGATGTTTATTGTCCGGCGAATGCCACTTCGCCTGTGCCGACGGTGGTCTACATCCATGGCGGGGGGTGGGTGGTTGGATCGAAAGAGTCAGCAGTGCTGCAGATTCTTCCGTATCTCGAAATGGGCTTCGCTATCGTCAATGTGGAGTACCGGCTGGCGAAAGTTGCGCTCGCGCCGGGAGCGGTAGAAGATTGTCGGCGCGCTCTGCGATGGGTCTTTTCCAACGCTAAGACCTACGCGTTCGATACGGCACGAGTTCTGGTGACTGGCGGTTCGGCAGGGGGACATCTCGCACTGATAACGGGTCTGCTGGATGCTTCCGCCGGCTTCGACGAGACCACCGGTTGGGACCCTACGCCCGTCACTCCTCACGTGGCGGCTATCATCAATTGGTATGGAATAACGGACGTTGCCGATCTACTGGACGGCCCGAATTTTCAGCAATATGCCGGAGCATGGCTGGGAAGCCAATTGCACAGGAAGGACATAGCGAAGGCGGTCTCGCCGCTGACGTATGTGAAAAAATCCTCGCCGCCGATAATTACGGTCCATGGAGATGCCGACCAACTCGTTCCGTATCAGCATGCGCTCCGACTGCATGACGCATTGAAGAAGGCGGGAGTGAAGAACGAATTTATCACGATTCCCGGGGGAAGGCACGGAGGATTCTCAAAAGACGATATGATCAGGATCCAGGAAAGGATCCGGACGTTTCTGAAGGAAGTTGGGATTCTTAGAATGAACTAAGATCGCAGGAGTTCCTGACCTGCGCCTGAAAGTTCGGAGTTCATTTTAAAAACACGAACATCCCCGTCAACGGTCTAATGTTGTACGGGGGTGTGGTGTTTTGTGGCGAGAGATACCGGGTTCCGGTTGCTGCGTATCGTCAGAGTCCTGCTGCAAGCACGGCACTGCGAAGCTCTTCCTCCGGGCGAACGCCAACGAAGATGTTCGAAACGATCCCTTCTTTGTTGATGATGACCACGGTGGGGATGGCGCTGATGGTGTACTCCCGTCCGATGGCACTTCCCACGTCAAGGAGTGTAGGGAACGTGTACTTGTTTTGCTTCACATAGACTGTCGGCAATTCCTTTGCCTCATTGTTGATACCCAGAACGATCAATCCTTTTCCCCCCAGTTCCTCGAATAACTTCTGAACACGGGGGAGTTCGATCCTGCATGGCCCGCACCAGGTCGCCCAAAAGTCCAGCAGCACGACTTTTCCTTTGTACTGCTCGAGGCGGTGTGTCGCACCGGTAAGATCAGGAAGGGAGAATGAAGGAGCAGGCTTGCCTTTGAGTTCGGCTGTAGGTGCGGAGCCAAAACGTTCGACTTCTTTCCACTCCGGCGGGGGTTGAAAGGCAAACATGGTGTCCGGAAGGGCGGCGTTTACGCTTCGGACTTTGATGACAGTTGTCTCATAAGCATCCGCCACACTGCCGTCGGACATCAAGGCCAGAGTATGGGAGGAATCTCTGACGGAAAGATGTGATTCTCGGTCGATCCAGTATGTGACGATCGCATCGCGCAAGGCACGACCCTGGTTGGCAGCCGGCCGAGGTCGGACGGCGAGCACATCGCAGTGAAGCTTCTTTCCGCCGACGAACACGTCTTCGGTGCGAAGGACGCTGGCTCGCTCGGGATCGTCGCCGAACTTCTCCAAGGAGGCAAGGACCGGATTGGGTTCGATTTCGACTGCGCCGGAGGTCACGGACACATTCTTCCTGATAAACTGCCGTTGCGCCGGCCTCACCTGCCACAGAGTGCTATCCTTCCGGATCACATAGAGTACGGGATTTCCCCCTTTGTCTCTCCGTTCAATCCGGTAATCTCGCGGTCGTGCGGCAGCTCTGATCTGGGAACGCTCATCCCGAAAAGGCCGTGTTCCTGTCAACTGAATTGTTGAAACACTTTCATCGTAGTACGACCGGATAGATTCGGCGGCCGCGCGGGATTTCGCGAGAAGGGAGGCCGCCTCTTGTGAGACTCCTTCCGGCAGCATCGAGTTTCTGGCCTCCACCCGTTCGCGGAACGCTTGCTCCCGGCGCGTGTCATCCTCTTTCTGCATCCCGCGGATTCGAACTTCGAACATTGAACGGATCGACGAGTACGCAGAGTCCTTTGACAAGAGAGCCATCAGCATCGAGGCCGGCCGCGGACTTATGGTCCAGAGTGCCATCACGGAATCCACAAGTCCCCGCAACACGTCGGTATGTGGACCGGGGGCGCCGGCCTCGGGGGACAGGATCGATTTATGCGCCCTGTCCAAGTACCCGAACATTTCTGTGGTGGGTTCGCGGCGAATCATCTCGTAGCAATACGGAAGAGCTTCCTGCGCTTTGCCCGATGCGATCAGCAGAATTCCGTGATAGTTGAACACCTGTTGGGCTTGCGGGCGGAGCGCCCTTGCCCGTTCGAGCAACGCCCAGGATTCGTCAACCCTGTCTTTTGAATTGATCCACACGGAGACCAGGCCGATATATCCCCAATAGAATGTAGAATCGAGCTCGATAGAACGCTGCAAATGATAGCGGACGGAATCGGGCTTGCGCTCACTGCGGATAGCGCGAGCGTAGAGATAATGGTATAACGGAACGGAGGGATGCAGATCGACCAACTGCCCGTAGTATGAGGGAGGAAGTTTCCGCAGGTCCTGCGTGAATCGCGCAGCATCCGCATTCAGGGAATCGAGAGCGAGCGCCTCCTGCGATTTCTTCAACGCGTCGTCGGGTTTCCCGGCACGGAAGAGTTCACTCGCTTCAGCATTCAGTCGATCGATGGTCGATTGAGACACGGATACCGTAGAAGACAAGAAGATGAGGAGGAGTAGCGAGAGCGCCTTCATGAAAGGTTCCTTTTTGTGACGAAAGATTGCACAACCGTGCGTCCGGATCCGTCGCTTCCTTCCCGGCCCAAGGTCAAAGATCGTCAGTGATCGCTCTTCATGCCGATCGCGTCCAGCAACGGAAGAGGCTTGTTATTCTTGAGGCCATCGAGCATTGCCGATATTCTCGGGGAATCGTTGATCCGCTTGACGAGCGGTTCAGTGATATCCACCGTTTCGATTTCCGGACTTTGATAGAGGAGTTCGTATTGGGACACCACGGTCGACACGTTGGCGTCCTTGGCGACTCCGGCGACCGCATCCTTGTACAGCGCGAGAATCTCGGAGACGGAGCCGATGCTGAATCCTTGAAGAGACAACAGCTTCTGCCGCGTCTGACCTTTGGTCTCGAGTTGTGCAGCAAGCGAGTCGTTCTTAGCGGCCTTCGCCTGTTGGAACTGGGTCTTCAAGAGCTGTATTTCCTGTCCGAAGGCGGGGGATTGAGCGTATGCGATTGCGATCGCCCGCGAATCGAATACACCGACACGCACCGGTGCTTGTGACATCGAAGGGTCAGTGCTGGCGAGGAACAGTGCGAAGGCGGCGATCATACAACGAATGGTTCTCATGACATCCCCTTGTGGATGATGAGTGAACACCGGCAGGATTAGTTGGCAAGAGGTGCTGCGATGCCGTCCGGTGCGAGGCGCGTGCTGCGATAGAGAGAGATGGCGGCGATCGCCAACGGCAAAGTAACGAGCAATTCCATGAGAATCCGTGTCATGATCGGACCGCGGATGCCGAAGAACACAAGACAACCGGCGGCCAGGAGGGTCAGAAGTATTGCGCTGATGAGGGGCCGGCGTAGGCCGAGGAGCCCGATGAGAAGAATGACGACGCCCGGAACGGATTGCACGATGACTCCGACGATACCTCCCCCTTCGACTGCTGAAAAAAGAACAACCAGAATGCCGACAGACGAAGCAATGCGGACGCCTGTGAGACGCGGCTCTGCTGCCATAACAAGCCCAACCAGTGCTTTGGTGGCGATACCGAGGGCAATGATGGCGGCGAACACATCGATGGGTTTTCCCTCGAGCTCCGCCTGGACGGCAAAGACTGCAGTCGCGGCGATCATCACAGTCAGCGCAAGATTTCCTGAACGGAATTGAATCTGTCTTTGGCGCTCGTCCGCATACCTCTTAGCCACTCCAAGGGCGATCAATGTTGGACGGAGAAGGTAGGCACCGATGATGAGGTAGAGGAATGCACTGTGCACGGCCGCAGCGCAGAGCAGGCTGAGCGCGAAGATTCCAGTTGCCCACCACGAAATGGCGTCCCATCTAAACATTGTCCGTCTCCTCAAGTTGAAAGAGTTGTTCCACTGTCACGTTGATAGCTTTGGCGAGCAGGAGGGCAAGCATCACAGAAGGGTTGTAGTTGCCTCTCTCAATTGCGTTGATGGTTTGGCGTGACACATGTACCCGGTCGGCAAGTTGTTGCTGACTGAGATCTCCTGCCTCGAATCGGTACTTTCTCAAATTCGTTTTCATGATCTATGTTTCTGTGGCTCCTTGTTTCGACGAGGATTCAATCGGAGTGTAAAGTTATTGCGTCATAATGTCAAGTTAGTTTTACAATTTATGAGAATTGGATTTCAATGATCGATGTTCAGCGAGTTCTCTGTTATGTTCTTTCCGAAGTCAGTCACCGGGTTTGCGCTGATGGCTGGAATTCTAACGACGTTTCGAAAAGGGGAGGGCATCCATTCAACGGGGCGTTCGAGAATTGCTGAAGATTCTCAAAACCTGGAAACCGCCGGCTTGTGCTACTCTCAGTCTCTCTCTACCTTGACGCCGCGGCACTTATCGCAGTAGCACGATATCCGTCTATGACAAAATGTAGAAGGATCTCAGCCATGAGACTCAAAGTGACTGTGTCTTCGACATGTTCCAATGCTCTTGTCTGGTTCGCGATGCTCTGTTCTATGCATGGTCAGTCGGTCGCCCAGACGAGCGGACAGGAATTTCGCCGGGCCGGTTTCATCGATGCGAATAATGTCAAGATGGTTCACGGCAATTGGGGTGTGCTCGGCCAGCCGGGGGAATCGGGTTCTCGTGGGGCTTGGCCGTTTGCGACAAACGGGTATATCGGCGATCTCAGTTTTCTCATCGGAGCGGAGTTGCCCGGGCTTCCGATCACGGCCCACTCCGTGGTGGGAGTTGCGGTCAGCAGGCCGGGCACACCTGACATGTCGCAGACCGGAAAGTCATGGACGTTTGAGCCGGTCGACGGATTTAGCAATCCTGTCGACTCACGCATTGCCGTCAGCACCGACCCCAGTACCTGGCCCGCTGCGTGGCCGGACCATCCCGACTGGAAAGGTCCGGGAGGCGAACCGCTTTGGAATGGGCTCGGAGGTCCGGGAGTGTTCGTTGCCGACCAGGAATCGTTCTACATCGTCGACGATAACAACGACGAACGATACAGTTACTTCTTAAACAACGACCGGGGAATCGAATTCAAGCCGGATTCTATCAATCCGTTCCGGAATGGTTTGGGATTGCGTGTCGCTGTTCGTCATCTGGAATGGAACCATCCACTGCTCAAAGACGCCCTCTTCTCCGTGTATGACATCACGAACGAAGGGACGCAGACGTACGGGAAAATAGTCTTTGGACAATTGAACGGCACGTATGTTGGAGTCACCTCGTCCGACTATTCACAGAATGAATATGACGACGACGTTTCTCTCTTGTTTCATGGTCCCAACATTGTCCTAACGAGGGATTTCACTCCCCACATGCGGAATCCACTATGGGTGGGACCGAACGGAATGCTGGGGCACGGTTTTGTGGCCACTCCCGTTGGCGAGGCCATTGCCAGTTATCATGGGTTCATACCGGCCGCGAACATCAGATTCGACGACGATGAATCGCTTTGGCAGAAACTCACGCCGGGGTACTTTGGAATTCCCGTGATATTCGCCGACACACTGGCTCCTGAAGCAGGAGCGGACGCCGACTACATAATGGGGTCGGGTTACTTTACGCTCGCCCCGGGGGATACACAGCGCGTGGTGACGATTCTTGCCTATGGATACTCGAAAGAGGAAGTCGAACAGAAGGTGGAGATTGCGCGGGCCTTCTGGAACAGGGGCTTCGACATGCAAAAAGTCTACGAGGCGGTGACGCTGAACTCTTTCGAGGGGCCAACGACCCTTCAGGGTACCGTTTCCATAAACTGGAGTTCCGGGATCGGCAACGGCACAGTCGGTATCTGGTTCAGTCCGGACCATGCTAAAACCTGGAAGCCTGTCGCGACAGGATTACCGCACCAGGGAAGTTACTCCTGGAACACGGCCCTCCAGGCCGATTGCTCCTTTGGGACCATTCGGCTGTTGGCGAGGGATTCAACCGGAAAAATGCAGGGATTCGATGAATCGACGGCAAACATCATTGTCGACAACGCCTCGAACGGGTCGCCAACTCTGTTCATCTCACAGCAACAGACTGCGACTCCGGTGGTATTCGAAGCCGACTCAATCCAGCTTTCTCTGCTTCTCGGAGATCCCGAAGGCCAACCCTTGCTGATCCGGGCGTACTATCAGACGGAACCGGGAGGTTCCTGGACGCTTTTCGACTACTTCGCCAGACCCGGCGAACCTTCCGAATGCATGCTTACTTTCCGGGTCAGAGACCTGCCAAATGCGCCGCGCTTTGCAATTCTGCTCGAAGCATCTGACGGTGTCTTCAGCACTTCCGATTCGACGATTCCCTTCATCAAGCAGAGCCAAAGAATCGAGGTAGAACGGGACCGGGTTGTTCATGCGTCCGGGGCCAGCGAATCGCCGTTCGGCGTTCGCGTAATCGACCGGGCCAAGCTCACCGGCGATGAATATGTCGTTTCGTTCGACGACTCGTCCAATTTTCCTCTCAAGACCGTGGAGGTATGGAACCGAACAAAAAACGGCATTGCACTTTCCCCGGCAATCCTTGTTTCCAACGTGGAATCGCCCGCGTTCGACGGTCTTGTGTTCTGGGCGAATGACACAGTAACACACGTCCCTGCGTCTGGGCTGCGCCTTAACCGATCCGTCCCTCCCAACACGTTCATCTCCTGTCAAGTCACCAATATCTATCCGGGAGATTATCCACAGTGGGTGCGGGGTTTCCCGGCAGCGAACGATTATGTCATCGTGTTCAGCGATAGTATTGTCAGTGCGTCAATAGCGAATGATGCATTGTTTCTTCCGTCCCAACCCGTCAACTTCCGAGTCTTCGAGCGGTCAAGCATGAGGTCGATTCCGTTTTCCGGTTACGTGCAAGAAGGCATAATGGAAATACTGTTGATAGAAGGCGGCCCCGGCGATTTCGGGTTCACCTGGGACGTGCTGTTGGTAACGCCTCCTTTGAATCCTCCGTTGAAAAGCGGAGATTCATTGTTTATCACTACCTCGAAAGGCTTTTCGGCTCGGGACACGGTGGTGATTTCGGGAACGCTTGTTGCGGGAGTAGAGCGGCGAGAGGATCAGATTTCGTCTTTCGTGCTTGCCCAGAATTACCCGAATCCCTTCAATCCCCAAACCCGGATCTCGTATGTCTTGTACAGCACGTCGCGCGTCTCGCTGAAGATTTACGACCTTCTGGGACGCGAGATCGTGGAATTAGTCGGTAAAGATATGCCCGCAGGTCATCACAGCGTGACGTGGAAACCCGCACACCTGGCCTCAGGAATGTACTTCTACAGATTCGAAGCGATCCCCGCGGCCGATCCTTCAACGAGATGTGTTGATGTGAAGAAAATGGTGCTCTTGCGATAATGAACGAGGAAGAACGGCCGGACGCACACTTATTTCAACAGTACCATCTTCTTCGTCGCGATAGTGCGCTTCTCCAAGCCAACGAGGGTGGTCGCTTCCAGGCGGCAAACATAGAATCCGCTGGGAACGTTTGCCGTCCACACGATCCGCTTGACTCCAGGCCCTTCATCTGTATCTGCAAGCACGGCAACCTCCTGCCCCGCAATGTTGAACATCTTCAGGACAATGTGGGAGGGCGTCGGCAGGTCATATTCGATCGTCGTTGACGGATTGAACGGATTGGGGTAGTTCTGATGAAGCTCCAATCGTAGGGGCAACTCGTGCGGAATCCGGACGTCAGTCGTGATCATTTCTGACAAAGGCCGCAGCCACAACCCGCTGCCGGATGTTCCGGCAAAGAGATTGATACCGCTGACGGCAAGGGCGTTGACCCACGTGCTTGTCAGTCCTTCATTCTCTGCGGTCCAGGATATGACATTGGCGGCCGAAACAAACACGCCGTCCTGCGTCCCGGCAAACACATCGCCTTCGTAGACAACGAGCGCCCGCACTGAGAGATTCGTAAGCCCGGAATTGGTGGCGTTCCAAGTTATCCCTTCATCGGTGGAAAGAAAGACACCCGCCTCCGTCGCCGCAAAAAGTGATTCGTTCGACCTCACAAGGGCATGGACATCCGTGTCGGTAAGCCCATTGTTGACTTCCGTCCAATCAGAGCTGTTCGCACTCGCCCTGAAGACTCCCCGATTCGTTCCTACAAAGACAAATGCGCCGGTCGATTCGACCGATCGCACGGAAACACTGGAAAGAATATCCTGGACGGTCATCCAATGTTCTCCTCCGTCCATCGAAATTGCGAGCAATGCGGTCTGAACGCCGGACAGAATGAACGAAGTGTCCAGACCCGAGGCGTAGAGCGCAAGACTCGACAAGATGTCGGACAATGTATAGGCGGTCGTTCCGCTATCGACAGTCACGCGAAATCCTTCCATGGATGTGTTCGGCGTGAGGATGGACGCACTTGCCACAACCGTCAGGAAAGCTGAAAGTTCGATGCTCGCTGTTTCCAGGTTAGAACCGGACGGCAACACCACCATGTGGCCTGTCTCGGCCCCGATGAGATAGTTGGTGGAGTCGTAAGGGAATGACGCAAGAAAACTGTTCGCGAATGTCGAATTTGCCTGTTCCCAGCTTATGCCGTTATCGGAAGAAAAATAGAATCCGACGGTCGATTGTGCGGCCAAGGTGGGGCCATTGGCCGAGAGGTACAGAACATCCCCGTCCACCCCGGCTACAGGCTTCCATTGCGCGAATCCTTGTTCTACGAGCGCAAGCCACAGCACTATGCAGGTTGTGCGAATCCATCTGGTTTTCATGATCGAATCGTCCCTGTAATCAGAGTGAGTGTTCATAGCGGACCTCGATGTTTGGCACGAATGGAAGCGTATTGACGACAGGGGTTTTTCTTACATGTTCCTCTGCGCCTTCCAAAAACTCGTATGAAAAGTTCGAAACATTCCTGGCACCGGTGAGATTGAGGAAGCTGCACAGAAAATGGATTCTCCAATTGTCGCCACGCCAGTCTTTTGCTATAGTGAGATCCAGCCGTCGATAATCGGGAACCCGGCTGGAATTCAGTTCTTTCCACAACGGAAGATATATGACGTCTCCGGCGATATTGGTGGCCTCTAAATAGTATTGGTCTGTTGTCGGGGCTCCCGTCGAATATTGATAAAGGAGATTGACCGTCCAGCCGGGCGGCGTGAATTGCAGAACCAGCTTTGCAACGGACGGAATGTCTCCCGCAGCCCGGTACCTTTGTGACGTACGATTGTCAAGGATCCTGTTGTGATGTGAGAACAATGACGCGGTCAGCGCAAGGTTCATCTCGACGAGGCCGGCCGTAGCGCTGAGGCCTGCACCCCATTTCACGGCCTGAAAACGCTGCAATGGCTCAAAGGACATCGTGTCCAGAGGCGTGAAGACACTGGGATAGCGTGCCGGCATGATGAGCGACTGCGTCTCTTTGTAATACGCATTGCATCGTGCCCGGACGGAAAGTGAGCGACTTTCGATGATCGATGATGTGCCGTCCACAGCGACGAGAGAATGATCTTCAAGCCGCAAGAAATTCTTGTACTCGCTCATGAGCATCATCAACGGCGTTTGATTGGGTCCGGCAAGGAACATGAGAAATCCATGAAGGATCTCTGCGTCGGAAGGGGATTGGAGATAGCGTCCTGCCGACAACGTCATGCCTGCATCGCCCGCGAAGGCATAGGACAGCTTCACGCGCGGTTCAAAACCGAGACGTTGTATGAATCCGAAATACGTTTCGCGGACTCCGACGGTTGCCGACGCATTGTCCGCGATCGTCCAATCCATTTCTGCGAAACCGGCGACGTCCCCAAAACTGGAATGTAGCGGCGACCTCCCATTGAGCCATGAACTGAATGTCTGGAATCCGACATCGGACTTGGAATAGAGCCCATCCCATCCACCCGTGACTTTCAGAACCGGCGAAATCGTCCATTGAGCCTGATTCCTCAGTCTCAGCGTCGTGAACTCTGCATTAATGCCGAATTGTCCGCTCCCGATGTATTCAATCGGCACCTGTGTGGAGAGAGCAATGTCATCATGCGTCCATGACAGATAGTGTTCCGAAGACCATCCATCCGAAAAAGTCAACAGGGCCGCCCCCGCGAACTCCTTGTTCCAGGAGTAATCAAATTGCCGGTCGATGCCCATGAGAGCTCCATGGTCCCGACTCACAAGGCCTTCCTGGTATGCATAGAAATTCTTGGAAGGCATTTCATGAAGGAGTACTTGAACGTCCTTCACATTCGGAAGAAGAGAGCGAATTCGATCGCCACTCGATTCTGAGAGAAGGTTGGCAGCCAGGCCGACGTGGGATGCGCGTGAAGCGATAGTCGCACCCCATCGCAGGCTGTCGGATATGGGCAGATGCACCATGACATTGGACGCGAGAAAGCTGAGGTCGGTCTGGACACTTGCGCGTTTCCGGACATCGAAATCGGATGAAACCTGAACCGCTGTCGGGGCGAATCCCCCATATGAAACGGGATAACCGGAGGCGAACACATCGATGCGCCGCGTTGACAAGGGATTGAAAAGGGAAAGAATCCCCAGGAACCGGTACGGATATGTGATTGGAAATCCGTCGAGGAGGGTGAGAATCGCGTCTGCTCCGTCGCCGCCGATGATAGGAATGGCCTGCAAATCCGAATTGGTCACAGTTTCCGCCGAAATGTCAAGCGTTCGCATCGGATCGCCAAGAGAGCCGGGAGTGGCCCGAATGTCCTCCGAAGTAAACGTCCTGCCCGCGGGCTGGATACCGGGCTGGACGCTCAAGACTTCTACCGTGTCGACGTGCGAACGAACGGAATCTCTTGCGGCATTTTGGCAGCGAGCGGTGGCGTGATACATCGTGCAAAAGATGATCAGGAGAATAATCCGATACCTGGCAGCGAACGGATCACACTGTCGGCACATGGTGTGGATCAGAAGTTCGTCTGCATCAGGATGAATCCATTGTGGACCGCGTTGATATCCAGCGGCGTATTGTCGACATGAAAAATCTGCATCTGCATCGTTCCGGACGACGATAGAGCTGCATACGTTATTCGCGGCGAAATATAGTATCCATTCAGCACGCCGTTTTCGTCCTTGTCGCCTTCCATGTCGGCCACGGGAGGACGCGCATTGCCAGTGACCGAAATCTTCACAAATCCGACACCTTTCAGCAGCCAGGTATCAACGACGAAATGCATCGATGGGCCTGAAAAGAGTACTCGTGGTGACGCAGAGTCCGCAATTGTTATGGTCTCTTCCATGACCAACTTTGTCTCAATCCTTTCGCACCATCGAGGTGAGTTCAGAACCGGTATGACTTCGTCGCCGACGTAACGATTCGTAAGCATGTAGCTCATTCTATCCGTGCACGTTGCACTGTCGCTCATGCGCCGGAACGTAAACGTGGTATCCCGCGAAAAGAGCGTTTCCCCGGATGATTGGCGTGTCAACATATACAGCGGTATCCAGGGCGGCAACAGCGTTGACAGCGAGGCAGACATGCTGTTGGAGGTGCCAACGAGAAGTGCCATGGTGTCGGCCGGAGTTCCGCCTGATTGCATCAGCGTGAGCATCGTTTGACCCGGCGTCACACCGGTGATCTGCAATGAGTCTCGCGCCGTCATCACCGCCGTGGCGATCGCAGGGTCCGGAGGTCGAACAATCGAGAATGTGGGCGAGCCTCCCGAAGGGTCGGCGATGAGATACGTCTGCACTCGATTCACGGCAACCACCGTACCACTGTACCCTCCCGGGTCCCAGGTAATAAGGTCTTGCGCAAAGGGAAGTGCGCCGCCTACACCGATGTAGTGCCACAAGGTTGTTGCGTCGACGTGGAACGCCATATACGATGCAGTGCCCAGTGGATCCACGGTCTGAACAATGAATGCGTTGGGCTGGCCGCCGATGAGCGCGTTTGTCTGAAAGATCGAGAGAGTGCTGGGCCCAGACCACGACGTGTCCATTGTTCCTGATCCGTCGACCGAGAACGCCCCGTACGTCCATGAATTGCCCGTTGACACCGGCAAATAATCGGCGAGGCCGTTTCCGTCCGATGCGAGACGCGTGACTTCCCCTTTTGGAGAACAGCCCACCCCAAAAACCAGCATGATCGAAATGTAACCGCACGTTCGTGTCATTCGAATGGATACGGACTCGATCCCCAGACTGTTGCTCAACACGTGTATTCACCGGGGCACGTCGTCGCCCGCCGCGAAGGCGTCGTTGCTCCTTGTGTGCCCTACTTTACGATGACAATATCATTCGCCACTTCGGCAACGGCCTCTTGGCCGCGGGCGTGCAACAGTTGTGCAAGAACCTCCGGAGACGCCCCCTGGGGAAAGCGTGCATACATCTGAAGCTCGCGCACTTTTTCTTTATCGTAGGGCGCCGATTCACCGGGATGCGCCTCGGTCAGCTCAAGAAGCACGGCCGAGACCAAGATCGGTACGGTGAGAATCCCTAAGACCACGCCCGCATCGTTGCCCTGAGAACTCGCCGCTATCGTCATCATTCCCGCGGCGCCCAACTGTAAAAAGAGGAGTGACGGAGACCATGCGCGTTCCGTGTATCCATTGATGGCAATGGAAGATGTCGAGGACATATTCGCTCTCGCCACCGTCGTGGAGGCCTTCTTTGACGGCGAAGGTACTAGAAGATAGAAGGAAGAATCCTGAACTGCCAGCAGTTCGCCGAATAACCGTGAACCATTTCTGAATCGTACTTCAACAGAGTCCCCACCGCTCCTGAGAACGATGCCGGGTTGGACGGCACATCCTTCGAACTGAGCCGTGAGAGCCACTCCGAGCATTCCAATGATCAGTCTCATGGCATCCTCCTCAAGGGAACCCGCGTTTGAAAGAACACGCGCTCTACTTCCTCTTTATCTGCCAGCCATCGGCGCGATAGCTCTTTGAGAGTGCGGTCGATCTCCAGGAGGTCAAAGGCTACATCCTTCGAATTGCGCTCGAGCCATCCGCCTCGGATCCACTCATAGTAATATCCCTTCGAGCGAATGATGATCCGACCAACCTTGTCCTTTGGGACAGCCGCTACATACGACAACTCATACGAGTCTCCGGGTTCGTTCTCCAGATAGTCATCGTCCATTTCCCGGACCATGGGAAGGATGTCGCTGCGGTCCCTTCCCATGCCGTCAATCGCCTTCACCGGCGTTAACGGCAGCTCGGCAGAGGCGTGAAGCATTTCCCCGTTCCCCCATGCGATTGCGTCGATCATGATGTTATCAGGAACATGCGTCAATCGTAGCCTGACCTCGGGCTCTGATCCCGCCACGACCGGCACTGCGACTGTCTTCCACGCTAGCGGACCGGCATCGGGAATCCGCGCAACGTGCTCCCAATTTCCCTTGTTGAGCCTCTCAACGGTCATCCCCGAAAACGACGCGTACACGGACGAAAAGAGTGCGGCGTAGGAGCGATCCGTACTGAGTCGTTGCGTCCAATCAATCGCTCGGACTCCCTGCGAACCGAGGACGATATCATACAGCAGGATTGTGCTCATCAGCGTGTTCTTGTATCGGCACACAAGGAACTGACTGCCCAACCGGTTGGCGGGAATCGAGACTTCCACCCAATCTTTGCGGTGTTCCCTCGATAACGTGCGCACCATGTCGTCGGGACTTCTATAGGCTTCATCGTCCACTGCGTCGATCAATGACAGAACGTCGGTCCCGACACTGTTCTTTGCCTCTAGCGGCCGATGCAGAGAATCGATGGAGCAGAATCGCCTACCTGAGACAGGAAAAAGCGTGCGTCCTTTTGGTACGCTGATCATACTCACATTGAACGCATTCACGAAGTGTGACTCCAAAGCCTCATTCGTCATCGTCAGCGTGAAGCCTCCCCCGTGCCCGATCGGGGCCGGAAGAAGATCAACATCGTCGTCCTCCAGCAAGGGTGAGATCGCATGCGAAAAAAGTTCCGCTTGGATCGAATGTGTGGTGTCGGAGTCGATGTAGACCGTCGGGCATGATCCAAAGCAGCATTTCGGACACGTGAGGCAATAGATCGACGTCGGGAGTATAAACGCCGTATATGATGCCGTGATGAAGTTCGCAACTGCTCTGCCGGCCGTATAGCGTCGATCGTAGGTATGAAGTGTGGCGATGTCGCCTGTTGAAATCGCGGCGAGCTCTGTCACTCCTGCACCTTCTCCTGCGGCGTATCGCGTACTCTTGCCAAAAATGGTGTCTGGCGGCACCCGACGGACGGAAAACCCTTGTTGAAAAACGTGGACCGTCCCGTCTTTAAGATAGATCTTCGTGGGAACGTCCGTCGTCTGTACCATTGTGGGGAGCTGCGAACTTACAGTCTTGACAGGGTAGCACGCATATGGGACCGCTGCCATGCCCAGGACAAAGGTGAGCGCGACGCGAATTGAAGTCGTTTGTAGGTTCATGGGATCATTCTCCGTGCTCGTCCGTGCCGTTGCATGAACCGCGATCCGACCACCGGGGTGGAGGATGGATTGAAGCTACGTCCGGTAGGAATATTGTATCGGAAACGAACAAGCCTCTGTTAGCTTTCGCCGACAGAGGCCTCTGGTCTCTTCACAGACTCTCACACGCTCAGAACAGTCCCTGCTGCGATCGGATGGGACATTGGATTGTGATGCGTAATGTAGACTTGTCTGGAGTGGTTGTCAACAATACGCGATCGATGTCCGGCAGTCGGCCTCAGAGAGAGGCAACGAATTGAACGACCAGCAGGCTGCTGAAATATCGCGGTTCAAGAGAAAGATTGAACCGCCCCGCCAAAAAGTGAAGCATGGCGGTCTTGGCGGTAACCTTTTTTCCACAACCTGCTACGACAGAAGCGTCGTTTCTATCGCGTCAACACCATCTTTCTCGTGATTTCATTTCGTTGACCGGTCAGTTCCACCGACGTCATTCGATAAACATAGATTCCGGAAGGCATTCCGGATGCGTTCCATGTCGTTCTGAAAACGCCAGACGGCATATCATCGTCAACCAGCACGGCGATCTCGCGCCCTAGAACGTCGAATACGGAGATCCTTACGCGGCCTCCTTCTTTCAACATGTATTCGACCTTCGTCTCAGGATTGAAGGGATTCGGATAATTTCCCGCAAGTCCCGTGCGGTTGGGTGTGATCCCGTCCGAAGTCGATAGAACAGAAGTCGTCTGAGGAGGATTCTCATCAATGAATTCGCCTTCACCGGTGATTTCACCATCGTAGGTAAAGACCGTGCCGCTATCGACCTGCAGCGTAGCGCCGGCCTCGACATTGACGGACCCATTCACCGTGATCGTGCCGTTGAGGACGAGAGTCCCGCCGGTAGCAACAACGACGTTGTTGAACTCAAAATCTCCGGCAACAGTCTGATCGCTGTCCCCAGAGAAGACCACGGTGCTGGTTCCCGGAAGGAAAAGCGAACCGGACTGGGCGATCACGTCGCCTTGAAATTCCAGTGTCCCTCCCCCTGCGTCAAGATTCCCGCCCCGATTGAGCTGAACGTCATTCTTGAAAATGATCTTTCCATCTCCCAGCAACAATTCTCCGCCATTCAACGAGAGTACATTGCCATGTACGACAAGGATCCCGGGAAAAGGGGCTGGTTCAAAGAGGATTCGTCCCGAATGTTGAATCATGAGATCCCCGACCCGCACTGTATCTCCATGTGCAGGCGCAGGTACGACGAGGTCAAACCGGCCCGGGCTTCCGTAGCTTACGAGCGTACTCGTCGTCGAATCGGGCACGCCATTCACCCAATTCAAGGTATCCTTCCAGACGGACGAGGCAATTCCAGTCCATTCTGTGGATTGAGTGTGAGCCATTGGAGTGTCGACGACAACAAGTATCAAGGCAAGCACAACAGTCCACAAAGTGGAGATTCGTTTTCTGCGCGAAATCCGAAGTTCGAGATTCGTTGTCACGCTCCTTGCGGCAAAGGTTGACCAGAATTTACACTTTTTGCGGCCAACATTCCTGTGTTTCCGATCATGAAAATCCTGTGCTCGTCAGGTCCTACATCTCAAAATGCCGATGCCCCCAACGTGTGAACTTCAGAAGTAATGCGGTAGCCAATGCCCTGGCTGGGTCGCCTGTTTACCGCGTGAAGCGTCCGACTGTCTGTTCGGTGAAAAAGCACTGACGCTCATATTGCGTTGAAGATATCGGTGTTGCTGAGAATGCCGATGATGTCTTTGCCGTCGAAGACGGGTGCTCTGCGGATGCCGGCCTGATGAAAGAGGCGCGCGCAGTATTTCAGCGCAAGACCGGGCGACACAGTCACAAGCGGCTTGCTCATGATTTCGAAGACCTTGACGTCCTTGGGGTTCTTCCCCGGGTCGACGATCTTGTTCACCACATCTTTGCGCGTGACGATGCCCCAGGCATCTTCTTTGCCTCTGCGGTTCACCAGAAGGCTCGACACCTTGCGTTCCCTCATCAGCTTGATGGCGTCGGCCACCGATTGCTTGCCTTCGATAGTGACGATGTTCTTGTTCATCACGCTCGAAGCCGTTGCGAAGCGTGTTTCTTTCAGCGTTTTGTTTGCCATAGTGTTATGTCCTTTCTGTGAATCGGTCGCTTCTCCCAATCCATAACCCAGCCAGAGCCAATGGATGATTTGACCAATCACCAAAATGTTCCTTCTACAGATGAATTCGAATGGTCTTCATGATGCACATTGCCTTAACAAACGAAAAAGCCTCTGTCGGCTTTCACCAACAGAGGCTTCTGGTCTTATCACAGGATCTTACCCGCACATAGGAGTCCCTGTCGCGAGAGCGAGGGCCTATGATCATGTGATGCGTAATGTAGGGTTGTCGGGTGCTGAAGTCAAGCACTCGCGCTTCGTTCTCAATAATGCGAATACTTCCGGATGAAAATCGAACGCCCGTCGGTCAGTGACAGTCAGGCACCAACCCAACAACGATTAGGAGGTGGGCTCAGAAATCCCGCGGTGGTTACGAGACGACTTTGTCCTTTGTGGTCAAATACATCAGACCTCCAAAGATGGTGATCACCAGTCCCCACCGGATGTTCGGAAGCGTATCGGCGAGGACCGTGGTTGCGGGCGACGGGAAGAGGATAAGGTAAAGACCGGTGCCAATGATGATGATGCCTATGACGAAAAGGATGAGTCCGACAAAATACCAGCGGGGTACCAATGGATTTCATGCCAAGAAGCATCGTTGCAAAGAGGGGCCGTCCCATCCACAGCAAATACTCGATACTTGGCTGTCGGTTCAGGACGGACTTGATGTCGTATTTCCATACCGTGCTGAACGCGCTGATGTTCGGATCGTTCGAAAGCGCGATGGCCGAGTGTCGATGTGGAGGAAGTCGGAACTCCGGCAGCCAAGTTACTGCTGTCATTCCAGGCTGAAGAAACCGTGCCTTTCCAATAGTCTGCTACAGTTCGACGACCATGCCATCCGCACATGCAAAGCAATCGAGGTCACTGCCGGCAGAATGAATGCGATTGCGGCATTCATCGACCTCGCGGTCGATATCTTCATCGGAATGTTCGGGGTCGTGATGGAACAGGCCCAGCCGTTTGACGCCGGATTCCATGGCGAGGTCAACGGCATCCATATAGGTGGAGTGACCCCAACCTCGCTTGCCGGAGTATTCGACTTCGGTATATTGAGCGTCATGAAACAGAAGGTCAGCTCCACGGCATTCGTTTACGAACACGTCGCGGGACGGACCCTTTGCATGATGGAACCGTATTTCATTGTCGGTCAGGAACACAAATGTCTTTCCATCTTCGACAAACTTGAATCCGTAGCCGCCGTTCGGGTGGTTGAGGGGAATGGAGTGGCACTCGATGGACCGGTCGCTCAAGGGCAGAGTGTGATCGCAAAAGGCGCGGTCGCAGGTGCATCCTTGAGTGAAGGTCGCCTTTAGCGCGGTGGAATCGATGGGGAAGTATGGCGCCTCAAACTGGTGAGCCAGATAATCCCAAACAGTTCTCTGACCTTTGGGTCCGCCGCACAGCGCGATGGAAAACCGCGAATCATACGCCGGAGCAAAGAAGGGGAATCCCAACAAATGATCCCAATGCGAGTGGGTTACTAGCAAACTGATGTGGGACACGGTTGTATCATTCACCAGTGCATGGCCCATATTGCGAATCCCCGAACCGGCGTCGATGGCAATGCATTGACCCGAACTCGATCGCACCTCGATGGACGTGGTTTCTCCGCCATACCGGAGGGTGTTGGCGCCTGGGGTTGGTAACGATCCCCGGCAGCCCCAGATCTTGACTATCATGGAAGTGACCTCATTGAGCGGTTGCAGCGTAGAATGGCACGCAAGGACGACGTTGGGAGCGCTGTGGCGAGAGTAGCCTGACAACACATGTGAGAATTTTACCTTGTAGTGATCCAAAATGCAATACGACATTCCCATAATTGCGACTGCCAAGCGACTCAATTTCAGAATGAGGGCTGATTCGTCACAGACCGCATTGCTTGGGTGAGATGAACCTCCGACCTCCCGAACCTCCAATTCTGAGAATGCCTTCTTGACTACCGCGAGGTTCCAGAGTACGTTTGATGCATCATGGTTGTCCTGGGCGGCCGTTCTTGAACTCTTGCACTCAAGCGCCGCCTCTGCGAGCCTTGCCATAGGGAAAAAGCAGAATGGACCGCGGTAATCCACAGTTTGAGTTTTCGTCCACAGTTGTGATCCAGGCACTCAGTGCGCTCACACTCATTGGGGTCCTGATCTCCTCCGTGGGTGCGCAAGGGCTTCCCGCTCGCATAAAGGCGAAGACACATTCCTCATCCTCCGGTCCCGACATCATTCTCCACAATGCCCTTGTCAGGACAATGGATGCAAGCCTGCCAATAGCCGAGGCCGTGGCGGTAAGCGGCAACCGCATCCTGGCGGTTGGTTCCAACAACGATATCCTCGCTTTGCAGGTACCCGGGACTCAAGTATTCGATCTTGGCGGCCGCACGGTTGTACCGGGCATGATCGACGACCACGGGCATCGACTGCAACAAGCGTTGAGGGACGGCGGTCCGGAAGGAGTGGTCCGGGCGGCCAAAGAACTGGCCGCAGAGGGATACACGACAGTTCATGAGTTGCACGGCGCTCGCGATATCGTCGATGCAGTCCGCGCTCTCGTGGCTGAAAACAGGATGGTGGTGCGAGTGAATTTCTACATCCCGTACAATAGAGCCTCGGGCGAAAACTTCGATGAGTGGAAAACCTTTCCGTACACGGAAAAGAAAGATACGCTTCTGAGGATCATCGGAGTGAAGGTGTTCGCCGACGGGGGAAGTGTAGGCGCCGGAGCCCTCACGACGATCTACCAGTCTGGAGAAGCCGCCGGAACGCACGGAAACCTTTACAAAATGCAAGAAGAGATGGACTCGACCGTTGCGGAGATACTGCGGGCGGGGTACCCCATCGCGATGCACGCTATCGGCGACTCAGCCATCGGGATCGGACTGAACGCGTTTGCGAACAACTTTGTCGGGCAGGGGAATCAACTGCGGTCGCGGATGGAACACCTCAGCGTTATGCGTGAAGACCTAGCCAACCAGATGGCGGCATTGGGTATCGTCGCCTCGATCCAATATACCTGGGCCAATACGACGTCCATCCGTCTCGAGCAGGCCTATGAGCCGCAGGTGCTCGAATGGTGTTTTCCATGGAGACGAATGGCGGACCGGGGGATTGTGATCGCCGGAGGAAACGACTATCCCTACGCATCCCGAACGCAGGCGATGCAGAGCATCAGCTATCTGGCAACGCGGAAAATGCAGCGGGATGACGTATTGGCGGACTGGTTGGAAGGGGACCAATTGTCGGTCGAAGAGGGTCTGCGTGGCATGACCACATCTAACGCATGGGTGGCGTTCGAGGAGGACGTGAAGGGAACCATCACTCCGGGCAAGTTGGCCGACCTCACGGTGCTCTCGCAGGATCCGCTAGCGGTCGATCCGTTCGACGTACGTTCGATTACGATTGAGATGACAATGATGGATGGGATTGTCCGGCATGATCAACGCGGTATTGCTCACACGGCCGTTCATGATGCGGGGACGTTTCGCATGGGAATCGACGACACCGGATTGTGGGGAATGGTGAAGGCACAAGTCGGACTCGAGTACGCCGGAGCGGACCATTTGTACTGGGGATCGCTGTTCGTTTCGTATGACAGCAGCACGGTCGCGATGGCCACCGCCCAACGCGACTATGGAGTGTCGACGAACGGTTGGGTCCAGTTCAGCGAACCAGGAATACGGGCAGCCGAAGAAGCGACAGTAACATATGAAGACTTTGTCGTGTATCATCCGGGCAAAGTGAGGATCTCCCAGACCACCCGTGTATGGAAGGACGATCCGCTGTTGCTGGTGGAATACAGCGTCACAAATGCCGGATTACAGCCTTTGAACGGACTGTTCCTCGGACAATACATGGATTTCGATGTTCTGTATTGGGGAACGAACAGGTGTGGATGGGACGCAAACGACGGGCTTGGTTTTAGTTACATCTTCAGCGCCGTCGATTCGACGTCCCCATACGTCGGGATGGCCATGTTTGACGCCTCGGGCAAGAGCGTGAATACTTCAGCCTCCTTCCTTCGCAGGCAAGGTCTCGGCGCCGGGGAGGAACCGTATTTGAGCGGGTTCATGCGGGGAGGGATCATCGAATCGGTGTCGCCCGACTCCTCCGACTATGCAATGCTCATTTCGGCCGGACCGTACGAGATTGATGCAGGCAGTTCAATTGCGCCTTTCGTTCTCGCGATCGTGGTCGGCGACAGCCTGGACGCCCTGAGGTCCGCGGTCGATCTCGCCCGCCAAAGGGCGATTCAACAGGCCTCCGTGCAACGCATCAACGATGCGCCGTCGGGCTTTGAGTTGTCCCAGAATTATCCCAATCCGTTCAATCCGGCTACCACTATTCGTTATCGAATCCCCGAAGCAAGTCGTGTGACGATTCGGGTCTATAACATCCTTGGTCAGGTAGCAGCTCAACTGGTCGATGACGAACAGATGGCGGGGGTGCACGAAGTCGAATGGACGCCGGGATCCGCCAGTGGGACCTATATTGTCAGGATTGACGCCCTCGGGACAGGGGGGAAGCGCTACTCTCAGAGTCGAAAGATGCTGCTGTTGCAGTAGTAGGCAGACTCCGACCGAAACACTCTCTAACAACTGAGGAATCCATGGAGACGATTAGGAATCAATCGATGTTCGCCATGGTCATTGGAGGCATGCTCACCTGTTGCTTCGGTGGCTGCATGATGATGGGAATGATGGGGCATGAATCAAACGGGGGGGGAACTGAGGCGAATGCGCCCATGACCAGAGTCGTGAAAGAATCCATCGACCATAACCTGACCCTCTCCGCGGAGTTCTCTTCTGCAAACGTCAATAAACCGGTCCGGTATGCGGCATTCCTGACCGAAACAGCGAGTGGGACGCCTCTGAGTGGCGCTCGAATTCGGCTCTACGTCATGTCGGCAGAATCGGGGCATGCGGTCTATTCCTGCCCAATGCATCCCGAGGTGGTCACAGACAAACCGGGCACGTGTCCGAAATGCGGAATGAAACTGAAGAAGACGCAACAGCTTGAGGGAGGTGCGGAAGTGGCGAACATCAGCCAAGCCCGCGATTCTTCGGAAATGGAAGAGACGGGTACCGCGGGAGTATACGCGACACGATACATGTACTCTCTCGAAGGAACGTATACAGTCTTATTCTCTCTGACGAGCATCGGCGACCGCAAGCTTGACCCGCCGATTGTGCTGACCTCGGCGCAAGAAATATTGGCCGATCACGGGAGTCACGGCGGGGGGATGCATATGAGTATGACAACGATGATTGCTATCGGCGCTGTTGCGATGGCGCTGATGATGGCCTTTTCGTGGGGCAGATGGTTATAGGAGGAAATCGGTCCGAAGGTGATCGCACGATCCACCGGGATATTGAACTGCACGTTCAATTGATACAAAGAAAGAGCCCAAGGTGTACCGAGCCTTGGGCTCTCGTCTTTGTCAAGTTCTCCAATACTCAGAAGCTCATTCTACCGGCTTGACGTACCCGTCACAACGATATCCCCCTTTGTCGATCCAATGATCGTAAAGAGCTCTTGTTGTTCTTTTTCGGGGACCTTGAATGTATCGAGGGTCTTTTTGAAATCGGACGCCATTGCCTGCCATTCCTTCTCCGTAATATTCAAGTGTTGATGTGACTCTTTCATTGTGCGGCCGGCGTATTTCTGCGGTCCGCCTGTAACCTGGCATACGAGGGCGGTCACCTGGAATTTAAGCCCGGCTTTGGGTACGCGTTCCCTTGCCTCACGGATTGCCGCATTCGCATTAAGGACATCATTGACGAGCAACCGTTCGATAAAGTCGTCAACAACGGTCGCGATCGCATACACCCCTCCAAGCCTCTCATACAGCGGCTTGTCCACGGGTTTGTTCATTTCCTTCCCCTGTGCAGCTCCACGCACGGATAAGAGAACAGTCAAAAGGAAAAGGGAGAGAACGATCCCATGCGTTGTTCGCATTCCTGAATGTGTTTTCATTGCTTCCTCCTGTGTTGTGTATTCATTTCTGCGTTGCGCGACAACCTGAACTGTCAGCCTTTTTTCGCTGACAGCGTGATCGCAATGGCCCCGTACTGCCGAGCTATATCTTTCGTGGAAGTGTTCGAACTCTTCTCAAAATATTCCATGCGGTTCAGGACCAGCACGTCGACGAACCCCGCCTTTCGAATCAGTTCCAGGTAGCGGGCCTCGGGCATGGCGCCCACTATACATTCCGCCCAAAGCTGCGGGTTGTTGCGGGATTTTTCCGAAAGATCCCGGCCAAGCACTATGTCTGAGATCTGAATGGAGCCTTCATGTTTGAGAATACGCCGGATCTCCTGCAATGCGATCGATTTGTCCGGGACAAGATTCAGGACACCGTTGGTCGTTACGACATCGACGGACCCGTCCGGCAGGGGAATCGATTCGGCTTCCCCCTTGATAACGGAGACGTTGTCAACTCCTGCCTTCCGGATACTCTCAGCGGCTCTTTCCAGCATGGCGTCAGTAAAGTCGATTCCGAAGACCTTTCCGTTTGGGCCGGTCTTCAGGGCTGCGACCAGAATGTCGGTTCCTGCACCCGACCCGATGTCGCAAACGGTATCACCCTTCCTGATGACGTTTGCTGTGAAAGGGTACCCGACACCGGCAAATGATTCGACGGCCGTGGCGGGAATGGAGTCGAGTTCGGCTGCCGGATAGCCCACATATTCGCATGCCGGCCGGCCCACGGGGAAATGAAATCCTTTCGAGGGACATGCGGCCACTTCGCTGTACATCTCCTGAACGGCGTCGAAGATTCTCAGCCGCAATTCCTCTCTGTTGGCGGTTTGTGCAACGATTGCCATAGCTCCTCCTTCACATTGTGAGACCCGGCGTGATATTGCGATTAGAACTGTTCCAGCAGCGTATCGATCCGCTGTCGGAGCCTCTTCGAAGAGCCGCCGACATTCAATCGACGGAGTCGTGATTTCAAAAGCTTCTCAAATGCGACGCGGTCAAAACAATGACGACATGTTTCCAGGTGGTGCTCCAGTTCAGCGCGATGTGTTCCCCGGATTTCGTCATCGATATAGCTGAACACCAGTTTGATTGCCTGATCGCAGCTGATGGTTTTGACCGTTTTCTTGTTGATTGTTTTCATTGATGTGGTTCCTTGGTTTTCACGAGCCCCATGTCCCGCGCGTGATGCCACAACTTCTTCTGCAGGAGCGATCGGCCGCGTGCGATTCTGCTCCTGACCGTGCCCAGTGGTATTTTGAGAATACTGGCAATCTGTTCGTACGTCAGCCCTTCCACATCGCAAAGCGCGACAGCCACGCGAAAATCTCCCGGGAGGGAATCAAGGGCGTTCTGTATATCTTCGTCAAGTAAATGAGAGATCAGTTCGCGCTCCGGATTTCCCCACCACAACAGAAAAGGCTGCGATACTGCCGCAAACAGAGAAAACTGGTTATTGTCATCCTCGAGCGAATCCGTCAAAGCGATCTCCTTGTGTCTCGATTGCCTCCTGCAGTCCGAGAGGAATTTGTTGCTGAGAATCCTGAACAGCCATTGCTTCGCCTTGGTGGTATCCCTCAGGCGGCCGAAGGACTCGCACGCGCTGGCGATTGTGGCGGCGACCAGTTCCTCGGCGAGGTCTTCGCGATGGCAGAGAGACAGAGCGAATCTCTCAAGATCGTCCAGGAGCGGAAGAACGAGGCGTTTAATCTCCTCTCGTTGTTGCTGTGTAAGTCGCATGTAGCCTTCGTCCAACTGACGCCATGAAGGGATAATAGTTCCCATTCTCCTAGTGCCGTTTCCAATAATTGACCTTGCATTCCACTTGATTTAATGCATTGGAAACGTGCACTAGTGCTCGCTCCCACACAAACTTCAATAGTGGGAGCGGCACTAGTTGGTCAATGTAGCAGGAAAAACGCAGATCATCCCGATAAAAAACGAAGAATCCCAACTGATTCTGTCAATTGGGATTCTTTTGTGGTGCTCGTGGCGGGGGAAGGATCTTCTCAGAACTCACCTCGATTCTTTGTTGCGGCTCAAATCGCTGACCGACGGGCCGCGGTGAGGATACCGGTCGATGGCGACAAGGATGCCGTGGAGAAGCGCCTCAGGCCGCGGGGGACAGCCTGGGATGTAAGCGTCGACGGGGATGACCGTATCAACGCCGCCGCACGATGCGTAACTCCTTCCGAAAATTCCGCCGCCGATCGCACACGCGCCTACAGCAACAACTAGCTTTGGATCGGGTGTCGCTTCGTAAGTCTGTCGCAGGGCGATTTCCATGTTGCGAGTGACGGGGCCCGTAATGAGCAGCATATCGGCATGACGCGGCGAGGCCACAAAGTGCACGCCGAACCGTTCGACATCATAGAGGGGATTGTTCAGGGAGGTGATCTCCACTTCACAACCGTTGCACGATCCGGCATCAACTTCTCGGATATGGAGCGAACGGCCGAACAGTCGCCGAACATTGTCCCTTACTTTCGCGCCTATGTCTTCCAACGTCTCTTCGGTGGAAGGCGATTCTGAAATGACCTCTGCAAAGGCAAACACTCCATCCTTGCCGACGATGTATCGTGCTTGAGTTGTTAGGTCGGGCTTGCTCGTTGTCGCAAGCTGAAATGATTTGGTCAGATGGATCGCTTCAGGGCACGCCGCTTCACATTCGCCGCAGAAGATGCAGTCTCCATAATTGATCGAGAGAATCTTCTCTACCGCGTCAGGCGTGGCCCTGCCCTCCGAACTTTCGACGGTGATGGCGTTAGTGGGGCATGCACTGAGACATGTGTCGCAGGCGGTGCACCGTGCAAAGTCGATCATCGGCATTCCGCGAAAACCATCCGGCGGGTCAGCGATGACAGTCGGATACGAATTGGTCGCAACGCCCGCCGTCAAGGCCCGTTTGAGAA
>Ga0156245_1049_pt2 | contig 26180 bp, 16 predicted proteins | sample RifCSPlowO2_12_FD_107892 | JGI IMG/M metagenome (GOLD analysis project Ga0156245, IMG submission 107892) | Ignavibacteria bacterium RIFCSPLOWO2_12_FULL_56_21
CTGTAGCTCAGTTGGGAGAGCACCAGCTTTGCAAGCTGGGGGTCAGGGGTTCGATCCCCCTCAGCTCCACAACAAATTTTGAACGAATGTTCAAAATTTGTTTTGTTCTTTGACAATCTGGAAGACGTCTTTGTTGCAGCAGTCCTAGTCGTTGTCACGCCTCGTGCGTGACGAACAAACGGGCGGTTGCGCAAAGCGAAGCGATCTAATCAAATTTTCTTCGTCCAAAGCTGTATCGATGCACCTCCGCTCCGCTTTCTGCGGGGCGGGACTGCGTGTGTCAATAAAGATTTCGGTTAAGTTACAAAGGGCATGCGGTGGATGCCTTGGCACCAAAAGGCGATGAAGGACGTGGTTACCTGCGAAAAGCGTCGGCGAGGCGGAAGCAGCCTGTGACCCGGCGATGTCCGAATGGGGCAACCCACTCCGAGTCATGTCGGAGTATGCACTGCTGAATTCATAGGCAGTGACAAGCCAACGGGGAGAAGTGAAACATCTCAGTAACCCCAGGAAGAGAAGACAATAGTGATTTCCCGAGTAGCGGCGAGCGAAACGGAAACAGCCTAAACCTTCTGATATGTTCAAGGGAGCGACCGTTGTATCAGGGGTGTTGTGGGACCATCAGGCCGAAGCGCTACTAGGCCAGGGAGTTACAAATTGCATTGCTAGCTGAAGCTTCTGGAAAGCTGTGCCACAGAGGGTGACAGTCCCGTAAGCGAAAGCGATGCAACTCCCGAGGGGATCCCAAGTACCGCGGAGCAAGTGGAAGTCTGCGGGAATCCGCCAGAACCATCTGGCAAGGCTAAATACTCTTTGGTGACCGATAGTGAACAAGTACCGTGAGGGAAAGGTGAAAAGCACTCCTAACAGGAGGGTGAAATAGTACCTGAAACCGCATGCTTACAAACGGTCGGAGCGAGTTTCGTTCCTTCGGGAGCGAAATAAGTGACGGCGTGCCTTTTGCTTAATGAGCCTACGAGTTGCTGGTACGTTGCAAGGTTAAAGGTCTCAGACCTGTAGCCGGAGCGAAAGCGAGTCCTAATCGGGCGACTCAGTAACGTGCCGCAGACGCGAACCCGTGTGATCTACCCTTGGCCAGGGTGAAGTGGGGGTAACACCTCATGGAGGCCCGAACTGATGTGGGTTGAAAACCGCTCGGATGAGCTGAGGGTAGGAGCGAAAGACCAATCAAACTCGGAGATAGCTCGTACTCCCCGAAATAGCTTTAGGGCTAGCCTCGTAACATACTGTCACGGAGGTAGAGCACTGATTGGGCTAGGGTCGTCACAACGATACCAAACCCAGACAAACTCCGAATGCCGTTGACAGCTTTTACGGGAGTCAGGCGACGAGGGATAAGCTTCGACGCCGAGAGGGGAATAACCCAGACCGCCAGCTAAGGTCCCCAAATTCGGGTTAACAGAGAAAGGATGTTGGGTTGCTGTGACAACCAGGATGTTGGCTTAGAAGCAGCCATTCATTTAAAGAGTGCGTAATAGCTCACTGGTCAAGCGACCCGGCGCCGATAATACTCGGGACTAAACCCGGTACCGAAGCTGCGGATGTTCCCGCGCAAGCGGGAGCGTGGTAGGGGAGCATTCCATCGACTGCGAAGGTGTCCCGCGAGGGATGCTGGAGTTGATGGAAACGCAGATGTAGGCATAAGTAGCGATAAGACAGATGGAAAATCTGTCCACCGAAAATCTAAGGTTTCCTGAGCAACGTTAATCGTCTCAGGGTTAGTCGGGACCTAAGTCGAGGCCGAAAGGCGTAGACGATGGCAAACAGGTTCAATATTCCTGTACCACTGTACAGTCGTTTGACCATAAGGGGTGACGCAGAAGTGAAGTCGGGCCACCTGTTGGATTAGGTGGTTTAAGCCTGTAGGCGTGGGAGGCCGGCAAATCCGCTTCCCAGCTATCGCCGAGAGGTGAATAGGGTGCCCGTAAGGGCCACAACTCGACGTAATCATGCTGCCAAGAAAAACCTCGTATGGGAGACTGTGCGGTGCCCGTACCGCAAACCGACACAGGTAGATGGGAAGAATATTCTAAGGTGCTCGAGTGAGCCGTGGTTAAGGAACTCGGCAAATTGACCCCGTAACTTCGGGATAAGGGGTGTCTCGACTGGTGAAGGCCTGCGCCGGAGCTGGTCGGGACCGCAGTGAAATGGGCCAAGCGACTGTTTAACAAAAACACATGTCTCTGCTAAGCCGTGAAGGCGACGTATAGGGACTGACACCTGCCCGGTGCCGGAAGGTTAAGGAAGGAGGTTAGTCCCGACTTGTCGGGACGAAGCTTCCGACCGAAGCCCCGGTAAACGGCGGCCGTAACTATAACGGTCCTAAGGTAGCGAAATTCCTTGTCGGGTAAGTTCCGACCTGCACGAATGGTGTAACGACTTGGTCACTGTCTCAACCACGGGCTCGGCGAAATTGTGGTACCGGTGAAGACGCCGGTTACCCGCACATGGACGGAAAGACCCCGTGCACCTTTACTGCACCCTAGCATTGGGTTCGGTCAAAACTTGTGTAGCATAGGTGGGAGGCGATGAAGTCGGGGCGCTAGCCTCGGCAGAGCCGTCAGTGAAATACCACCCTTGTTCTGATTGAATTCTAACCTACTGCCCTCATCGGGTGGAGGGACAGTGTTAGGCGGGTAGTTTGACTGGGGCGGTCGCCTCCTAAAAAGTAACGGAGGCTCTCAAAGGTTCCCTCAGCATGGTTGGTAATCATGCGTCGAGAGTAAAGTCATAAGGGAGCTTAACTGCGAGACCTACAAGTCGAGCAGATGCGAAAGCAGGACTTAGTGATCCGTTGGTTCCGAGTGGAAGGGCCAACGCTCAAAGGATAAAAGGTACGCCGGGGATAACAGGCTGATCTAGCCCAAGAGTTCATATCGACGGCTAGGTTTGGCACCTCGATGTCGGTTCATCGCATCCTGGGGCTGGAGAAGGTCCCAAGGGTTTGGCTGTTCGCCAATTAAAGCGGTACGTGAACTGGGTTCAGAACGTCGTGAGACAGTTCGGTCCCTATCCTGTGCGGGCGGAGGAAACTTGAGGGGTCTCGCTCCTAGTACGAGAGGACCAGAGTGAACGGACCGACGGTGTACGAGTTGTCACGCCAGTGGCATTGCTCGGTAGCCATGTCCGGATGGGATAAGCACTGAAAGCATCTAAGTGCGAAACCCGCCCCAAGATGAGGTTTCCCGTCCCTTCGGGGACTAAGATCCCAAGGAGATGACTTGGTTGATAGGCCGCAGATGTAAACGCAGCAATGCGTGAGTCGAGCGGTACTAATAGATCGAGAGGCTTAACCATAATTTTTGTTGATGCATGCGTACTGCACCGCAGTGCGGAGGGCATCGATACAGCAGTGGCTCGATTGGGTCGCACTTCTTCCAGAGAGTTTTGTATTCTGGTGTCAATGTCGAGGGTGTTACACCTCTTCCCATTCCGAACAGAGAAGTTAAGCCCCTCGGAGCCGATGGTACTATGTGGGTAACTGCATGGAAGAGTAGGTCGATGCCAGAGTTATTTTCAAAGCCCCGACTCAGCAATGAGCCGGGGCTTTGTGTTCTTGTCCACTTCCTTGCTCACGCACCACTATTTCCGTACCTTTCCCTCCGAACACCCGGTACATGGAACGCCCGAACCTCAAAGGAATGACCCTCGCTCAAATGCGCGACTTCGTCTCGCAGCTGGGCGAACGCCCGTACCGCGGCGCCCAACTGTTCTCATGGATCTACGCCAAACGGGCTTCTTCCTTCGAAGAAATGACCGACATTTCCCAGGAATTCCGACACGTCCTCGCCGGCGCCGCCTTGCTGGAAAACCTGCGGACGGTCGCCTCGAACACGTCGCTCCACGACGGCACGACGAAATTCCTCTTCGCCCTCCGGGATGACCTGAACATCGAAAGCGTACTCATTCCCGCGGAAGAAAACGCACCGGATGCCGGAAAGCGCCTTACCCTGTGTATGTCCACCCAGGTCGGGTGTCCGCTTGATTGTGCTTTCTGTGCAACAGGGACCATGGGTCTTGTGCGAAATTTGACGGCGGGCGAGATCGTTGACCAACTCATCCAGGTGCTGCGCACCATCGACAAGAGGATCACTAACCTCGTCTACATGGGCATGGGCGAGCCGATGCTCAACTACGACGCCGTCATGACCTCCATCGAGATCATTGCCCACGACCGGAGCCTGCACATCAGCCCGCGACATATTACGGTATCCACCGCAGGATACGCGAATCGCATCCGACAGATGGCGGACGAAGGACGGCGCGCAAAGCTGGCACTTTCGCTCCATTCGCTCGTCGAGAGCAAACGGACCGCACTTATGCCGATCACGAAGAAATTCGGCGTGGATGAGCTGGTCGATTCCCTCGATTACTACTTTCGCAAAACACGACAGCGTCCCACGATCGAATACATTCCGTTCGAAGGCTACAACGACACGACGGCCGATGCGACGCGGCTCATCGCGCTTGCCCGCCGCGTTCCGTGCAAAGTGAACCTCATTCCGTACCACTCCATCGCATTCACGCATCCCGCCGGATTTGCGGCAACGCTCCGGCCCGCTTCTCCGTCCAAGATCGCCGCGTTCGCAGAACGGCTGCGATCGGGCGGCGTCACCGTCATGGTGCGGAGCAGCGCGGGCGAAGATATCAACGCCGCCTGCGGCCAGCTTGCGGTCAAACACCGGTCCCCCAGGATGCAGTCCGCTTCGCGACAACGGAAATCGGTGCCCGCCGCCTGAGTCACCAACGAAATCACTGACCTCCACCTCGAAAACAAAATGCGCATTATCCTGTTCGGACCGCCGGGCGTCGGCAAGGGCACCCAGGCAAAACTGCTTACCGAGGAATTCGACAGCGTTCATATTTCGACGGGCGATCTGCTCCGCGAGGCCGTCAAGAATCGCACACCGCTCGGCGTCAAAGCCAAGTCGTACATGGACGCCGGCAACCTTGTGCCCGATGACGTAATGATCGGACTCATCGAAGAAATGCTCAATTCTGACCGGGCCCGGAACAGCTTCATCCTCGACGGATTCCCCCGAACGGTCGCCCAGGCAAAGGCGCTGGACGACATGTTCGACCGCATGGGGATCAAACTGGACGGCGTCATGAGCCTCCGTGTCGACCATGAAGAGGTCGTCCGCCGGCTCAACAATCGACGAATGTGCCGGACGTGCGGTCGCATCTACAGCCTCGACCACCTCAAAGGAAAAGAGCTCACACAGTGCCGGAATTGCGGCGGCGAACTCTATCACCGCGAAGACGACATGCCGGACACCGTGAAGCACCGGCTTGAAGTGTATCTGAAACAAACCAAACCGCTGAAGGATTTCTACCGTCAGTCAGGCCGCTTCATCCAGATCGACGGTATGCAGGAGATCGGCTACGTCCACAAAATGATCCTCGACTGGATCTACCGGAATCGCACACAGCCGCATATTGCCGACTAGAGTAATCCCCACGAAGGACACGAAGCGATATTGAGCGCCCATGCATCAAGGACACGAAGGATTTTTGAAATGTACCTTTCTCTCTTCGTGTTCTTCCAAAATCATGACATTACGAATTCGCGTTCTTCGTGGTCAAAAGCAGAGACAACTTCGCCCTACGTAGATCCTCAGGTGCCCCACCGCTGATCATCGCCCACCGCGGCTGTTCTGCCCATGCCCCGGAAAACACCATGGCCGCCTTCCGTATGGCGATCGAAGCCGGCGTCGACATGATCGAGCTCGACGTTCACCTGACCGCCGACGAGGAGGTTGTTGTTATTCACGACCAGACCCTGCAGCGCACGACGACGGGAAACGGCCCCGTTCGTTCGTATTCACGACAAGAGCTCCATGCATTCGATGCCGGATCTTGGTTCGACCCCGCTTTCGCCTCTGAACGCATTCCCACCTTGCACGATGTGCTGATGCTTGCGCGCAACCGCTGTCGGGTGAATATCGAGTTGAAGTCCCACCCCTTTCATCGCGAACTCCGGACGCATTACGGACGCAAGGTCCTCGAGACCGTCGCTTCAGCGGGCATGGGCAAAGACGTGCTGATGAGCTCGTTCGACCATCGACTCCTGGCCGAGGTCCATTCTCAAGATCCCGGCGTGGTAATCGGGGTACTCCAGACGCGGTTCCGCTCACTCTGGGATCGCTCCGCAAACTCCGCCCGCGATATCGGAGCGTCCGTGTTCATTTGCAGCAGACGAGCGTTACGATCTTCGCTTCTGGACAGCGTCCACCAGTCCGGCCTGGCCGTCTTTGTCTATTCCGTGAATGACCCAGACGACGCCGAACGCTTAGCAGCAAGATCGGTCGATGGCCTTATTTCCGACGACCCGGCGCGCCTCCAACCACGGTTTACGCAGTCTCGTTGACCGCTCAGCACCCCTTTCGTATATTGCGCCCTGTCCCATTCCCCCAGACCCAGTCCTCATGACCGGCGCATCGTTCGTCCTTCGGCATATTCGCACTGCGATTCTCCTTCTCGGCCTTCTCGTTGCAGGCTGCGACACCGGCGACCGCGACCCCGCCACGCCTGCGGAATCGTTTGAACAGGCGCTCGCCAGTTACCAGGAAGGCGCGTTGGCGGCAGCCCGTCCGTTGTTCGTCCAAGCGGAACAACTTGCGAGGGCTCAGAACCGCAGGGACATTTTGCTGCAAACCATCGTCTACCAGGCACGCCTTGCGCGCGACTTGGGCGAGCTGAAGGTCGCGGCTGCACGGGCATCCGAGGGCGCGTTACTCGCAAAACAGCTCGGCGATTTCCGGGCGGAAGCATCTCTCCGAACGCTGGAAGGAAATGTCTACGCTGACGCCGGGATCCGGCCTGCCGCGCTCCGGGCGCTCGGAGATGCACAACGTCTTTCCGCGACTTTCAACGACCAAACGACCATTGCCGACGCTGAGCTGGCCCTCGGCGATCTCTGGCTTCAGGCGTCCAATCCCGTCGCAGCTGAAGACCATTTTCAGCGCGCGTTCACAGCCGCCCAGACGGCATCGAATCACTCCTCAGCAGCTCTTGCGCTGAGCGGTATCGCCGAGATCTTTCGTCTCGGCGGGAAAAGCGCCGAAGCGCTGAATTCCGTAACGCAGGCAATAGGACTGGTGGACCGTTCCGACGACCCCGTCGTCGCAGCACGGCTGCGATTGCGCCTGGGTCGGATCCACGAATCCAACGGGAATCAGAACGCGGCGTTGACTGCGTATCGCGACGGCGTCAACATACTGCGTCGCGAACGGGCAGGGCGCCGTCTGGAAGTTCAATTACTGTTCCGGATCGGAGCGCTGTACGCAAGCAACAAACGCGGAGGGGACGCCAGGAAATACTTCGGCGACGGGCTGGAGATAGCACGGAGGGAAGGGGACAAAGTCGCCCAGTACTACCTGAACCTTCTTGTCCTTCGTACTGACGTCGGATTGATGGAATCGGATCAGCGTGTGAAGATGCGGCCCAGGATCATCCAGGCGTACAGTCAACTGGCCGCGCAATTCCGCGAGATCCTACAGAAACCCGGAGAAGCCGCCGCAGCCGGATATGTGGGAGATGAAATGCGGGCGTCCGGCGATGTTGCCGGCGCGAGCAGGTGGTACGCAACGGCTGCTGCTGCCGATCGGGAACGGTTCCTTGCCTTCGCGGACCCGTTGCTGCATCAGCCGTATCTGGAGTATCTCGGGGTTGCGCGGCATCAGTCGCATTGGGCTTCCGCGCTCGCTGGAATGCTGGCCCGCGAGAACAGGGTGCTCGATGCGCTGACCATCCTGGAACAACATCGACAGTCGGAGCTTGCAGATGCGCTGGATGGGCTTGAATTGACGCTCCGGCATCCGACGTTGAAGACAAAGGCCGCAGCCGTGCGTGCCGACATGTTCCAGTTGCGTCTTGATGCGACCGAACTCTCTGCGCGTCTGGGGTCGGGCATCCCCGATCCATCCCTTGTGCAGGCGAGGTCGGAGCTCTTCCGGCGACTCCAGGCGCTGCGTTCTCGCGCCGCGGCGATCTCCGCACAATACGCGAACTACGGGGCGATCGTCCGTGCGGATACGGTGTTTATGGCGGGCATTCAGAAGTTCATTCCCCGCGGCACGACGGTCATGCAACACGTCGGTGACGGAGCCGTTGTCCATATCATAACTCTGAACCGCGATCGGCACTCGGTACACACGGTTCAGACGGCCGAAGCCACGGTGCGGTCATTGGCACAGGAATATCTCCGGCTGATGCAGGACCCGCTTGTCTATACGGGAGAAGGAGGAGAAGAGAGCGTTACGCCCATGACCAGGTTCGCAACGGTGTCAACGGAACTCTACGACCTCCTCGTCCGTCCGGCAGAGAACGAGATTGGAAGAGGGCTCGTCGTGGTCGGCTCGGATATCATCGGCGACTTGCCGGTGCATGCGCTGGAAAAGCAGGACCGTTCCGGACGCATTGAATATCTTGTCGAATATATGAGCGTCGACTATATTTCCGGTTGGACGGCGTTGCAGTTCCCGACCCGGCCGGCAAACAAGTTGCGGGACATTGTTGCCTTTGGAAATCCATCGGGAAAAAACTGGTCGGTCGACTACGAGCTCCGTGATATCCGAAGTTTCTTCCGGGGAGCCGACGTCTACATCGGGCGCGACGCGACGTGGGACCACCTGAAAAGCGTGAAAGCAGACCTCCTGCAGATCGCGTCGGACTTTCGGACGGGTCTTACCGGATTCGGCGTGCTGATGATGTCGGAAGGACAGGCAACGGATGAGACCATGGAGGTACCATTCGAACAACTGTTGCAGCTTGAGCCGTCGCCGGTGGTCGTGCTCACGAATCAGCTGGGCGAGGGTATGGGACTGGGGACCTCGCATGCGATGCTGCTCCGAATCAATGCAACGTCGGATGTGTTCTTGAACGCTTGGGGAGCGGACCGAAAATCCGGAAAATTGTTCAGCGAGTTCTTCTTCACGCATCTTGCCAACGGGCTGGCGCCGGGGGATGCATACCGGCAGGCACTGCTAAATTTGATCAGCACGCGTGAGGTGAGCCATCCGCGTTCTTGGGCGCAGTTCTTCCATTTCGGGGTCGGCTGAGGGGCATTGCTTCTGAAGGTCGGGCGAAAAAGATTCACCACGAATTACACGAAGTGGTAGAGCAGAGGAAATGAAAGAACACTAAGAGATTTTGATTTTTGCAGACTTTCGGGGCTCTCCGCGCTTCATAATCTCACAAACTCTTCGCGCAGTTTCATTCCCTCTGCCCTACGCCTTCGTGTGCTTGGTGGGCCAATCTTTTTCGCGCGCGCAAGTGTCTCGCCCTTGCCTTACAACTCAACCCCAAACTCCTTCGTGTACTTCGTGGGTAAATCTTTTCCTAGCGCATTATCGCCTGCGGATCTTTACACTTCCCAGACCGGAATCGATCTTTAGATTAAGCCGGTGGCGTGAATCGCCGTACCCTTCCGTTTCATAGACACCGCTTTTTTTCCTGCTGAAATCGCTGCTGAGGGTGAATTGAGAGAACCAATTGTCGTCGTAAGAAAGTCGCGCGTCGATGTCGGTCGGCACGTTGACAACGATCGCGCCTAGCCCGACCTCAATACTCGCTTCCGCATCCTGCTGCAAGCGGCCTCCGAAGTCGAGGTTGTACGACCCCACACCGCCGCTGAACTTCAATTTCCGAAAATTCAGGTTTGAGAGATTTTCTGCGGTGAACTTGCTCACTCCGGATTCGATATCCACCTGTTCGGCGAGGATTGGATTCAACTGGTTGCACCAGAGCTTGACGTCGCTTGCGCCGGTCGAAACCCGAAGGTCCTGCACCTGCAATCCCGTCATGTCCAGCTCCCCTTTCCCCGCGCCCAACTCCAATTCAATGGAGAGCGGCACTTCATAAGAGCATTTCACGACGATCCTGCGTTCGTATCCGTCCTCATCGCGATCCCACACCCTCGACGACTTCTTCGATTTGATCCTGAGCTTTCCGCGAACGTCCGCATCATACGTAACTTGAAGGCGGTCCTCGTGATCTTCCCGGTCTTCAAATTCCACAACAGCCGCCATTCCTTTTGGTCCGCGTTCAAACACGAGCGTTCCGAAAGATACATCGACAATGACGACAAGCTCGCGTTCATTCGTTAAGGGAAATTCCTTATGAACGCGTTGAGCGGCAGCGGGCAGCATCGCCGCGGCACAGAGGAGGAGTCCGTATGGCAGTGTTCGAGAATGCATAAGATAATGTGCCTGAATGATTTACGGACGTTTCAGGGAGGAAGTTGCGTTCTCGTACGCCGAAATCAGACAGAATTCGCCGGCCATGGAAGAAATGTAAGCTTCTGTGTCGGAAGGTCGGTTCGCATTCCTAGTAATGACGCATCTTGTCCCGAAGGTACTTGTAGAGCATCTCTCTCGCCCGAAAGATGTGCGCTTTGACAGTTCCCAGCGGGAGCTTCAGCTGCCTCGCGATTTCCTGATATTCTTTTTCCTCGGTGTGACGAAGGATAATGACCTGGCGGTATTTTGGCGGAAGGGAGTTGATCGCCTCGTCGAGGATCTTTTTCCTCTGGTCGGCGATGATGCTCTTGTCGGGCTCGTAGGTGCTGTCGGGAACTTCAAACGTATAGTCGCTGTCCTTCGATTCGATCGGCTTGTCGATCGAAAACGTCAGGAGTTTCTTGCGACGGATGTGATCGATGCAGTTGTTCGTGGCGATCTTGTACAGCCACGTGGAGAACGCGTACTCGTCGTTGAAGGACGCGAGGGACGTGAACGCCTTGATGAATGCTTCCTGCGTCAGGTCTTCGACCTCTTCCCGGTTGCGGATCATGCGGGCAATGAGGTTGAAAATCGCGTCGTGGTACTTATGTCGGAGTCTGCGGAATGAACGTTGGTCGCCGTTCAGAGCCTTTTGGATGAGGATCGAATCCTCATCGCGCGATTCCTGACGGCGTTCGCTGATGGTCGAAGGTGGCGGGGATTGGGGACGAGGAAGAGGCGTCTGCTTCTTGTTGGACTTCGCCATCCGGTCAACGGGCGGGCATCATGGAAATATCAACTTAGCAAAAAAAACCGCGACCCGCAACGCGCGTTGCATAAGGCCGTCGATTTCTGTACTTTGACCATCCCGACCATGGCGCTGTTCATTACCTTTGAAGGACTTGACCATTCCGGAAAATCGACGCAAGTGCGCCGATTGGAATCGCGCTTGCAGCGCGCCGGACGGAGCGTCCTCGTGCTGCGCGAACCGGGAGGAACCCCCGTCGGAGAAACGATCCGGCACATCCTCCTCGACAAAGGAACGCACGGTCTGACCGACGCCGCCGAGGTGTTTTTGTTCTCGGCAAGCAGGGCACAGCTCGTCGAGTACGTGATCAGGCCTGCGTTGGAAAAAGGGCAGGCGGTCATTTGCGACAGGTTCTTTGATTCGACGACCGCATATCAGGGGGCGGGGCGCGGCATTCCCGCAGACATCATTCGGACCGTCAATCGATGGGCGACCGGAGGATTGACCCCCCATGTCACGTTCTTCCTCGACATTTCGCCGGCAGAAGTCCAGCGCAGAATGCATGCTGCGGCGACTCGCCGTGATCGCATGGAATCGGGGGGAGACGACTTTTACGGGCGCGTGCGGGAGAGATATCTTGGCCTGGCTAAAGAGGAGGCCAGATTCAAGGTCATCGATGGAACAAGGACTGTAGAGGCAATTGAACAGGAGATCTGGAAGCACGTTGAAGCGATGATGACAGAGGAGAAACATGCGACTACATGAATTCACCCGCCGGACCGTCGTTCAGTGGAGCATTTCAATTGCGGCTGCGGCGGTGCTCTTCCTTGCGCTTGGAGCGGAAGACGGCGAACTGCTTTTTCGCATCAACCGAAGCATCGACCTTTTCGGTAAAGTCTACCGCGAGATCGCGGTCCAACATGTCGACGGACTCGACCCCGAACGATTGATGCGGTCGGGCATCGACGGTATGCTGAAGGGCCTCGACCCGTATACCGTATTCATCGATGAAGAGGGAAGCGACGAGATCGACCTCGTGACCACGGGACGCTACGGCGGGATCGGGGTCAGCATCGGCGTCCGCGACGGTGCAGTGGTCATCGTTAATCTCCTGGAAGGATTCACCGCTTCCAAACAGGGACTGCGTATCGGCGATCGCATCGTCGAAGTCGAAGGTTCGCCCGTTTCGACCGCGAGCGTCGACCAAATACGACGTCTTGTCCGCGGCTCACCGGGGACGGAGGTCCGCATGAAGATCGAGCGGGAGGGGGAAAGCGCTCCGTTGGACTTCGTTCTCGTCCGCGAGGAGATCCCCGTGCGCAACATCTCCTACGCGGGTTATGCCGCGCCGGGGGTCGCGTACGTGAGGTTGGAACGATTCTCACGAACCGCGGGGGACGACCTACGATCGTCGCTCAAAGATCTGAAGTCCACCGGAGAAATCAAGGGCGTGATACTGGACCTGCGGGACAACCCCGGGGGGTTGCTGGACATCGCGGTCGACGTCGTGGCAAAGTTCGTTCCAGAGAGCAGTCTGGTCGTATCGACGCGCGGGCGCAAGTCGGAGACTGAACGCAAGTATTTTTCGACCGAACAACCCATGCTGCCGGATATCCCGCTTGCCGTGCTCGTGAATGAGAACAGTGCAAGTGCGAGCGAGATCGTGGCCGGCGCGATCCAGGACCTTGACCGCGGAGTCATTGTCGGCACCAGAACATTCGGCAAGGGACTTGTGCAGACGATTTCGCGTCTCACAGAGACTGCTTCGTTGAAGATCACGACCGCGCGCTACTACACGCCCTCGGGGCGCTGCATCCAGGAGCTCGATTATGCGCACCGTACCCGCGACGGCGAGGCGTCGGTCGTCCCGGACAGTCTGCGACGGCTGTTCCAGACGCGCAACCATCGTCCCGTCCTAGAGGCGGGAGGCATCCACCCCGATACTCTCGTGCCGCTTCCCGAAGCCGGACCCCTGATTGCCGCGCTCGTTCGGAAAGCCATGTTTTTCAAGTACGCCAATTACCTTGCATCACAGGGAAGGTTGGACGTGCCCTTTGCAGTGACCAACAAGACTGTCGATGAATTCGACCAATACCTGTCGCTCACGCGTTTCCAGTATGAGGAAGACACGGAGTCGGCGCTCAAAGAGCTTCGCAAAATCGCCACTGACGGACGGTACGAAAAGTCATTCCTCGATGAGATCACCTCGCTCGAGCGCATGACACAGCAGGAAAAGAAACGTTCCGTGGCCAGGTATCGTGCGGAGATCAGGACGGCACTGGAGCAGGAGATCCTCGGTCGATCGAGCGGCGACAAAGCGCGAATCGAGGCGTCTCTTAAAGAGGATCCCCAGGTGCTCGTAACCCTCGGACTGCTGAAGAACAAAGCCGAGTACTCGAGACGATTGCGGGGCAGGTAGAACTTTTCTGTGGCTGTACAGCACAACGGGCATCCCTGCGGGGTGCCCGTTCGTGTTTCTTCCAGCCGGCCTGTAAAGCTTTCACCGCGAATGAACCCGCCAAAAAGATGGTGCCCGCCCGATTTTGGGCCTTCTCTGGTCGGGCGGGGGTGGGTGCAGGCGTTAATGCACGCGAATCAAAAGATAGTCTTCAATTTGCGTTTATTCGCGTCGCTTCGCGGTTCACTTTGGGAAGAGTTCGATTTGGGGAAGCGAAGAGCGAACAAGTCCGATAATATGTTCCAGATCGGCCGGGTTGTTGACGAAATCCAGGCCGTCAGAGGGGATGATCAGCACGGGTCCGATGGTATACCTTCGGATCCAGTCTTCGTAGTGTTTGTTGAGTTGCTCGAGATACGCCCGTTCGATGCCTTTCTCAAAATCGCGTCCCCGCTTGGCGATCTGCCGCATGAGCGTATCGACGGAAGCCTTAAGATAGATCATCAGGTCGGGGGGTTTGAGGTACTCCATCATGACATGGAAGAGGGAAACGTAGGTTGTGTAGTCCCGCTCGTCCATTCTTCCCATCTCATACAAATTCCGGGCAAAGATTTCTGCATCCTCGTAGATGGACCTGTCCTGGATGACGGACGAACCGGACTCGACGATATGCTTGTGGGTCTTGAACCGGTTGGCGAGGAAATAGATCTGCAGGTGGAACGACCACCGCGGCATACTGCCGTAGAAATCGGCCAAATATGGATTGTCGTCGACGGATTCGTAGAACGGCTTCCAGGTGAATCGGTCACCGAGGAGCCGGGTGAGGGAGGATTTGCCGGCGCCGATGTTGCCGGCGACGGCGATGAACAGCGGGCGGGAGACGACAGGCATTGCGGCCGTATTACTTGAATGCGCCGACAGCGTCCTTGACGCTCTCATGCACGTCGAAAACGCTCGACAGCTTCGTCATTTCCAGCAGCGTATGGATCTTCTTCGAGGCGCGGGCGAGCTTGAGTTCGCCGCCGCCATTACGCATCGTTGTCATGCCGCCGATGAGCATGCCCAGCCCCGAGGAGTTGATGAATTGCACTGCCCCCAGGTCGATAACGACCTTCTTCTTGTTCGAACCGAGGAGGTTTCGCAACTGATCGTTGAGGACATTGGCGTCCGGTCCGCCGAGAACGTTGCCGGTCAGCGCGATGACGGTGACACCCTGAGTTTCTTTTGACGAGAATTTCATCATGGCCCTGCCTCCGGTTTCGTGCGCTCAGGCCTTGCGCAGTGACTTCCGAATGGTTGAATCCAGCACGACGGCGCTGGCAATGTAAATGGACGAATACGTTCCGACAATGATCCCGATGGTCATGGTGAAGGCGAAAGCCCGGTTCACTTCTCCCCCCATCATCAAGAGAACGATCAACACGAAGAAGATGGTGCCGGACGTAATGACCGTGCGGCTCAGCGTCTCGTTCAGGCTTCGATTCATGATCTCTTTCAGCCCCAGGCTGCGATAGATCTTCTGATTTTCGCGGATACGGTCGAACACAACGACAGTGTCATTCACCGACACACCGACCAGTGTAAGGAATGCGGCGATGACCTCTTGTGTGATCTCCAGGTTCAAGCCCGGAATGACGTCGTTCAGAAGGGAGAGGATTCCCAAGGTGATCAACACGTCATGGAGCAAGGCGAGAACGGCTCCAACGCCGTACACGAATTTGAATCGCAAGCCGATGTATCCCATGATGGCTACGAGGGACCAGAAGATGGCATACATGGCACCTTCCCGGAGCTCTTTGCCGACCTTCGGACTGATTTTGTATTGGCGAAGTATCTCAAAATTGCCGGGACCGTAATTCCCGGAGAGCGCGTCCCTGATCCTGTCGCCGACCGCAGTCCCTTCAGCTTGTTCAATGGTCCGGATGATTACGTCCGTCGGTTCTCCGAATGTCTTGATCTCGGTTCCCAGGATCCCCGCCTGATTCAGTGAGGTTCGGATCTGTCCGATATCGGGAGGCTGGCGGAAACTAACGACAATCTCCGTCCCGCCGAGAAAATCGATGCCGAACGAGATGCCCCTGCTAACCAGTGAAACAAGGCCCACAACGATAAGCGTACTCGACAGGAAATATCCGACATTTCGGAAGTCGAGGAATTGAATGTTTGTCTTCTTGAAGAATCGCATGAGTCAGTGAGCTCCGAAACGCAGCGGTTTGGGGTCAACCGAAATTCGGTTGCAGTCCCTTGTCCGTCATCATGTTGAACACAAGGTGAGTGATAATGATCGCGCTGAACATCGACGCGACAATGCCGATGATAAGCGTCAATGCGAATCCCTGCACAGGTCCGGACCCGAATTGATACAGAATGACGCCCGTCAGGAATGTGGTGACGTTGGAATCGAGAATCGCCGTGAACGCTTTCGCATATCCTGAATCGATTGCCGCGCGCAGCGTCTTTCCCCCCGCAAGTTCCTCACGGATACGCTCATTGATCAGCACGTTGGCATCGACAGCCATGCCAATGGTGAGAACAATGCCGGCAATACCCGGCAGCGTTAAGGTGGCCTGGAATCCGGCCATCACGCCAAGAATAAAGAGAATGTTGAACAGCAGGGCAAAATCGGCGACGAAACCGGAGGTATGATAATAGATGACCATGAACAGCACGGTGAGGATCAACGCGTACATGGTCGCCGAGAGTCCGCTTCGGATAGAATCTTCACCGAGTGATGGTCCGACCGTTCGCTGCTCGATGATCGCAACAGGAGCGGGCAGGGCGCCGGCTTTCAGGACGATCTCCAACAACCTGGCTTCTTGGGGCGAATCCATGCCCGTGATGCGAGAGCGTCCCCCGGTGATCTTGTTTTCCACTACAGGCGCGGAAAAGACGGCGTCGTCGAGGGCGATGGCTATTTGCTTGCCGATGTTGGCCCCGGTGATCCGGGCCCATTCACGAGAACCCTCGCTGTTCATTTCCATGTTCACAATCGGGCGACTCGTCTCGGGATCGACGCTCGCGGCCGCGTCGATAATGACACCGCCGGTCAACTCGGGAGTTCGTTTGACAGAATAGAGCTTATAATACTGACTTCCGTCATTGTCCGTGACTGTCTTTGCCGACCATGCAAAATCGAAATCCGGAGGGAGGAGGCGCTGAATGTCGGGGCGTGCGAGCAATCGGAGCACGCGGTCGCGGTCCTTGTCAAGGACGAACCCTTCCGCCGTCTGCTGATTGGGGCGGACATAGGCAAAGAAGGGGTTTTCGTGCAGGAATTGGGCCTCTTCAGTCGTATCTGAGGTGGCGGATTGGGTACCGCCGGTCAGTTCGGTGAGCGCATCCACCGGTTTCTGCTGAGCTTTTGACTTTGCGGTCCCCGCGGAATCGGTGCGTCCGGCAATGCTCGTGCCGCTGGTGTCCAGCTTTCCGGCGAGGTAATTGTTGATCGTTTGCATTACGCGGAAGGCGATCTGCGGATCGCGCAGGAGGCGGAATTCGAGCTTGGCGGTGCCCCGCAAAAGCTGGCGGACCTCGTTCTCGTCCTTGACGCCGGGGAGTTCGACGATAATGCGCCGTGATCCCTGTTGTTGGATGTTCGGTTCCGACACTCTGTACTGATCGACTCGATTGCGAACGATCTCGATGGCCCTGTCGATGGCCTTTCCGGTCTCGGACTCGAGTTCGGTAACGATCGCCGCATCGTCGTCACGAATGGTCCCGTAGAAACGATTCAGGCGGATGCCCCGGTCTGCGAATTTCTGAGCAAATGCCGGGAGAACAGAGATGTCGCTGACGGCGGCTTCGGCGCGCAATTCGGCGATGATCGCACGGAAGTTGTCGTCCTTGTTCTTCGCCAGATCGTCGAGGAGCTGGATCACATCAACCTCGAGCACGACGCGCATACCGCCCTGAAGGTCGAGGCCGAGCTTCATCCGCTTCAGCTTTGCGGAGAGCATGTCGTCCTGGTTCTGTTCGACGTAGGCAAGGCTATCTGCACCCGAAAGCGCCGAAAGGGTCTTCCGGTGAGAATAGTCCGTGTACGTCGGGAAGAGAAAAACGAGGGAGAGTGCGACCGCCCCGACAATGAGGAGGATTCTGGTCAGGTAATTCTTCACAGCTACGTACTCCTGCTAGACCTTCTTGAGACAAAAAAGCGCGAGCAGGATTGCGTCGCGCCGGAAGTGCATATCCTTTGACTGAACAGCGAAAAATATACTTCAATGTGCTCCGAAAGTCAACACTAAATTCGTTGCATTTCAGCCGATTCGCCGGTATATTGACCTCTCAATTTGTTGCGAATCCACGCATTCTTTTGAACGCAGGAAGGAGTCTGTCAGCAGTATGCCGTTGATGTCGAGTATACGAAGCAAGCTGTCGACCATGTTCGTGGTTCTCGCTGTCCTGTTCGTCCTCATGATCATTTTCGAATGGGGTATGGACCTTTCGAGCAGGTCCGGCGGGTTTGGAGGAAATCGGACCGGTGTGATCGGCGAGGTGAACGGGCACGAGATCAAGCATAAAGATTTCGCCGAAGTTGTCCGCCGCACGGCTGAGAATCAGAAGAGCCAGACCGGGCAGGACGTGGACGAGGAAACGGAACGCCAGATCCGCGCGCAGGTTTGGAACCAAATGGTCGATGAGATACTCATCAACCAGGCGGTGGACCGTCTGGGTATCGTGGTGACGGACCAGGAAATACGGGATGTCGTGAATGGACCCAACCCGCCGGAATTTCTTGTCCAGCAATTCCGCGATTCGACGGGCACGTTCCGCAGGGAAGCATACGAACAGGCGATCACGAACCCTCAGAATCGCGGAGCCTGGGTGCAGGTAGAAGACGTGCTGCGTGAGCAACAGAAGCGTCAAAAATTACAGAGCCTGTTGATGACGTCAGTCCAGGCCTCTGAAGGTGAGGTCCTGCAGAGGTATGTAGACCGCAATGTGACCATCGATGCCGCGTACATGTTGTTCGACGTGAACCGTCTGGTCTCCGATTCTGCCGTGACGGTCACGGACAAGGACATTCAGGAAACGTACGAACGGCATCCGGAAGACTACAAGACGAAGGCAACGCGCAAGCTGAAGTATGTGACATTCAGTCTGCAGGCGACAGCCCAGGATTCCTCGAGCGTCCAGGCTGAGCTCCAGCGGATCATCGATCAGGCAAAATCGGGGTTGGATTTCACGGAACTGGCGACAACGTATTCGGAAGTCCCTCCGTCGGACGCATTCTTCAAACACGGCGAACTCAGCCGAACAAAGGAAAAGCCTGTGTTTGCTGCCCATAAAGGGGAGATTGTCGGCCCGATTCGGGACGCGGACGGGTTCCATATCATCAAGGTCACCGACGAACGTCAGGGTACGCAGGAGTTTGTCAATGCCGCGCACATCCTCCTGAGGCATGTTCCGACCGCTGACAGCGTCCGCGTAGCCTCCAGGATCCGGGATCTCGCGAAACAGGCCCGTTCCGGCGGCGATTTCGGCGCTTTGGCGCGCGCCAACAGCGAAGACGGATCGGCGGTCGAAGGCGGAGACCTCGGATGGGCCGCCCGTGGAACATGGGTGAAGCCCTTTGAAGATGCTGCCTTCAGCGCTCGAACCGGACAGGTAGTCGGGCCGGTCCGCACGCAGTTTGGATGGCATGTCATTAAAGTACTGGGACACGACCGCCGCGAAGTGAAGATCACCGCGGTGACAATGAAGGTCAAACCGGGCTCGCAGACGATCGATGAGTCGACCAGATCGGCCGAGGATTTTGCGTATGTCGCCGAGAAAGAAGGGTTCGAAAAAGCCGCTGAGCAGAGCGGCTACTCTCCGCGGGAGACCCCGGAATTCACGAAGGAAGGGTTCATCCCCGGCATCGGCCAAAACGACCTGGTTACGGCATTTGCTTTCAATCACGACCTCAACGAGATCAGCCATCCGATTTCGGTGAACGGAAATCTTGCCGTCTTCAAGGTCTCGGGCGTTCGCGAGGAAGGCCTGCGTCCGTTGGACGAGGTCATCACGTCGGTTCGTGCGACGGCGACGCGCGAGAAACGCATGTCGGTCGTTCGACAGCGGGCGGAGGAATTCGCGAAGACCCTCGCACCTGACGCAGACCTTGTGTCGACCGCTCGTGAGCATCAGGAGCTCGTGGCGGGAACCACCGGTCCTTTCAAGCCGACCGATCTTCCACCGGGCATCGGGCGCGATCCGAGATTCGTTGGCACAACGTTGGCACTACAGCCGGGCAAGATCTCCGCTCCGTTCGAAGGCGTGCGCGGCTATTATATTGTCAGACTCTTGTCCCGTTCGGCGGTCGACACCGCAGCGTTCGCCTTGCAACGCTCTTCGCTGCGCGAACAGATCCTTCAGGAGAAACGAAATCGATTCATGTCCGACTGGCAACGCACCCTCCGGGAGCAGGCGGACATCGAGGATTATCGCGACCAGTTCTACCGGTAGCCCATATGCGGAGTTTGACATGTCCACCGGAGGTTTTTCTCGCCTTGTTGTTCGTGGATCCTTCCTTCTGACGCTCTTCTCGGGAGCCCCAGTACTGCACGGACAGTCGCTGGGGCTTCCTCTGACCATCCGCGCTTCTTACACAACATCAGCAAAGATGTATCTCAACCCGAGGTCGGCTTCCTTTTCGGTCCGGAATGAACTGATGACCGTTGAGGACCTTACCGGCATCGGCGCGGAGCTACAGTTGCCGCTGACGGAGGACGGTGTGGCGGCGTTCCTGTCGGTCGAGTACTTGTCATTTGTTGAAGAGGGAGACAAGCCGGTTGCGCTCGACGGTACGCTGCGTATCCTGCCCGTCCGCGACGGATTCTTTCTCGTCCCCGTCGAAGTCGGCGGCCTTGCCGCGATTCCGATGCAGGCCGAGACCATACGGCTCACCATGTCCGCCGGCGTCGGCGCATACTTCGCAGGAAGAATCCTCCAGATCGTGGATGTCGAGGCTACCACGGCATCCTTACCTGTCGGGTACGGCATTGTCGTATCGATCGGGTTCGACTACCGACTGTCGCCGGGCATCTGGCTCCATGCAGACACCAGATTCCGGGACCCGGAGGTGACCATGGATTGGACCTACGATCGGAGATCGACCGTGTACAAAGGTTCGACGCTTAACTTCCCAACATCTACGATGCATACCAAAGTCAACGTTGACGGCTTTTCAATCGCCGGAGGCGTGCTCGTGGATCTTTCGGAGATCTTTTAATGCCATGTCCGGCAATTATGCGCCGAGTATCCACCCAAAACTGGAACCGCGAATGGACGCGAATTCACGCGAATGGTAGTATTAAAACAAAATCATATTTGCGTTCATTAGCGGTTTGAGTCTCTAACCTGTCAGACTTCCACCCCACGCATGACGAACACTTCCAACCCGGCCGCTGAAACGGCTGCGGCGTCGCGACATCTCGTGTTCTTGACCGGATTCATGGGGAGCGGAAAAAGCACAATCGGCCCGATTCTCGCCAATACACTGGGATACGAGTTCGTGGACGTCGATCGTCTCATTGAACAAAAGGCGAACGCCCCCGTCGTCGAGATCTTCGAGCGCGACGGCGAGGATCGTTTCCGGGTGTTGGAGGAAGAAGTGCTCAAGGAATTGGAGAAGCGCACGGACCTCGTCGTTTCTCTGGGAGGAGGTACAATCGCCAATGAGCGCAACTACCAGATGATCCACAAGAATGGATTGATCGTCTACCTCCACCTGACGCCGGAGGAGATCGTCCGGCGCGTTCAGCACAGACACGACCGGCCGCTACTCCGCGACGCCGACGGACGGACGCTTCCTCCACATCTCCTCACAGAGCGGGTCCGTACACTTCTCGAGGCGCGTGAACAGTTCTACAACCGCGCCGATATCATTGTGCCGTCCGACAGAACACGGGTCGGGGCAATGGTGGATGAGATCGTTCGACGGCTCAAAGGACACCTGTAGGGTCGTCGGTCTTTGTTCGAACACTGAGAGCAGTATCGTCAACCGCACAAGCAGCCTATGATACAGCGCACGATAAATGTTGCAGTCAAAGAAAGGCCGTACTCCGTGTATGTGGGGAACGACATGCTCGCACTGCTTGGGCCGACGATGCGCGAGCAGGGAGTGAAGGACGATGTGGCGGTCATAACAGACGCCACGGTAGCGTCCCTGTATCTTGACCCTCTCGTCAAGCACCTTCGACACTACGGTTTTCGGACTCTGACGATCGTCATTCCTCCCGGTGAACGGCAGAAATCGATCGCACGTTCGACGAAGATCTTCACCTCTATGATCGAGGAAGGCTTCGGTCGATCGGCGACGGTGCTCGCGCTGGGAGGGGGCGTCATCGGCGACCTATCCGGGTTCATTGCCGCAACCTACCATCGCGGTGTGGCGCTCGTTCAGGTTCCCACAACGCTGCTGGCCCAGGTCGATAGCTCGATCGGCGGAAAGGTTGCCGTGAACCATCCGCTGGGAAAGAACATGATCGGGGCCTTCTATCAGCCCAGATTCGTCTGGACCGACATGTCTGTGCTGGGCACGTTGCCGTTGCGCGAGATCACCTGCGGCCTGGGCGAGATCGTCAAATACGGCGTCATTGTGGATGCACCGTTCTTCGAGTGGCTGGAGCAGAACGTCGACAAGGTCCTCGGCATTGACAACGAAGCTGTCATGCACGTTCAGGCGACGTGTTCCGGGATCAAGGCCCGCATCACGAGTGAGGACGAGAAAGAAACGGGCATTCGCGTGGTCCTGAACTTCGGCCATACCATCGGACATGCACTCGAGGCAGCCGGCGGTTATCGTCTGATCAAACACGGCGAAGGAGTATTGCTTGGAATGATTGCGGAATCGCATATCGCACGCGAGCTTGGGATGCTCTCCACGGAAGCGCACGACCGGATCGTCGCACTCATTCGGCGGATTCCACTGAAGTGCTCCGTGAGTCGCCTGCGGCCCAGGGACATCATCGACGCTATGAGCAGGGACAAGAAGACGGTGAGCGGGAAGAAACGATTCGTGCTTCCGGACAGGGTCGGACATGTCGAAGTTGTGGAAAACGTTGATCCGTCTTTGATCAGAGAGTCGATCAAACGCATATTGAAAAAAGGATGATCAAGAAACGGTCCAAGCCGGCTAAACATTCCCCGCCCGACCGGAGTATAAGCATGGAAATCGGGCGGGCGGGCAAACATGCCAAAAGAAATGCGCTTGGCTGTTCCTTTCGTTTGCGGAAATTCAACCGATGTATGCGTGTGCCTTTATTGACCATTTCTTTCTGTCTGGGCGTCATGGGAATTGCGTCCGCTCAGTCGATCCAGAACATGGAGCTGTTCGGCAATCTGGACACACACCGTGATACGGCAGTTGTAAATCCTTATCGCTATTCCGCGTGCTGGGGATACGTTGCCGCCGACGGACACGAGTATGCGTTATTGGGATGTCCGTTGGGAACCCAGGTCGTCGACCTCGAAGGGCCGTCGCTGATCGAACGGGCGTTCATTCCCGGTCCCCGCAATCGCTGGAGGGAAATGAAGATGTACACTCACTATGCGTTCATCGTGAGTGAGGCAACGGACGTTGCCGCCGGTGCCGGGCTTCAGATCGTCGACTTGCAGTACCTACCCGATTCCGTTCATCTGATCAAAACCTATGTGTGGACCGATACGGTCGCCCGACCGTCGGCGCACACCATCTCGCAGAACGGTCACTTCCTCTATCTTAACGGCGGCACATTCAACGGGCTGCGGATTCTCGACATCAGCGACCCGGAGAATCCGGTCAAGGCTGGGATGTACTCCGGTTTTTATGTGCATGACACGCACATCAGGAACGACACGGCATTTGCATCGTGTCTGGCGAACGGCCTGGATGTCGTCAACGTTGTAGACAAATCTTCGCCGTCCAGGATCACGTTATTGCAGTATTCCGGCGCCCACACGCACAATTCCTGGACGAGCCGGGACGGCGCAAGAGTATTCACCACGGATGAAAATCCAATCGGGGAAAAGTCCATGAAGGAATGGGACCTGGCCGATATCCAGAATCCATTCCTTCGCTCAACGACCGGCACGAATCTCGGATTGCCGATCGTCCACAACGTGGTGGTGAAGGGCTCGCTGGCCTACGTCGCCTGGTATACGGCGGGTTTGCGCGTCTTTGACGTGAATACACCGTCGTCGCCCGTGCAAGTTGGGTATTTCGATTCCTATCCGCAGGATGACAGCGTAATCTTCAACGGGAATTGGGGTGTTGACCCGTTTCTGCCGTCCGGCAAAGCGATTGTGTCCGACATGTCGACCGGCCTTCATGTCGTACGCTGTGTTGACGACCGTCGGGGTGTGGTAACGGGAACTGTGCGGGATGCCGCGACAAACCAACCCATCCCGGGGGTGCTCCTGCATTTTCAGGGCCAGCCCTCGCTGACACGCTGGACCGGATCCAACGGTTCTTACATTTTTGGGTTTGCTCCAGGCCCACAAACAGCACACGTTGAGAAAACCGGGTATTTGCCGAAGACGGTTGAGGTCTCGGTTCCGGACACGGGGACGACGTCGTTCGATTTTGTGATCACGCCCATCACAACGGGGGCAGGGGAAAGGGCCGATCTCCCGCGCAGCTTTGCGTTGGACCAGAATTTCCCCAATCCCTTCAACCCCACGACGAAAATCACAATAGCATCTCCGGTTCGTACGGAGGCGACGCTGCGCGTGTATAACGTGCTCGGTCAGGTCGTCGCAACACTCTTTGATGGGACAACGGAGGCGGGAGAGCGAACACTGTCGTTTGACGCGGCGGGACTTCCGTCGGGCGTCTACTTCTCTGTTTTGCGAACGCCGGCGTACGCTGCATCACGAAAAATGGTTGTGAGCAAGTAAAGCCTCATGCACCACAATCGTTCAATGGCAATTGTGAAGAGGGGATAGTATTTTCATACGCAGGTTCGATGTCATTTCAGGATTGCCCATCATGGTCCATTGAGAATTCGGTGTATCATGCCCTTTCGCTTCCGCTTTCATTCTCTCCTTGTCATCTACGTATTTCCTCTCATCCTGCACGCGCAATTCGTATCCAATCCGCTGAAACGTGAGCTTCGCGGAGCTTGGGTCGCAACCGTGTCGAATATTGACTGGCCATTACTAGGGGACTACTCTCCAGCCTCTCAGGTAACATCATTGTCAACTCTGTTTGACTCGTTGTCGAAGGCCAGGATCAATGCTGTCTTCTTCCAGATTAGGCCTTCGTGCGATGCACTCTACAAGTCTCAACTGGAGCCATGGTCCCAATGGCTAACGGGCACACAGGGGGTGGCTCCATCCGACACCTCCTACGATCCGTTGAAAGAGGCGATACGATTGGCGCGCACGTACAATCTTGAACTTCATGCCTGGTTCAATCCGTACCGTGCGGTGGTGAACACGACCTCGTCCAGCGTCGCCACGACGCACATTTCCGTGACGCATCCGGAATGGATCCTCACATTCGGCACCCTCAAAATGCTCGATCCGGGGCTTCCAGCCGTGCGTGAGTACGTCGCAAGCGTCATTATGGATGTTGTGAGTCGCTACGATATCGACGGTGTGCACTTTGACGACTACTTCTATCCCTACAGCGGCGTGACGTCGGAAGATTCCGCAACATACGCGAATTACAACCCGCTGGGGATGACGCCGGAGGACTGGAGAAGAGATAACGTCAACAAGCTCATTTCCATGCTCAACGACAGCATTCACGCGGCGAAATCACGCGTGAAATTCGGCGTCAGCCCGTTCGGTATTTGGATGAATCAGTCTTCGAATCCTCTGGGTTCCGCGACAGCGGGAACGCAATCCTACTCAGCGCTGTATGCAGACACACGTCGTTGGCTCCAGGAGGGCTGGGTAGATTATATGGCCCCACAAGTCTATTGGCTCCGCGGATACACGATTGCGGATTATTCGATCCTGGTTCCATGGTGGGATCAAAACTCCTTTTCACGTCACATCTATATCGGACAAGCGACATATCGGCTTTTTCCATCGTACAATTGGCCCGTCTATGAGCTTATCCAACAGATTGCGCTGAACAGGCAGCAGACAAACGTCTACGGCAGCATTCACTTCAGCGCGAAGTACTTTCAGCGAAGTGCGTACGCATCAAAACAATTGAACGATTCCCTTCGGTCGCTTTCGTACACTCATCGCGTTCTTCTGCCCACGATGGCATGGCGCGACTCCGTGCCTCCGGCGGCCCCGGAGAGCCTGAAGATCCAGAAGGGAAGCGGATATGGGCTGGTGAGCTGGAATCCGTCCCCCACGGCGTCGGACGGGGAAGGGGCGACGCAGTATCTGTTGTACAGGTCGTATACGCTGCCGATCGACTTCTCCGACATCCGGAATGCCGTGTTTCGAGGGACATCGACGAACTGGGTGGAAGATACGCGGTTCAATTACCCGGATGAGTACGTCTACGTGGCGGCAACGGCGCTCGACCGGCATCAGAATGAGAGCGCACCCAGCAATATCATGGGAATCTCGCCCGGCGGAACTGTCGGCACAGGCGGGGAACAAGACCTTCCCGTGACGTTCCGACTTCATCAGAACTTCCCCAATCCCTTCAATCCGGTCACTATTATTCCGTTCGAGCTCGGAATGGAGTCACCCGTAAGCCTGAGGGTCTATGACGTTCTTGGCCGTGAAGTGGCAACGCTCACCGACGGCGTCGAGAGCGCAGGATATCACCAGGTTCAGTTCGATGCAGGAAGGTTAACGAGCGGAACGTACTTCTATCGTCTGGTTGCGGAGGGAAAAGTGATGACGAAGAAGATGC
>Ga0156245_1039_pt1 | contig 26170 bp, 24 predicted proteins | sample RifCSPlowO2_12_FD_107892 | JGI IMG/M metagenome (GOLD analysis project Ga0156245, IMG submission 107892) | Ignavibacteria bacterium RIFCSPLOWO2_12_FULL_56_21
ATCTCGTGCTCAACATTGTCTTCTTTGCCGTCTACTCCGCCGGAGTCGTGGCGGCGGCATATTATCCGGAGATCCATTCCGGTCTCGTCATGAGAGTTCAACGCGGATTGCTCACCGGGTCATTCTCTGAGGTCGCGACACTCTATGCTCAGCACGACGTTGCTCCTGCCATCGGAGCAACGTTTGCGGTCAACTTCTTTTTCGGTTCGATACTTATGATCACGCTGCCGTCGGCGCTTGTTCCGTTCGGCGGATTTGTCGTTCCCGCGATCAGGTTCTTCATCTGGGGCTTCCTGTTCGGACCGGAGAGGGCGTATTCAGTACCGATTCTCATTCTCACCACTCTTGAGGGACAAGGCTACGTTCTCGCCGCATTCGCGAGCTACGTGTTCGCCATGCGGTGGCTCCTTCCGGCCAGATACGGCCTCATCTCCCGAAAAGCCGGATACACGCTCGGCCTGCGGTTGACGGGACGCATCTATGCGCTCGTTGCACTCGTCCTGCTCGTTGCCGCCATCTACGAGCCGGTCATGGCGGACAAGATGTTTCCTCCCCCGTTCCCGCAACAACCGAGCGCTGAACTTCAGAATGGATTCAGCGGACAGTTCACGACACTCACGGTCACAGGCGCAAAGATGTACTATCAGAGCGATTCCGTGCAGGAGAGCGACGCCAAGATCGTCGGAGTTTTGCTCGAAGACATGCGGTATTTCCGGGTAGGTCGGCGGCGGGAGGCGAGACTTTCCAAAGTGGGGAACGCATTTCGGGTTCAACTGCCGCTGGACGCCCGATACTGGCATGATCCTGGAGTCGTATTTCATTTCGATAAAATGCTGACAACTCTCACACGCACATTTCCAGACCGCATCTACACGATCGACGCCTTTTGCGAGGCACCAGATGGCTCGTGCAAGGACACGGTGTTTCAACATTCGGGTTCGTTGAGCAGAAACAATTGATCAGTGGCCCCGCCGCCCAGCGATGGGGAGGTTGGTAGAAATCTTCACCTTTCGTGAATCGTCAACCCGCCTGCTTCACTGACATTCATGCGGCGGGCAGGTCGTCATTCGTCAATCGTTGTTCGTCGTTCAAGCATGATTGACGAACGACGAACATTCGAATTACGAACGGGGAAGTTGGAACGTTGAACTCCTACGGAGTTCTGAACGATTGTTTCGACGTAGATCTACCAACGTTCGACCCCTACGGGGTCGTTAGCGGAAAATAAACAAACTGAAAACGACAAACAGAAATCAAAGAGAAGAAGGAAACTCGAAAGACCTCGTAAGGCAACGAGGCGATCACGACACTACGAACGCCTGGCGTTAGCAGCGGCAACGCGCGACTTACATCGGGATGGGGCCTTTCGTTTTGCTTTTTGCCTTTTACTGTCTGCTGTTTCAATTTCGTAATATTTGCTTAAGGACTACGGAACCCCGTAGGGGTTCCACGTTTGTAGCATCGGCAAACAACAGTACACCAGAACCCCGTAGGGGTTCCACATTCTGTTATGTGAAAGTAAATTTGGGATTGAATGCGATGCCGAATTCCTTCAGCAGCCTTTCGTATTCCTCGCGAAAACTGGTTCTCCTGTGATGCTCCTCTTGATGCAGAATGTACCTTACGATTCTGTCGATATCAGAGCGGGAATAACTGAATCCGCCGAATCCCTCCTGCCAACCAAATCGACCGACGGGACGGATTTCATCCTTGATAAAATTCGTGGAATCGCGCTTGACGTCTCTCACGAGGTCCGATAAAGCCTCATCCGGTTTCATACCAATGAACATGTGCGCATGATCGGGCATGCAGTGAATCGCGAGCATTTTGTGCCCCTTGTTTTGCACAATTCCCGTAATGTATTTGTGCAGCCGTTCATTCCACTCACAGAACACCAATGGTGCCCTGTTTTGAACGGCGAAGACCACTTGGATATAGATTTGTGTGAATGTGTTGGCCATACCACCCCCTCAGGTGATGTGATTGATGATGTTGAACTCCTACGGAGTTCTGAACTGATTGTTTCGATGTAGGTCTACAAACGTTCGACCCCTATGGGGTCGTTACGGGAAGAAATGAAAACTGAAAACAACAAACAGAAACAAAGGAAAAAAAGCAAAACAAAAAGGACTTTGCAGGGCCGCATGGCAGGACGATCACTTCCATTGAAGATTCTGCTTGTCGCAGCCACGACAAGCATCTTAGAGTTGGCAACTGCCCAGGTGAACACATTTGCCCTCACGGGATACGTTGTCGACAGCATTTCTGTCATGCCCGTACACAATGTCAACGTTATCGTTCGGGGGGAACTGAAAGGCACTACCACGGACAGCCTGGGTAGATTCAGGATTGTTCTGCTTCGTGGCACCGAGCATATTCTGGTGTTTAGCCATATTGGCTATCATAAAGTCACTCGGAGGGCGTATTCGCAGCATCCGGGTGAGGTCGAGTACAGGATCATGCTTGTCCCGAGGTCCATTGCGCTCGGTGAAGTTCTTGTAACGGCGAAGAAGCGCTTTGTTCTCACTGAGGAGACTACTCGAAGGGCGAGTTTTCGCATTGGCGGAGAGGAATTCGAGCGCTTGGGCGAGCCGGACATGGAAAAGGCGATGCACTATTTGCTCCCCGATGTGGTGCAACCGCTGAAAGACCGACTGCAATTGGACAAGAATGATTTCACGTTGTACGTCGACGGCGAGTGGAAAGAGTCGATCTTTCTCGACGACCTCGATCCGTTCACCGTCCGCAGAATACTCGTTTGGGAAGGGCTGGGCAGAGGCCAGGACAACCGGCACGACATCTTTCCGATCGGTCTCCCATTGAGACGAGGAAAATATGTCATTCTTGTAGAAACACGCTGAGGGGAGAGGACGTCTACTTTCATCGAAGGCAAGTACAACGTGTGTTTCCAGCAGGGAACCGACCTGTTGTTCACTGCTTTGAAACTTGGTGCCAGATGGAAGCTTGAATGAGGAGGCGGGGAAACGTGGGCGCCGAGTGAGGAGACTACTGCTGCAGTTCGTGAGACATTCGGAATACAACAGTTGGGGAAAGTGAACAGGGGCTGCAAACAGACAAACGACAACAGCCAACTGCCCATAAAGTAAAAGAAGGAAATCCTCTATTGAATCGTACAGCAGTGTCGTCCTTACAGATCCAGGACCTCCAAAGTAGAACGAAGTCTCAGTAGATCCCGGACCTCCTTGCCGGAATATCGTCACGTGGAGAATTGTGCAACTCCAAGGGGCTGTGATGACGTGCCGGTATTAGTTGTGAAGAATTCGACATGTCTGCTCCGCAATCCAAAATCCGCAATCCGCAATCTGTCAAGCCCTACCTCATCTCACCACCATCATCTTTCTCACCCCCATCCTCCCATCCACTCTCATCCTCACAAAGTAGATCCCGCTCGCCAGGCGTGAAGCATTGTAGCTCACGCTTCCCCGCCCTACCGGACGCATCTCATCAATGAGCACGTCCATTGTTTGCCCGGCCAAATTCACGATCTCCATCCTTACCGCGGACGGCCGCTGAAGCCGGAATTCTATGCGCACATCGCCGTTGAACGGGTTCGGATACGGCGCCGACAGTTGGAAGTCTGCCGGGACAGAAGCCGGCGGTGAAACTGCCGTCGGCGCATTTCCATAGCGAAAGGTCCGATAAGTAGTGAATGAGTCGGGAAGGAGAAATTCCATCGCCTTCGTTCCGTCCGGACGGACTTCCGTAATGATGCCCGCCGTTCCCCATGAAATGAACGTATTGCCGTTCGGCAGGCGCTGCACATTGCCCGTTGCCGGCGCGCTGATCTTCATGGAGTCGCGGAATTCCCAGACAAGCGTGGCCGTCATCGCCTGCTCATCCAGCGCGTATTCAACGGCCCGCGAAAAGGAGGGGACGTGGTAGTTCCCGTTGTCGAATAGCGTGATGTTGCCGTTGGCAATCCGACGTACATCGTGCTGATACGAAAAGCGGAGCGTGTCGTTGATGAAGGTAAACTGATTGTTCTTCCCTCCCCACCGCCAGATGATCGCACCCGTCGACCGGTCGATCTTCGTGATCTCGTCCATATGGCGCGACGACAGAAGAATGTTGCCGTCCGTGTCAATGTCGAATGCGTTGCCGTGTGCATAATCGACCGTGGCGGCAGTCAAGTCCCGATACACGGCGTCGGTGATGGCGAAGTGATCCCAGGACCGCCATTGAAAGACGAGGTTCTTTCCGGCGTCGAGCTCCTGGAGAACGAGTCCCGTCACTGCGGCACTGTCGTTTCCCCCCGGCACAATGACGCTCATGTCCACAGTATCGACGTCGTACGACATGAGCAGAACGTTTCCGCTTGCAGTGAACTGTATGTCATGTCCGTCCGTGACATATCCCCCGACAGTCCGGAAGCTGTCGACGACGGAGAAAGACGAGTTCATGGCGTAGAAACACCGGACGCCGTTGTCGAAGAACGTTATGAGTCCGTTCGGATGCCGTTTGAAATCCGAATTCCCTTCGGGCCGCCGGACATAGAAGACGGGTGTGAGGGATTCGTCGAGGACGGTCAGATAGGTGTATCGAACGGCTCCCCGCGCGATTGCGCCGAGAAAGATGAGGGCGGGTCCGGAAGCATTGGGAACGTTGACGGTGAAGACGGGGAAGTCCGAAGGAAGAGTGTCGGCGGCAATTGCGGAGAACCTCTCACCTTCGGGAATCCCCTGGAGGCTCCAGGCCGCACTCGCCGGACAGGCAAGCAGAAAGACGGAAATAACGATGAATAACATCTGACAAACTTTCACATGCATGCGAAAAGATAGTGCAAGTCTCCCTGAGTTGCACCCTTGAGGCCGCGGGAAAGCCGTGTAAAAGAGTTTCGTCCACGAATACACACGAATTATAAATAAAGAGTGGACCTTCACGGTTGCATATTATTCGTGTCGATTAGTCTCTCGGACTCTCCCCGGCCATTCGTGTTCATTCGTGGACATTCTTTTTACCATCGCCTTACGAATACCCTTCCGAGTCTTCATATTCGCGTCCATTCGCGGTTCAATTTTTTCCACCTGGCCCTACAAATTCAAGTTGCGAATAGCCATTCAATCCCCTAGATTTCCACACCACAGTGCGGGTGATATTGCAGAGTAAGGACGGGAAAAAGGAGTAAGGAGGGCGGGTGAAAAAACATTGCTGCAGAAGTGCTCCAAGTAATTGCCATTAGTCTTGGACGACAATTGAATTCACTTTTGCGCTCTGTGTGCCTTTTTGCGGCCATGTCTTTTACAGAGGAAACCCGTGATACTCATCCAACACACAACATTCGTACGCAAGTCAACGCTGGCAATAGCATACCTGTTCGGTTTTTGCCTTCTCTTCTCTTTTGGCTGCGAAAACAGAGCTACCGTCCAGAAACAGCTGTCTCCTTCTCCGCAAGAAGTTCCCGTGCGCAATGACCTTCTCGGCATCTGGTGGTCGCCCGATTTGCCTCAAAGCGCCGCCTTTGAGATCAAGGACTCCACAATCTACTATCCGGATATGTTTGCGGAGTATAAATATGAAGTGAAGGGAGAAAGCCTCCTGGTCTACCGTGACGACGGCGTCGCCGGCTCTGTCATTGTGAGCGTTTCGTCAGATACGCTTGTCCTCTTGACTATGGAAATTCGGCAAGTCTTGACACGATCGGAAACACAGCAACCGTGAGACGATTTCGACAACAACCCGGAGGAACAATGAAATCAATCCCAATAATGATAATCGCAATTGCACTCATCTCCGGCCCCCTTGTTGCCCAGCAAAAGCCCACGGTGTCTCCGATCCGCGGCGCTTCGGCCCACGACATCACGAAGGATTTTGGCCCCCGGCTGCATCCTGTGCTGAAAGCTATCCGCACCCACAGAGGCGTCGATTTCGACGTTCCAGTCGGCACGGCGGTGTGCGTTACCGCCGATGGCATCGTCCTTGAAGCCGGCAACGCCGGTCCGTACGGACTCAGCATCCGCATTCGGCATGCGGGCGGATACGAAACGTTCTATGCCCACCTGTCGAAGATCTCGGTGACAAAGGGGCAGAAGTTGTCGGGTGGAGCTACGATCGCACAGTCCGGCAATTCGGGACTCTCGTCCGCCCCGCATTTGCATTATGAAGTCCTGAAGAATGGTCAGCATGTCGATCCCAAGGCGTTCATTGCGGCAAGATAGCATTTGAAGAAATATCCCCTTTTCGCCCTTCTGCTCTTTCTGTCGTGTTCGACTGAGCCGGCGGAAGTGCTTCCCCCTTCGAGCGAGCTTGATATTCCGTTGCTCACTCAATCGATACCGTCCCGCTCATGGGCAACGTGCGGACGAATGATCTATCTCTACCGCGACACGTCGTTCACCATGTCCGAATGCGAGCTGATGTCTGCCGTCAGGTATATGCAGATCGATTGCTGTGCACAACCTGATTCCTGCGACACGACCTACACGACGATCGGCATCGCGGCCGGATTGTCCGCCGCCGTCAACAGGGCCTACATGCAGTTCTTTGGCACGCCGCCGCTGGAACAGATGCATGAATACTTCCATGAGTACCACGTACCCATCCTGGTACTCACGAAGGGATCGCCTCACGAATCCGCCGGCCATTTTGTCGTGGTCCGCGGATTGCGCTTTGTGGATGAAAAATACAACCCCGTCATGCTGGTCAACGACCCACTCGGTTACTTTTCATCCGAGATGAGATACAGAGAATTCCAGGACGTTTGCGTTTCCGCGGCGTTCCTGATGTAATGATCACATCCTCCCTCCGAATACCCGTCTGAACCACCAGGCCGGTAGGTATTTCACTTATACCGGTCTTGTTTTAGCCGCAGCAAACTCCGACCTTTCCATTCCAACGCAACTGAGTACTATCACAGGCCGTGCCACCTGGAGTCACTTTTGAGCAAAGACACCCGCCGCTCCTCGCGTCAGCAATATTTGGAATTCGTCGAAGACTACAAACAACAACGTCTTGACGAACTGGCCGACGGAGGTGACAATCAGAAGCAGCTCGACGATCCGGCGAAGTCTGGAAAGGACGGATCGTCAACCGAGACGCGACCTGCGCGCCGCGCACAGCGCCGGAAGTACTTGCGCGAGTACATGCGCTGGCTGTGGCCCCACCGATTTACCGTGACGCTGGTCTTCCTGTTCGCGTTACTGGCAGCGGGACTGCAAATGATCGAACCGCTGTTCATGCGATTTATCATCGACAACGCGCTCCTGAACACCGCGCTGGATGCGGCGTCGCGTCTGTCCCTCCTGCATATGGCCGGGGCCGCTTTTCTCGGCGTCATCATTCTCTCCAACCTCGTCGGTGTCCTCAAGGACTACCGTCAACGTCTGCTGAACGTCAAGGTCATACTCTCTCTCCGCCGCTCTCTGTACCATCGCCTGCTCCATTTGCCGCTGCCGAAGCTCTGGGACATGAAAACCGGCGGCATCCTGTCCCGATTGACGGGCGACGTGGAAACGACGACCGGCCTTCTGCAGATGGCGGTCGTATCCCCCGCCGTGTCGGTCATCCGTCTCATGATCGCAGTGGCGGTGCTGATGTCGCTCAATTGGCGGCTTGCGTTGACGGCCCTGGCCATCATTCCGGGCGTCATGCTCATGAGCTTCACGCTGGCACGGCGCGTTCGGCCCATCTATCGTTCGATCCGAAAGAACGTGGAGGAGATCGACGGCCGTGTGGGAGAGACGTTTTCGGGGATCCGGGTCGTCAGAGCGTTCCGGCAGGAAATGGGGGAATTGCTCGACTTCATGCGGGGACGCCATACCGTGTTGCGCAAAGAACTGTTCGCGCATCGCCGCGAGCTTGTGCTGTGGACGTCCTGGGGACTTCTCCTGGGATCGATCAATGTGGTGATAGTATGGTACGGCGGTTACTTGAACGTCGCGGGTGCCGCCACCATCGGCGACATCATGGCATTCCAGTGGTACACGTTTCTGCTCCTGAATCCCGTGTGGAACATCGTCAACACCTTTTCCGAACTTCAGCGGTCGCTTGCGGCGATGGAGAGGGTCTTCGAGGTGCTGTCGATGGAAGACGAAAAGCCGGACAAACCCGACGCCCGTGCGGCGCCGCAAAGGGTGGAAAGAATAGACTTCGAGAACGTCGAATTCGAGTATCGCGAAGGGCTCCCGGTCGTGCGGGATTTCGCAGTCTCCGTCCCCGGCGGTTCAGTCGTCGCACTCGTAGGCCGGAGCGGCGCGGGGAAGACGACGGTCACCGACCTCGTCGCCCGTTTTCACGATCCGACGCGCGGACGTATCCTGCTGAACGGCACGGACATCCGGGATTTCCGACTTCGTTCGTACAGGGACCTCCTGGCCATTGTGCAACAGGACGTCTTCCTGTTCGACGGATCGGTGCGTGACAATATCGCCTACGGCAGATACAACGCGACGGATGCGGACATTGAAGACGCGGCCCGACTGGCGAATGCCCATGAATTCATCGCAAAACTGCCCGAACAGTATGAGACCTTCATCGGCGAACGGGGGGTGAAGCTGTCCGGCGGACAATGTCAGCGTCTCGCCATAGCGCGCGCATTCCTGGCCTCGCCACAGATCCTTATTCTCGACGAGGCCACCAGCAACCTCGACACGGAGAGCGAGCAGTTGATCCAGGCATCCATGGCCACGCTGCTCGCCGGACGCACAACATTCGTGATCGCCCATCGCCTCTCGACCGTTCGCCGTGCCGATCTCATATTGTTGATGGAAGAAGGACGCGTTATCGAGAACGGTTCTCACGAAGATCTCATGCGCGCTAAAGGGGTGTATCATGAGATGGTGCTCCGCCAGATGGAATCGCATGGGAAGGACCATGAAGGCATGTTGGAGGTGGATCAGTAGGATGAGGAATGTGAGAAGTGAGTTGCGAGAAGTGAAATGTAGAAGCGAAATGCGCTGGGGACGTCAGTATTGCCGCCTTGCAGCTCGGCAGGCAAAGAAGTAGATTCTTGCGATGGAGGGCCCTATGAAGAGTGCAGCAATCATTCGTCATTAGTACGTTGTAGTTCGCTTCCCGATTTCCCCCGCCCAAGGAGTTTCCCATGTCGAAGTGTGTGGCTCTGCTGTTCATTCCTCTCCTGCTCGCCGCCCAAACGCCCGGTACAAGAGACGATCGCACGTTGTTGCCGAACGGATGGACGCTCACGCCCGCCGGAGAATCTATCGTACTCGGCGACCTTCCGATGAACGCCGCGCTCTCTCCTGACGAGCGCTATCTCGCCGTCACGCACAGCGGTCAATCGGGGGCCGATGTACGCCTCGTCGACCTTGCCGCGAGGAAGGTTGTCGATACAGTGAAACTCAAGGACAGTTGGTTTGGCATCAAGTTCAAAGGAGAGCGCCTCTACGTTTCGGGAGGTTTCCAGAATTGCGTGTATGTGTTCGACCTGCGGGAGGGATCGCTCAACGCCGTCGACACGCTGAAATTCGAAAAGCCTCATCCGGAGTACAGCGGCTCCGTCGCAGGGATCGACGTGAACGCAACGACGCTGGCCGTGGTCCTTCGCCGCGACAGCACACTCCGGTATGTCGACATCGCCACTCGAGAACAGCGCACAGTGAAGCTCTCCGGCATGCCGTATGCGTGCATGTTCATGGAGGACGGGACGCTCCTTGTTTCGTTATGGAGCTCCCGCGTCATCCAGGCGTTCCGGGGACTCGATCGAACATACGAATGTCCCGTCGGAGACCATCCCAACGAGATCTCGGTCGCTCCGGACGGCTTGCATGCGTTTGTCGCCAACGCCAACGACAATACTCTGAGCATCGTCGACCTCCGTGAACGGAAAACGATCGCCACCGTGGCCACTTCGCTGTATCCGGAGTCGCCCGAGGGTTCGACGACGAATTCCGTTGCACTGACTTCGGACGGAAAACATCTTCTTGCTGCAAACGCGGACAATAATTCCGTGACTGTGGTCCGATGGCAGGACCCGCATCGGCCTGCTCCGGTTGGTTTCATGCCGGTCGGATGGTATCCCACAAAGGTCATGTCCCTGCGGAACGGGACCGTCCTGGTCCTCAACGGCAAGGGGGAGGCTTCAAAAGCGAATCCGCGCCGTGAGTACATCGGCGGGTTGTTCAAGGGAACGCTTTCGTTCTTCGACTTCCCCGACGAAAAGCGATTGGCGGAATATTCCCGGCAGGTGTACGAGAACACTCCGTATAAACCCCACCAGCTCCGCGAAACTGCCGTCGAAGGCGATTCTCCTGTTCCGAACAAGGTGGGAGCCCCGTCGCCGATCAGACACGTCTTCTACATCATCAAAGAGAACCGGACCTACGATCAGGTTTTCGGGGACATGCCGGAGGGGAATGGCGATTCATCGTTGTGCATTTTCGGCGAGAATGTCAGTCCCAATCACCACGCACTCGCCCGCGAATTCGTCCTCCTCGACAATTTTTACGTCGATTCCGAAGTAAGCGCGGACGGCCACAATTGGTCGACCGCGGCGTATGCCACCGATTACATCGAAAAAGTGTGGCCGGGATTTTACGGAAACCGGGGAGGTGTGTATGATTTTGAAGGGTCGGAACCGACCGGTCGTCCCGCAGCGGGGTACATCTGGGACCTTTGCGCGCGCGGACAAGTGAGCTTCCGCTGTTATGGAGAATTCATCAACAATCCGGGAGAGCATGGGCGGGAGGCGACAGCCCGTGTTCCCTCGCTGGAAGGACATTTCGCTCCACACTATCGCGGCTGGGACCTCGACTACTCAGATGTGGACCGGTACAAGGCTTGGGAGGCGGAGTTCACAGAATACGAAAAGAACGGCGGCCTGCCACGATTCAACATTTTCCATCTCCCGAACGACCATACGAGCGGAACCTCCAAGGGAAAGCTGACGCCGCAAGCGTATGTAGCGCAGAATGACTACGCACTCGGGCTGTTTGTCGAAAGAATATCCCACAGCAAGTACTGGAGGGAGACGGCGATTTTTGTGATCGAGGATGATGCGCAGAACGGTCCGGACCACGTCGATGCCCATCGTTCGATCGCACTGGTGATCAGCCCGTATACAAAGCGTCGCTCCGTCGACCACACGCTGTATTCGGGCTCATCCATGCTCCGGACGATGGAATTGATCCTTGGATTGCCACCCATGAGTCAATATGATGCCGCAGCACGGCCCATGTCCTCCGTTTTCACATCGACTCCGACGCTGGACCCATATACGGTCGCTTCGCCGCGGTATGACATGACCAAGAGAAACAAGCCGGGGGATTTTGGGCAGAATCTGATGGATGGTATGAATTTGTCAAAGGAAGACGCGGTTCCGGATCTGTTGTTCAACCGGATCATTTGGCAGTCGATCAAGGGAACTCCAATGCCCCCGCCGAGATTCTCGATCTATTCCGGTCCAGGAGGTGAGGAAGAAGAGGAAGACGACTAAAAGTTCACGCCTGAGAACTGTGCATTGCACGCGCAGTGAAATACTGCCAAGGAGATTCTTCTCGCCATGGGACTTCGGCACAAGCCATGATAAGCGGTGACGTCATCAAGCTGGCTTCTTTTGTCGTCGTTTCTGCCGCATTGTTGTTCGTGTCCAGAAAGTCTTTACGCACCTTTCGATCTCATGGATTTTTCCGGTACTTCGCCTGGGAATGCATGCTGGCAATGTTCCTCGTGAACATGGAGTTCTGGTTTCAGATTCCCTTTTCCCCGCCTCAGTTGGTGTCCTGGTTTCTACTGATCGTGTCGGGCGTTCTTGCAGTCCACGCCGCAATCTACCTTCGACGCCATGGCCAGCCGGACTCCAGCCGCCAGGACGACACTCTCATCGGCCTCGAAAAGACAACACAATTGGTGCAGCAAGGAGCGTACCAGTACATTCGTCATCCCCTCTATGCTTCTCTGCTGTACCTGACATGGGGGATCTTTTTGAAACACCCCGGGTGGACAGTCGGCGCTCTTGCAGCCGGAGCCACGGGATTTCTTGTCGCCACAGCCAAAGCTGACGAGGCAGAGTGTCTTCGTTTCTTCGGCCCGTCGTACGCCGAGTACGCACGAAAGACGAAGATGTTCATACCATTCCTCTTCTGACGACGCACAACCTCGATTGCCGAGTATTTCATGAGTTACATTCCTTCGCATGGTACGGGAGCCGCGCATGGCCGACATTCTCCTCGACTTTCCCATCGTTGCACCGGCGGAACGAGTGTTCCACGGCGTTACGACGCCCGTCGGGCTTGACGCCTGGTGGACGAACAAGTGCTCAGGCCAGCCAAGTATCGGCACTGAATACGGTTTGTGGTTCGGTCCGAAATACGATTGGCGTGCGGTGGTGACCAGATGCACTCCTGGCAGGGAATTCGAGTTAGAAATGGTTCGGGCCGACAAGGATTGGATGTCAACTCGAGTTGGATTCCTTCTTGAACAAACGGCGGGCGTGACACGCGTCCGGTTCCATCATACCGGCTGGCCCGAAGTAAATGAACATTATCGCATCTCGTGCTTTTGTTGGGCCATGTATTTGCGTCTTTTGAAGCGAAATATCGAGACGGGAGAGATCGTACCCTATGAACAGCGGTTGGATGTGTGAGTAGGGCGGCTGAAAGCGAGAGGGTGAACCGTGAGTTGCGCGATGTGAGACGTAAGTTGTGAGTCGTGAATTGGAAGGCGTGTGGGGCAGTGAATGGTGAATAGTAGACCAAACTGACAACTAACAATAAACAACTGCCAAGAATGAAAGTGCCAAGTACTAACTGCCGACAGTCAAGAAAGAAATTGTCAAGCTCAAAGAGCTACTTGTCAATTTGAGCAAATGATGCGTTCGCTTTCGCCCAATCCCGCACAACTTTACCCGAGCTAATCCGCAATCAGCACTCCGGAATCCGCAATCATCTAGGCTATACTCATGGAACTCCTTTCCCCCACAGTCTCCTCCTATCTTGACGCCCTCGTGCCCCCGCGCGACCCGGTGTTGGCCGACATGGAAGCCGCGGCAGCAAAGACCAACTTCCCGATCATCGGTCCTGCCTCAGGCCATTTGTGCTATCTTCTCGCCCGACTCATGGGGGCGCGCCGGATCTTTGAACTGGGGTCCGGGTTCGGATACTCGACAGCATGGTTCGCGAGAGCTGTGCGAGAGAATGGCGGCGGCATCGTCCATCACGTTGTGTGGGACCAGAAACTTTCACAGAGGGCGCGGGAGCATCTCGGCAACCTCGGCATGGAGCACACGGTCACATTTCATGTAGGCGAGGCAGTCGCCGCCCTCGGAAACACCGAAGGCCCGTTTGACATTATATTCAACGATATTGACAAGGAAGGATATCCCGCCGCTCTCCCCGTGATCTTCTCGAAACTTCGTCCGGGAGGACTGATGATCACGGACAATCTTCTGTGGAGCGGCCGCATCTTTGACGAGACCGACGAATCCCCCGCGACTGAAGGCGTTCGCCAATTGACCAAGCTCGTCGCATCCGACCCGCGTTGGATCTCATCGATCATTCCCATCCGCGACGGAATCCTTGTGGCAATGCGGTCTTCATGAACACAACCTATCTCCGCAGATTAGTCACCATAGCTCACTCACCACGTCCTCACCTTTTCCATCACCCTGCGTGAACTCATGAAATTCCTCACAGCTGCGTTTACCATCGCCTGCCTCTTCGTCGGAACAGGATCATTTTGCGATCCTTCTTATGCCCAAGGTTCGGCAGAACAGGTCCGCGCAATCAAGCCACCGCGAGAACCGTTGCCCGCGGAAGCGGCGTCGGCATCGGTGACGAAGTTCTCGTTCATCGTATACGGTGACACTCGGGGACGGCGCGATGGCAAGGACCTTCAATATGAGCATTCCCTGGTCGTCGACGCGATGCTGAACACCATTGCACGACTTGACAGCACTCCCTATCCGATCCGGTTCGTCCTGCAGACGGGGGACGCCGTTGTGAATGGGCGAGATGTACAACAGTGGAACGTGAGTTTCATCGACCTGATCAACCGACTGACGACCGAAGGGGGAATTCCCTATTTCCTCGCGCCGGGAAATCATGACGTCACAGGAGCTCCCACGAAGGACGAGCCGCGCCGACTCGAGGGGCTCCGCAACTATCTGAGCGCTGTCTCGAGCCTGATCCCCCCTGACGGTGCGCCGCGGCGGCTTTCCGGTTATCCCACGTATGCCTTCGGCTACGGGAATGCATTCTTCATCGCCTTCGACTCGAACATCGCGGGCGACACGACGCAGTTCGCGTGGCTCAAAGGACAGCTCGAAGGACTCGACCGCACGCGCTTTCCAATCGTCATTGCCTACTGCCATCATCCGGGATTCTCCTCCGGCGGACACGGCGGCAACCGGGTTGAGGCGCCGACGGCCGTTGTGCGTGCGAACTATCTCCCCCTCTTCCGCCGCCATCGTGTGAAGATGGTCTTTTCAGGACACGAGCACTTTTTCGAGCATTGGGTGGAACGGTATCAAGACGACGGCGGGATGAGTCGTCGCATGGAGCATGTGGTCACCGGCGGAGGCGGCGCCCCGCTCTATGTGTTCACGGGAGTGCCGGACGTCAGTGAATACGTCAAAGCGGGGGCGGCGGAGAAGGTCCGGATGGAACAGTTGGTCCGACCGGGAGCAACCAGGGGGGACAATCCGTATCATTACGTCATCGTAAAAGTCGACGGAGAAGAACTGGAGATAGAAGTGGTCGGGGTCGATTGGGGGCGGGGCTATCAGCCCTATAAGAGCAGCCAAGTCGAGCTGACCAATTAACCAGGTGGACAGATTCTTTTTCATGCGCTCTTCACTCATAGCAATCACTTCATTTCATCACCCATCCTCCGTGTTTTTCGTGGGACAATCTTTTCTTCTGAGCTCTACACTCACGCTTGCCCTGTACTTGGCCAGCTGCGCAACAAGAACGCGGGAAGGCAGATACCCGGAGCAATGGTGGGCCCCAGTGCCCCCGGACAGCGCCGCATGGTGGGAGATCTTGCCACAGGCAGCTGGCCCGGGGGAAGTCATTCTTTCGAAGCGTGGCGAATTGGGAATCATGTCGAACTTCGCCCCGACGCCCTTCACGTATCGTGGCGTGAAGTATGCGAGTGTCGAGGGATTCTGGCAGATGATGTTGTATCCGGAAGATGACGATGACCCGCGTGCACAATTCCCCGGCATCCAATGGCGTTACACTCGGGCCCAGGTTGCGAACATGACTGCGTTCGAAGCCAAGGAAGCCGGGACTCTGGCCGAAGAAAATATGGTGAAGATGGGTATCACATGGGTGACGTTCGATGGAAAGAGAATGGAGTACAGGTCGGCCGAACCGGGGGAACACTATCGATTCATTGTCGAGGCTACCTGGGAGAAGGTGCGTCAGAATCCCGACGTAGAGAGAATTCTCTTGGCGACCGGCGATCTCATGCTAAAACCGGACCATTACCAGGAACCGAACCCGCCTCCGGAGTGGAGATATTTTGAGATTCTGATGGAGATTCGGAGGGAACTGCTGAATGACATAGGAAGGTAGTCAGATGACGGTAGAAGCCGTCTCAAAAACAGAATTTCGCAGCGGCGCCCGCCTGCCCTTTTGAGTCTTCGTTATTGGCAGGCAGCGATCGCAACGAAAGAGTTTTTGGGTTTTTGTTCTGCAAACACAACAATTGAACACGTTGCGACCGCTGCGGTCGCCGCGAGAGTATTTTTGAGATAGGTTCGAGTCGGACGACAGACTGAAGACAACGTGGAACTGAGTTTTGGGACAGTGAACGGGGACGGAAAGTAATGCCAGTGTTAATCAGAGGTTGGGGACAGTAACGGGTACACAGGATGATGAAACGTGATTGCATGACTTGTCTTTCCATGATGATGCGAGAATCTGGGAGCTCAATGTAACGCCGATGAATCCAACTGACTCTCCCCCACGGTCTCTCCTGGTCACACTCATCGGCATTTTTTCATTGCTCGGTTCTGTGACCTTCTTTTTTGGTGATCTCTTTGGATCGGTTACCGCATTCTATATCATGCGTTCACCCGACTTTCAAATGGCACTGCGGGAATTGAGAAACTACCGACCTTCGGGAGGACTCTCCATCATCAGCCCCGAGGGCATGTTGATCTCGTCCGCCGCCGGTCTCATCATCAGCGCTGCCGGGATCGTTGCTTCGATCGGACTTCTCATCCGAAAAAACTGGGGACGTATTGCATTCATTGTTGTCGTCTGGTTGCAGGCCGTGTATTTCGCCGTCGTGGGGGCGCTGGGTATGTCGGCCGTGAGCGGCATTACATCTCAGCTAGGCTTGGATGGCATTACAGGCATGGGGCCCATGAGGCGAGTTGCCGGATTGATGACAATCGGTGGCTCGATTCTGCTGATGCTCCTTGCAATGCTTGTTCTCTGGGGACTTTCCAGAGAAAAGATTCGCAAAGAGTTTGTGTGATGGCAGTACGGACTGTTATCGCAGTTTTGTGGAGTTCCATTTTTGAGAATTATCCAAACACGATCATCTGGGTTCCACCTCATAAATCCGCATTCCGCGATCCGAAATCTACCAAGCCCTACACCTTCAATCGACAATCGACAATCGAAAATCGACAATCGCAAATGTTGCAATGACCCCTCCCCCCTACTTTCTCACCTCCCCCCGACTTGGGTTTCGTCATTGGACGGAGGCAGACCTAGAGATCGCCATGGAACTGTGGGGGGATGCGAACGTAACAAGACTCATCGGCGGCCCGTTCACCCGACAGCAGGTTTCGGAACGGCTGGCCATTGAGATCCGCACTCAGGACTCGCGCGGGGTCCAATACTGGCCGATGTTCCTCCTTTCCTCCGGCGAACATGTCGGCTGTTGCGGGCTGCGGCCGTACCCTCCGTCGCCGAAGATCTTCGAACTCGGATTCCACATCCTCCAGCGCCATTGGGGATGCGGTTTTGCGACTGAATCGGCCCGAACTATCATGGAATTCGCTTTTATGAAGATCGGAGTAACGAGCCTCTTTGCCGGACACCATCCTGAGAACGATGTCTCACGGCGACTCCTTCGGAAGCTCGGGTTCCAGTATTCACATGATGAGTTGTATCCTGCAACGGGACTCCGTCACCCCTCTTACCTGCTACTGGCAGAACACTATCACAGTTCCACACCACAGAAGTGAGAAAGACCATGAAAACGATAACATCGCTCATCCTGATATTGGCGATCGCCTGCCTTTCCGCCCAGGATCGCACGGCGCCCGCCGTTACCGCAGTGAAATGCGGAAAGCTCCTGAACGTACGCACCGGCGCGTATGCGTCCGACGTCGTCGTGCTCATTGAGCGGGGACGCATTAGCGCCGTCGGCTCAGATGTGAAAGTCCCGGAGGGGGCGAAGATCATCGATCTTTCGCGTGCCACTGTACTTCCGGGATTGATCGATGCGCATACGCATCTCCTCCAAAACTATAAAGGCACGATCGGCGGAGACGATCCCAACATGATCCTTACAGTCGCACAGATCGGAACGACGCTTCGCGCGCTCCTCGGCGCCATGATGGGACGTGAGATGCTGGAAGCCGGGTTCACGACGGTGCGCGATCTTGGTAATTCGGGGGTCAACGGTGATGTCGCATTGCGCGACGCGATCAACGCGGGAATGGTCCCCGGGCCCCGTATCGTGGCATCAACACGAGCTCTTTCAGCAGCCGGCGGCCAGTTCGGAAGAATTGCGGCGGAGGTTCAACCCATCATCGCTCAGGAATACGTTGTTGTGGCGGGGGTCGATGAGGCCAGGAAGGCCGTCCGACAGGCGTTCTACGACGGGGCAGAGTGCATCAAAGTCATCGTCAATACGGGGACACGCGTCCTTGGAGCCGATGAAATGAAAGCCATCGTCGAGGAGGCTTCCAGGGTCGGGAAAAAGGTCTCCGCCCACGCGATCGGCGATCTGGCAACCCGCGTGTCGGCTCAAGCGGGCGTCAGTTCGATCGAGCACGCATACACGATACCGGACGACGTCCTCAAGCTTATGGCGGAGAAGAAGATCTATCTGGTTCCAACAGATTATCCGGCGGATTTTTATCTTTCATTGGACCCAAACGTAACCCCGGAAGAAAAGGCACAGAGGGAGGAAGGCGTGAAGCGATTCACACAGGGAAGCCGGGAACGACTTGCCCGCGCTCTTAAATTCGGAGTTCCGGTCGCCGCCGGTTCGGACGAGTATTACGCCGTTCCCGGAAAGACTCGTGGACAAGCGGCCCTCGCAATGTTTCGCGCGTACGCCGAAGCGGGTATGACACCGTTGCAGGTCCTTCAGTCGGCCACTGTCAATGCGGCCGACCTGCTCGGGTGGGATCCGCGTATCGGAACGATTGAGACGGGAAAATTCGCCGACATGATCGCTGTAGAAGGAGACCCGCTGAAGGACATTACTCTCCTCGAGAAGACGTTCTTCGTCATGAAAGGGGGAGCGGTCATACGGAATACATTCGTGGCGCATGAATGATGTGCAACTACTGTACGATCTCATAGTTTTCAAGGGACCACTACGGGTGTCTCCCCAATTTGCCGTCATCGACCTGATGTGCGCCACATTGTTCGTTTTGATCATGTACCAAATACGAGAGATCACAACATGAAAAACATATCTCTGCAACCATTGCTCCTCGGCGTTGTGGTCCATGTTGCACTGACGATCACGCCGCAGATCCTGCTAGGCGGCGGATATTCGCTGGGCTCACTCCCCTGGCAGATCGTCGCAAGCACGCTCATCGTATCGCTTCTTTCCTACATCGTGCTGCATGCACACTGGACCGGAAAGAAACTCGTTGCCCTTCTTGTGCTGCTCCAATTCGGCGTGGCCAATTTCAACACCATGATCGAGGCGTTATTTTTTGAACTTGACATCCCCAAACAAGAAGCACTGTTCAGCGTTGCAACGGCGTTGCTGGTAGCTGTTATCTTTTCCCCTGTACTTGTGCGGTTTCTCGGCCGAAATGCGGAGACCGGGGCCGCGAATCCGACGTCCAAACCCCGCACGCCGCTCGCATGGGCGGGCAAGGGAGCTCTTGTGGCATTCCTGTATTTCGCTCTGTATTTTGTCGCCGGCATGTTGGTGTACCCGTTTGTCAAAGATTTCTATGCCGACAAGCACTTGCCGGGGATCGGCGAGATGTTGGCTATGCAACTGTTCCGCGGAACGGTCTACCTGCTCGTCTGTTTGCCGGTCATTCGGACCATGACCACGAGCCGGACGAACATCGGTCTGACCGTGGGTGCAGCGCTGTCGATCCTCGGCGGGATCGCTCCGCTGCTTCTGCCGAATCCCTACATGCCCGACTACATCCGCCCCCCACATATGATAGAGGTGGGAGTGTCGAACTTTGTGTTCGGATTCCTCATGGTACGCCTGGTGAAGCAATAACGAGACGCCTTTTTCGCATTTCGTATTTCGTATTTTTCACCAGCCTTTTTTATTTATTCCCTATCACTTATTACTTATAACTTTTTTTATGGCCCTCTTTAAGTCCGGTAATCCCGCCCTGCGTGCGAACACCTTCACGTCCTTCGAGGGAGTCGCCGCAGAAGATGCAATGACGCTGCAGGGAACGGTCAACAAGACCGGCATTATGCTGCTAGCGCTCTTTCTCCCTGCGATGTACACGTGGAATCTCTTCTCGTCGACAGGGGATTTCAGCGTCATCGCCCCGTATTTCTATGTCGGACTCATCGGCGGATTGATCGTCGGTCTCGTGATCGGTTTCAAGAAACACCTCGCGCCGGCACTTGCCGTCGTCTATGCTGCCCTGGAGGGCTTGGCCCTTGGAGGCTTGTCCGCAGTGTTTGAGGGGACGTATCCGGGTATCGTCATTCAGGCGCTCATGTTGACATTCTCGATCTTTGCGGTACTGCTGGTAGTCTACAAAATGGAGATTATCAAACCGACGGAAAATTTTAAGCTCATCGTCGCTTCCGGGACAGCGGGACTCGCGTTCTACTATGTCCTGTCGCTCGGACTTTCGTTCTTCGGCATCCAGGCCCCTTTGATCCATGAGAATACGACGATGGGGATCATCTTCAGTCTCGTGGCTGTCGCGCTGGCATCGATGAACCTTGTCGTGGATTTCGACTTTATTGAGCAGGGTGTGGAACTCAAGGCTCCAAAATACATGGAATGGTATGGCGCGTTCGGCCTCATGGTGACCGTCATCTGGTTGTATATAGAATTGCTCAGACTGCTCGCGAAGTCACGGCGTCGGTAACATGAACGGCGTACCTTCCCTCACCGCCGGACTGCAGCGTTCGGCTTCCTTCGCTGCTATGTTTGTCGGTTGGCTGGCAGGCTATGCATACTATGCGCTCTACGAAGTCCATTTTTCAGGGCTCGGATATGTCGAGGACTTCGGCTACCTCGTCTGGGGGAGTTTGATCTTTACGGCCGTCGCCTGGGGAGTCTTCGTTGCCCCTGTTCTCCCCAAACTGGGCCAGGAGGGGATCATTGTCCGGCTCGGGTTCTTTCCTTTCGCCGCCGCCGTATATGCGGCGATCGCCTTCACCATTCTGATCGGTTGGATGTTCATGATCGACGGCAACTTGTTATATCATGGACAAGCGGTCGTCATCGGTTTTACCTCGGGCAGTGCATATCTCCTTCTCGTTCGAACTCCACTTCGTCGTTTCCTCAATTCACGTCCACGCCTGACTGTACCGATCATGTATGCCCTTCCGCTCGCAGGGTTTGTCGTATTTTACGGTGTCGTACCGCGATTCATCCCGTCGCTTGCCTATGTGTACTATGGTGGAAGCGTTAAGGAACAACTTGTAGAAGAGACACTGGGAAGTCTTCGTATGGGGGACAGCGTGCAGGAATTGAGCAAACGATTGCCGGGGTTGGTCCCCGAGGAATTCCTGGACGGGGGGAGTTCGACGATCAGCGGAAGTACGACGAGATTCTCGTACACCGTCGTTGTCGACAGCGGACGTGTGGCGTCGGTATCACTGCAGCCTAAGGAAGGGTTGGATCAGTAGAAGTCTTTGCGGGGAAGCCTCGTACAGCACATTCCTTCGTCAGGAATGCACGGCCTTTCGCGTGTCGCGCTTCTGCGGATCTTTCACACGGACTGAAATCGGTCCCTGATCATGGACGGTCGGGCTCTTCCGTGATTCCAGGATTGAAAAGCGCCACACGAGCCCCTGGAGGGTCTCCGTCAGCTTGCTAAGGTCGATGGACGTCCGCGCGATCTGGCGCAACGCATCCGCTCCTTCGCACGTCACGCGATGATGCCGTCGACGCTCCGCGCGATCTCCCCGCTCGTTTCAGTTTGACCATCCTCCCTTCAGAATTTTTTCGATGCCACATGGAACGATTGTCGGACAGCGACATCGTTGATTTCACACGGTTTTTTGGATATCTTGAGCCAGTATGCAAGCCAAACTCGTCCTCGAAAACGGCGTTGTTTTCACGGGAGAAGCCTTCGGAGCTGCCGATCGTCAGACGACCGGCGAGGTCGTTTTCAACACCAGCATGACGGGGTATCAGGAGATCCTCACCGATCCGTCGTATGCCGGCCAGATCGTAACAATGACCTCTCCGCTCATCGGCAATTACGGCATCAACGTCGACGACATGGAATCGGCAAAGCCGCAAGTCGCCGGATTTGTCGTGCGCGAATATTTCGACTTCTACAGCAATTTCCGGGCAACGGGCAGCTTGGGCGCGTGGCTGGCACAACACGGCATCATCGGTATCCAGGGGATTGATACCCGGAAGCTTACCAAGATCCTGCGTACGAGCGGGGCCATGCGGGGCGTCATTTCCACGGTCGATCTCGACGACGCCAGACTCCTTGCCACGGCGAAAGCTTCCCCCGACATGAACGGGCTCGACCTGGCGAAAGTAGTCACGACCGGTTCGACATATACATGGGATGCTGTGGACCGAACTCCGTTCGCCCTGCGGCCCAATGCGCGAGTGAAGCTCAACGGAAAGCGGTGGAACGTCGTCGTTTATGATTACGGCGTCAAACAGAATATCCTCCGCCGCCTCACTTCGTACGGTTGCTCGCTGACCGTCGTGCCGGCTGCTTTTCCTGCAGCGGATGTCCTTGCGATGAATCCCGACGGCATTTTTCTCTCGAACGGACCTGGCGATCCGGCCGCCGTGAAGTACGGAATCGACAACATCTCCAAACTCATCGGAAAGAGGCCGATGTTCGGCATTTGTCTCGGACATCAACTGCTTGCCCTCGCGCTGCGTGGCAAGACGTACAAGTTGAAATTCGGACACCGCGGCGCAAATCACCCGGTGAAGAATCTGCTCACCGGCGTCATCGAGATCACGTCGCAAAACCACGGTTTTGCAGTCGACCCCGACTCGCTCGATTCCGCTTCAATCGAGATCACGCATGTCAATTTGAATGACGGAACGAATGAAGGATTCCGTCATCGCGAACTCCCTCTCTTCAGCGTCCAATACCATCCCGAAGCCTCCCCCGGCCCGCACGACAGCGATTACCTATTCGCCCAGTTCATCGAGATGATGGAGAAACAAGCCGTCCCGGCCTGATCACCGTCCATCAATCGCCGACTTCTTTCACTCGACGACCCCTCGACTGCGCTCGGAGCTAGCCTACTGCATACTGCCTACTCACCGAGATTTATCCGAGGACCATGTCCCGCTCAGTAACCTCATCGATCGAAGTCTCCGCTCACCCGTTGCGCGCGCTGCACGCATTCGTCGACCTCGACATGATGCGTTCGTGGTGGCGTGTCGAACGGGGACTTGTTCAGCCGCGCGCCGGCGGTGTGTGGGCGCTCGCATGGGACCGGACCGATACGGGCTTTCGCTACTTCGAATCGGGCATCGTGAAGGTCTACACGCCCGGTGCTGAACTGGTCGTCGACAACGTCGTCTATTTCAATCCTGAGCATCCCGTATTCGGCCCCATGCGTCTTCGCGTTCTTGTCCGCGCTTCCGACGGAGGAAGCGTCATTCACGTGACACAGGACGGCTACGGCGACGGGGCCGAGTGGGACTGGTATTATGAAGCCGTTCGCCAGGCCTGGCCGGCCACCCTGGGACTGCTCAAACAATGGCTTGAGGAGCACCCGGAGTGAACCGGTGCTTCCTGCCCGATCCTATTTCTTCTGCAACATCTTCAACCGCTTCACTTTTCCTTTCAAACTTTGTACACTATTCAGACAATCGACAGTATTTTCGCAAGATCGCTTTTACGCGCTCAACCGGCAGGGCCTCAACCTTGTTTCCGCGGGCTCCCGCGGTGGATTCGGCCTTCAGGAGGGAATTATACACTGCCTCCTCGACCGACTCCACTGCCGATTGGAACAGCGCATTGAGGTTTTCGTCGCCGAAGCGGGGAACAGTGTCCATGGCAGCCCCCGTCAACCGTACGTTGGCCGAAGTCGAGAACGCGATGACGTAGTCTCCGCTTCCATGTCCCATGAACGATCCTGTTCGTCCCAGTCCGAGGAGCGAACGCAACGCCAGCCGCTTCAGCTGCCGGGCATCCAGCGGCGCATTCGTTGCGACGACGATCATGCAGGACCCTCCGGAACGTTCCACGGAGCCGCGGAAAGAATACGAACCAAGCTCTTTTCCCACCGGAACGCCCGCCATATCGAGGATACCGCCGAAGTTGGTCTGCACAAGTACGCCAAGCGTCCATCCTCCCAAGTCCAGTGGGAGCAGGCGTGAGCTCGTGCCGATTCCTCCCTTCCAGCCAAAACACACAGTTCCAGTTCCGGCTCCCACCGCCCCTTCTTCGACGAGTCCCGAGCGCGCGCCGCGAAGTGCCGCGAGTACATGCTCCTCTGTGACATGCATTCCCCGAATGTCATTGAGATAACCGTCGTTCGTTTCGCCGACAATGGGATTCACAGATCGTACTTCCTCATTTCCCGGAAGGCTCGTCATGTACCGCGCCACCGCTTTTGCCGCATCCCACACGCTCAGCGTGTTCGTCAAGACAATCGGCGTCTCGAGAACCCCAAGTTCGTCAACTTGGGTCGAGCCGACAAGCTTTCCAATTCCGTTTCCAACAACGATCGCCGCCGGGACTTTCTCACGAAAGAGATTGCCCGCATGAGGCATGATGGCTGTTACTCCTGTCCTGATATGTTGACCTTCCTTGAGCGTCACGTGTCCAACCCGGACGCCTTCAACGTCCGTAATTGCGTTCTCTTTGCCTGGCGTGAAAACGCCCACGGTCGCTCCCAGGTCACGAAAACGGGGTCGCGCATCCTGGGCAGAAGCGCCGCTGGAGGACACAATTATGAAGAGTAAGGCTGCCGCATGCGCAATGCTCCTTGCGGCGAGTCTGCGCAAAGGGTACATTCCGTGCGGTGAGCGCATGCTGCGACGAATAGACTTTTCCATAGCACTCCTTCTGGCATTCTCCGCCGGTTGTTCCTCACCCGAAGAGGTCCGACCCTCTCCATGGTATCCACACATCCGTCCGGCATGGTCGCCAAACGGCGCATCGGTGGCATTTACGGCAACGATCGGCGGACAATCGGGCATCTGGCTGGTGGATTCATACGGCGCGAATGTGAGGTTGTTCCATGGAGGGGATGCGATTGGCGCCGCATGGTCCCATGACGGACAGTGGATCGCGTTTTCGCAGGGGAATCAGATCTATGCACGTCGAACAAGCGGCGATTCGCTCCGGTTGATCGTCGCACATGGCGGCAGCAATCGTCCCTCGTGGTCGGCGGACGATTCTCGACTTGCCTTCGTCCGCATCACAGAAAACGACGAACCGGACGTGTACATGGTCTCTCTCGCCGATCTTTCCCAGTCCCTCGTCGCGACAGGTGCCAACTACCCGTCCTGGACCACAACTGCCTCAGAGCTCTTCTATGTTCAGCGCCAAACGAATGGATCAGTCAATGGCGACATTTATTGGCTGACCATCAGAAATGTCGACTCGCTCAGTGAGCAGACCATCCATTCCTTCATCTCGATGTATGAGCACGCGTTCTTTCAGCTTGCTCCGGACCGGTCAGCTGTCTATTATGAGCACGCAGTCGTCGACCAAACGTGGCAGATCTACCGCACACACTTCGCGACATCGAGTACCATTCCACTCACGTACGACGGGGGCGATTTCCCAGCGCTGAGTCCCGACGGCACGAAGATCGTCTACACACGCACCGCTTCCGGGGACGGAGGACTGTGGGTGATGAATACGGATGGGACCAATAAACGACGGCTGACAACACCATAACGGATATTCAGTGAAGAGGATGAAGCAGGGAATTACGGATAACGAACATTCGAATAACGAATGGAGAAGTGCCTTCGCAAAAGCTGCACAGAGGACCAACGTCGCCTGTAATCGTCGTTCGTCAATCGTCGTTCGTCATTCGTCATTCGTCAATCTCTCTTGTTTTTCCCCCGTTACGGCTCCAACCCAAAGTTGTAATTCGACACAAAGTGCATGAAGTCCGCGATCTCGGGCATGTCCTTTCCGACAAAGCGGATCGAGTGTGCGTCCGGTCGTTGAACCCCGCGGAGATACGACAGGACTTCGGATACCATATAGTTCTTGAAGCTCACGTCAAGCGTGATCGGGGCACGGAGAGCATACGGACGGAAGTCCTTCAACCCCCTTAATGCGGTTTTCGTTTTCTGTGCGATCACTTCGCGCGCGGCCTCCGGGGTCAGTGTATTAGCGCTGTGAAAGCCGAGGCTCTGTTTCACTTCGGCGGCTTCGATTGGCCCAAGGAACGACCTCACCTCCCGGATGGCGGATTCATCCCCGGAGATCATCACCACGGGAACTCCGAAGTACCCGGCGATCGCCGCGTTCCAAACACCCTCGGGAACTTCTTTGCCGTTCAACGCCACACGCGTGAGACGAGCGCTCGAGAATGTATGCGCGCGGATACCCGTCATCGAATTTGTGGACGCGTGGTAGCCGATGAACATCACGGCGTCGAACGAAGAATCGATGCCTGCCATCATAGAAAACCGCCGCGGCCATGAACGGATGATCCTCACGTCTTTTGGGAACTGTTCGATCAGCAGATTTTCCCCGTTCCCGTGCGAATCGCTGACGAGGATCTCCGTCGCCCCAGCTTCCTTCGCAGCGGTGACCGCCGCCAGCACTTCCTGTGTCATGAAATTCCGGAAGCGCTCGTACTCAAAGCTTCCCGGGCTCAGTTGATCCCCCGTCACGACCCCCGCGATCCCTTCCATGTCGACGGAGATG
>Ga0156245_1113_pt1 | contig 25745 bp, 20 predicted proteins | sample RifCSPlowO2_12_FD_107892 | JGI IMG/M metagenome (GOLD analysis project Ga0156245, IMG submission 107892) | Ignavibacteria bacterium RIFCSPLOWO2_12_FULL_56_21
CTTCTGAGCACTGAGATTCCCAGGCTCGATCTGAGGGCGGCACAACAAGGAGACACGACGATAGTGCAATACCGCTGGGCGACGGCCGTAAAGGAATTTTGCATGCCCGCTGTTTTGAACGTCGGACGCAAGCAGTCACGACGGATTACCCCAACCGTCGCATGGCAGTCGCTCCGTCTCGTCAAGGTCGATCCAGCCGACATCACGGCAGACGAAGACCATTTCTACATCCGTACGGACATCCGGCGTTCCTATTTGGATCCTCGCCTGGTCCGCTGACACCATATTCCGTAACGCACCCGCTATGAAGCTGCTCTTAGGATATTTGCGCTCAACCTGGAAGCTTGTGGCTCTTGCCCTCTTTCTGGCCACAGTCAATCAAGTCTTCTCTCTGTTGGACCCCCTCATCTTTCGTTATGTCATCGACGAGTACGCGACGCAGTTCACGAAATATACGTCGGAGGAGTTCCTTCGCGGAGTGACGATGCTGCTGTTCGCTGCGGTCGGTGTGGCCTTCGTATCCCGCGTTGCGAAGAATTTTCAGGATTACTTTATCAACGTCATCACCCAGCGGCTCGGAGCCCGGATGTATCAGGACGGGCTCCGGCACTCCCTTGAGCTTCCGTATCAGGTGTTCGAGGACCAACGTAGCGGCGAAACGCTTGGAAAACTTCAAAAAGTAAAGACAGACGTCGAACGTCTGATCAGTACAACGATCAACGTTTTGTTCACGACATTCATCGGCATCATCTTCGTGATGGTCTACGCGTACAGCATACATTGGCTGATCGCCCCCGTCTATTTTCTGACGGTGCCGCTCCTGGGATGGGTGAGTTCGGTGCTTGGGCGCAAGATCAAGGCTGTGCAGAAAACGATCGTCGCGGAAACGACGGCGTTGGCGGGAGCCACGACGGAATCGTTGCGCAATATCGAACTGGTCAAGAGTCTCGGCCTGGCGCAGCAGGAGATCACCCGGCTCAACAGCACAACGGACAAAATCCTCAAGCTGGAACTGAAGAAAGTTCGTTTCATCAGGAGCATAAGCTTTATCCAGGGCACAACGGTCAATTTCCTGAGAACGAGCATTTTGTTCATGATGCTGTATCTGATCTTCCGGCAGGACATCACGATCGGCCAGTTCTTTTCACTCTGGATCTATTCCTTCTTCATCTTCGGGCCGCTCCAGGAGCTCGGGTCGGTCATCAATGTCTACCGGGAAGCGGAAGTATCGCTCAACAATTTTGCGGAGATCCTTGCCCGGCCGAAGGAACCGCAGCCGGCGAACCCCCGGCCAATACACTCCATCGAGACGCTGGAATTCGACAAGGTCACCTTCCACCACCAATCTGCCCATTCCGCCGCGCTGAACGACATCTCCTTCCGGGTCGGCAGGGGCGATACGATCGCCTTCGTCGGTCCTTCCGGGGCGGGAAAGACGACGCTCGTTAAACTCCTCGTAGGATTGTATTTGCCGCACAGCGGCCGCGTTCTGTACAATGGCATTGAAGCCACCGAGGTCGACCTCAACGAATTGCGGTCGAAGATCGGTTTTGTCACTCAGGATACGCAGCTTTTTTCCGGGACGATCCGCGAGAATCTACAGTTCGTTAATCCACGAGCGACAGACGGGGAATGCCTCGACGTCCTGCATAAGTCGTCCTGCCAAAGCCTCCTCGGACGTGCGGAAAAAGGTCTCGACACGGTGATCGGCGAAGGGGGCGTGAAGGTCTCTGGGGGAGAAAAACAGCGGTTGTCGATTGCGCGTGCATTGCTCCGCAAACCCGACCTGATTGTGTTCGATGAGGCGACGTCTTCACTCGACTCGTTGACCGAGGAGGAGATCTCGGACACGATCCGGGATGTGTCGCGTCAGCGGGAGAACACGACCATCATGATCGCACACCGATTGTCGACGATCATGCACGCCGACATCATTCATGTGCTCGAGCGCGGCCGCATTGTGGAATCGGGCACGCATGACGATCTGATCTCCCGGATGGGACTGTATTACGCAATGTGGAGGCAGCAGATCGGCGAAGGTGGACCGGAGGAAGAAGTCGGCGGCGTTCCGGTGCCGAGCAGAAACTGACCGAGAAAGAAATGTTGCTATCAAATCAAACCGCGAATAAACGCGAATAGAATTCTTCTACAAATGAAAGATCCACATTCGTGACCATTCGTGGTCGTCTTTATCTGTTCTCTTTTACGCTAGCCTTCTTTACCTAGCTATCCCATTCCCCAGGAGACATCATGAATGACCCAAGGTTTCCCATCGGAAAATTCGCCCCCAAGCCATCGCTTTCGAATGACGACCGGAAAGAACTTATTCGCCGGATCAAAGAGACGCCGTCACTCTTTCGCAAGGCGTTTCACGGCCTGAACGATGATCAACTTGATACTCCGTATCGCGAGGGGGGATGGTCCGCTCGTCAAGTTGCGCATCATGTACCGGACAGCCATATGAACGCGTACATCCGGACGAAGCTGGCGTTGACCGAAGAAAAGCCGGCGATCAAGCCGTATGACCAGAGTCGATGGTCTGAGTTGATCGATGCCCGCACCATGCCGATCGAAGTATCCCTCTCGCTGCTCGAGACTGTCCATGCGCGCTGGGTTGTGGTGCTGGAATCATTGACGGCGGGGGATTTTGCCCGGCGGTTCTTTCATCCGGAAAACGGGGAGCAAAACCTAGACTGGCTTCTACAAATGTATGCCTGGCACGGCCGGCACCATACGGCGCATGTCACGGAGCTTTGTAAACAGAAAGGATGGTAGAGTGGCGGAGAGCGGAGGGCTGGAGACTACACAGAGCTGGATATTGGAGTAATGGGGTCGACGTAGAGCTGGATGATGGAGTGTGAGAAGAACTCATGAAGATTTTCCATTCGTGTTCATTCGTGATCGTCTCTTTCTTCTTTTCTTTTACGATAGCCATCTTTCCATAGCAATTCAGTCCACAATGAATTCCTCGTCCAGTGGTCTTAGCGAGTCGAACATCCTCTTAAGAGCATTATACGCCGTAAGACTTCCCCGTTGCGCAGCCTTCATGTAACTCGACACTGCACCCGGCTTGTTCATAGGGAAACCGATCCCATTCTCCAGACAATAACCGAGAGCAGTTTGCGCCAGGATCGATCCCTTTGAAGCCTCCTCCTGGAGGACAGGCACATGGTTCGCCGCGTCCGGACGACCAAGCAAGACCTCCGCCACGGCGATTCGCACATCTGCCTCTCGAAGACCAGCTGCCGAAGCACGCCGCCACAGCGCGATGGCCTTGTCCGGGTCGAGTTGAACGTTTCTTCCGGTCGCGTACCACACCCCCAGTTCCAGCAGGGACGCGGCATGCGGAGGATTCGCCGACACATTCTCTTCGAGAAGTTTGAGCGCCTGTGCCGGTCCCAGCAACCGGTCGAATTCTATGGCAGCCAACGCAGCCCACACATAGCGGGCATCTTTGTCGCCGGCGAGTGAACGAGCCGTAAGTTCGCGCATGAAAGCGTCTGTGTGGACGAGGTCGTACAAGAGCACCGGTGCCCGCGGCGATTCGAGCCGATTCGCACGCAGATAGTACATCGCCGCGCGGATGAGGTCCCGATATGCACCTATACCGCGCTCGTGCAACCGCCCAAGTACCGTAAAAGCTTCCGGCACGCCGATCGACGCCTCTTTCATCAGGGTCTCTAGTTCTTCCGACTGTGAAGTGCTGTCAGGCGTATGGTCGGAACTCTCTGCGTCGTTTCCCATTTCGCGCTGTAACTCGTGGAAGAGGGTACTGTCCGAAACACCCGCGTCGCCGACGGTCTCGAAATGTAGATAGACCAGGCCGAGGGTCGTATCGGTGGCCGACCTTTGCTGGCGACTGTCGCGAGCAGAGAGCGTGTCGATCCCGCGGCGCCTCAGGTCTGCGAGCACCTCTTTCGCCTGTTCATGTCCCGCGCTAGCGGCCCTTGAAACAAGCTGATACGCGCGCGCGAGGTCTCGTTGTACGACCAATCCATCGAGAAATTGCAGACCGTAAAAGAACTCGGCTGATGCAAACGTCTGCTCAGATGCCTTCTTGAACCAGGCATAAGCCTTGAAGGGATTCCACGGTACTCCCAGGGCGTGAGTATACAATATGGCGGCATTGAATTGCGCAAGCGGCATACCACGTTCGGCGGAGCGCAGAATCCATTCAGCGGCTTTTTGAGTGTCTGCCGGCAGGCCTCGACCGACGAGGTATCGGTATCCCAGTTCATGCTGAGCAGAGACATTCCCCCCGTTCGCTTGCTGCATCAACGCAAACGTTTCGATCACTTGGGTTGGGCTCGACTCGTAATACAGCAGCGGCGAAGCAGCACGTACCGGTTGTCGTACCGACTGCTTTGTCTGGGTTAGCGCCGGCGAGTGAACGACGAGACAAAAACAGAGTGCAGGCGCCAATGCTATTTTCAGTCTCTTCACGGGCAATAAACTCGTATATTTATAGCTCAACAATTGTTCCGCGACCGTTGGTTCACGATGAAAAAGAATCCTTCCCACGAATCTTCACGAATCTACGCTAATGTAAATGGTTGATAACAAGATCATCTTTTCCATGATCGGCGTGGGCAAGGTCCACAAGCCGAACAAACAGGTGCTCAAGGACATCTATTTGTCGTTCTATTACGGCGCCAAGATCGGCGTCCTGGGACTCAACGGAGCCGGGAAAAGCACGCTCCTGAGGATCATTGCGGGGGTGGACAAGGATTACCTCGGCGAGGTCCTGTCCAACAAGGGCATCACCTTTGGATATCTACCCCAGGAACCCGAACTCGACGCTTCGAAGACAGTTCGCCAGATTGTCGAAGAAGGCGTTCAACCGATCGTCGACCTCCTAAAGAAATTCGAAGAGGTCAACAATGCTCTCGCGGCTCCCGATGCGGACTTTGACGCTCTGCTTGAACGGCAGGCGAAATTGCAGGAGCAGATCGACCATCTGAATGCCTGGGACCTCGACAGCAAGCTGGAGCAGGCTATGGATGCGCTCCGCTGTCCGCCCCCCGAGACTTCGGTCAGCACCATTTCTGGCGGCGAGCGGCGCCGGGTCGCCCTTTGCCGGCTGCTGCTGCAGTCACCTGACGTGCTTCTGTTGGACGAACCAACGAACCATTTGGATGCCGAATCTGTGGCGTGGCTCGAGCATCATTTGGGCCAATACCCGGGAACGGTCATTGCCGTGACTCATGATCGTTATTTTTTGGACAATGTTGCAGGGTGGATACTGGAATTGGACAGAGGAGAAGGGATTCCGTTTGAAGGAAATTACTCCTCGTGGCTTGATCAAAAGCGTCGGCGTCTTGAAATAGAGGAAAAACAGGCGTCCAAACGTCAAAAAGTGTTGGAACACGAGCTCGAGTGGATACGCATGAATCCGAAAGGAAGGCATGCGAAGAGCAAGGCGCGAATCGCCGCATACGAGCAAATGCTGCAGGACCAGGGGAAGGGTAAAGAAGAAGAGATTGAGATCTACGTTCCTCCCGGCCCCCGGCTTGGCGAGGTGGTCATTGCCGCTGCCGACGTTTCGAAGGCGTACGGAGAGACTCTGCTGTGTGAAAACATGAATTTTTCCCTGCCGCGCGGCGGTATCGTGGGTATCATTGGTCCGAACGGCGCCGGCAAGACCACGCTTTTTAAGATGATCACGGGTCAGGAAAAGCCGGATAGCGGGGTGTTCAACATCGGCGAAACGGTCAAGCTGGGATACGTCGATCAAAACCGTCCACTCGATCCTGCAAAATCGATCTGGCAGGAAATTTCGGGAGGCGAAGAACTTATCCGTCTTGGTACGAAAGAAATGAATTCGCGCGCGTACGTTGCGAGGTTCAATTTCAGCGGGACAGACCAGCAAAAACCGGTCGGAGTCTTATCGGGCGGAGAACGGAATCGCGTGCATCTGGCAAAAGTGTTGAAGGAAGGGGCGAATGTCCTGCTGCTCGACGAACCGACGAACGACCTCGACGTCAACACGCTCCGTGCGCTTGAAGATGCTCTGGTGAATTTCGCCGGCTGTGCCGTCGTGATCTCCCACGATCGCTGGTTCCTCGACCGGATCGCGACCCACATGCTCGCATTCGAAGGAGACAGTACGGTCAGATGGTTTGAAGGGAACTACAGCGAGTACGAAGAGGACAAGAAGAAGCGGCTGGGAATCGATGCGGAGCGGCCGCACAGGATCAAGTACAAGAGGATGATGAGGTAGATTTCGGATTGCGGAATGCGGATTATCTGGCGTTTAGCTTTCAACAGAACCCCACTCTCCCTACTTTTCTTTCTCCTTAGTCCCTAGTCACATACTCCATACTTCTACATCACTTCACCTTTTCCAACAATTCCTCGAGAAACCTCTTCACTTCCACTATATCTGCTTTGATCTCTTCGTCCTGGATCTTCTTTTTCGGAGCGACATCGATGAGACTCAATTGTTCGCCGCCGTCGGGTTCGGGAACGAAGTTTTCCAGCACTTTTTTCGCTCCCTCGATCGTGTACTTCTCATCCCGCAGCAGCTGCTTAATATGCATGATCAGCTTGATATCTTTGTTCGTGTAAATCCTGTTCCCCGCCCGGTTCTTCGCAGGCTTCAGCTGATCGAACTCCGTTTCCCAGTATCGCAGGACGTACTGTTCCAGTCCGGTGATCTTACTCACCTCGCTGATGGAGTAATAGAGCTTCTTGATGCCAGTGGTTCTCATCTTGATATTTACCCTTACGATGGCAAAAACTTAGCGAATTTCCCTCGCATTGGCAAATGCGTACCTACCACTGTCCAGGATAAGAGGACAGTACAAAGATGTTCAGGCGATGTCGTAATGACGCCAGTGCGCGAATTAGCGTAACTTCTTATCTCAACTCTTTCGTTGCGGGGACTATTTTTGAAATACGTTCTATTCCTTCAAGAGCATTTCAAATTGCAGGTCCATTTTTGCCATCATCTCTTCGCCGCCCAAAAATCCCACATCTTTGAAACGTACGCGACCGCTCTTGTCGATGATGAACTTCGTCGGTATGCCCTCGACTTCGTAGCGTGATACAACATCCTTGTCGAACACCACTGGAAATGTGTATTTGTTGTCCTGAATGAATTTACGTACCACGCCCTCGCGCTCTTCTTCCTTTACTCTTTCCCATGTATTGACGGCAAGGATTACGATGTTTGGGTCGACCTTGTACTTGTCATACACCTTTTGAAGATATGGAAAGGACGAGATACACGGTCCACACCAAGTTGCCCAGAAATCTAGGACGACGACTTTGCCCCGCAGTTTCGACAGCGTGACGGTGTTGCCGTCGAGCGTCTTAAGAGTGAAATCCACCGCCGGCTTGTTGATCATTGACGCCTGGAGTTTTTCCCGCGCTTCCTTCGCGGCGACGTCTTTCGAACGCTTCACCTCATCCTCGAATCCTTTGTCCGATCCATTCAGCGCCACGTATGCCGCCTTGTAGTGGTTCATGAGATCGTCGTTGGACCGGCCCGATGTGACGCACTCGGTCCCAACCTTCACAGCCGTTTGGTATTGCTTTGTTGCATTGAGGCTTGCCACATAGCGTCCATTGATGTCCGCATCCCTTCCTTTCATCAACGTGTACGCCTCTTCGTATGCTTTGACAGCCGACTGAACGTCGCCGTTCTTTTCAAGGCCGAAGGCATAGGTGTCCAAGACCATGCCGAGGCGATTGGACCACATCGACTCCCTGTCGCGACGCGACATGTATTTGGGTTTGTCAATCGTTGACTTGTCCCGGGCGAGAGCCACGCCGGTTCTTGCCCATTCGATCGACTCGGGCAGCCGCTCCCCTTTTTCGATGAACTGCCATGCGAGTGAATTGTACAGGTCCGCGTTTGGCGACGGCATGCTCTTCAGCCGGGCGACCGCCTTATCAATCTCGTTCGCCTGAATTGCGGAATTCACGTACGCATTGTCCCGTCCTGCACGTTGTTCGTCCGTTGGCGGAAAATCTGCGTCTGCACGTTCGAACAACGCAAATCTCTTTACGCGGTCACGCTCGCGATTCACTTCCATCCAGCGTTCGTTCTGAGCGATCGTACCGTTGGGTGACTTGGTCTTCCATTCCGTGCGGATGGAGTTCGCCCGATCGGTCTGGCCGGTGGATTCAAACATGCGAAGAAGATTGGCAACGTCCTTTTCATTCTCTTTGATTCGACCGTAGAATTCGTCGAGTTCCGCCTTCACACGGGTGGTCGTCACTTCGCCGGGAGAGCGCTGAAGCTCAAGGGACCACAACATTGTGCGCGGCCCGACAGCGTCGGCGTAGAGGGCCACTTCGCGGGTGAGATCGGCAACGGCTTTATCGGGATTCTTTTCGTGTTTCCACATCAGCGCACGTCCGTATTGGTACGCCTGAGCCCGGGCAAACAAAGCTCCCTCCACCGGATCGCCGCTCTTCGACTGCACAAGAATATCCCAGGGCTGGTCGCCGTTGTTGTCAAACTTGTCGCCGTCCGCAAATTGAACATAGAACAGCACTGGGCCGTCCGGAATCACAAATGATCCCGCATAGCTCGTGCCACGCTTGGCCAGAGACACCTCGTACATCTGAGGTTCCTGCATCTTAAAGACGCCAAGGAGTTGGACGGTGAGTTCCTTCGGGTCACGCAGCGCAGCGCCTTTTGCCTTAGGATTGTAGGAGATGGTGATGGTGTTTCCGACGGCGGGCTTCTCCGGCTTGAAGTCGAAAATTTCCTGGGCTTCGAGAGAAGTTGTAAAGATCAGAAGAGCACACAGTAGAACCCGGATTGCCATAACGCCTCCTGAAATGTGTGAAGTACCTGGTTGAACAAAAGAGCCATTCCCCGATCGCCCCAGCGTTTCATTCCCTTTTTATCACGCGTCCCCCCTTCATCACAAACCCTACCCGCTCAAGAGCACTTATGTCCTTGAGCGGATCCTCATTCGTCGCAATGATGTCCGCAAAGGCTCCTGGACTGATCTCGCCGATCTGACCTTTCATGTCGAGCAATTCTGCGGCGACGGTCGTGGCGGTGTGAATGGCCTGCATGGGGGACATGCCCCATTTGACCATGAAGCCGAATTCCCTTGCCTGATTTACAGCCAACCAGTCGAAGCCCCCTGCATCCGTTCCGAATGCGATTTTCACGCCGGCCTTGTGTGCTTTTGCGAAAACCACGGGCAATCGTTCCAGCATGGACTTGTTCATCGAATTTCCTGCCTGTGCGCGCCCTTCTGCGACATAATCTGCAACGGTGATCGTCGGACACCAATACACTCCCTTTGCCACCATCGCCCGTATGCAGTCGTCGTCGAGCGCAAATCCATGGTCGATCGTCGACACGCCAGCTTCAACCGCGTACAGGACGCCGTCCCGAGTCACTGCGTGAGCGGCGACTTTCTTCCGCAGCATGCGCGCCTGATCAACGATGGCCTGCATTTCCTCCTTTGTAAAGTTTTGAATGGACCTGAATGAACCATCCGGGAGTTGGTAGTATGATTGATCCGCATAGACCTTGATCCAATCCGCTCCATACGAGACCTGCTCGCGCACAGCCCGTCGGCCTTCATCAATCCCGGTGATCTCCTGCACTCCCTTCGGCATCTTCAGTTCCCACGCAAAATCACGGTTCGACAGGAGGTAACGCCCGGTCGCGTTGATCGCCAATCCTGCTACAATGAGCCTCGGCCCTTCGATCACGCCGTTTTGGACGGCTTTTTTCAGGTCAACGTCGGCATAGCCTGCCGCCTCCGTTCCGAGGTCTCGGAGCGTGGTGAAGCCGTGCATGAGCGATGTGCGCATGGCCTTTGCGGCGCGCAGCGTGCGATAGGGAATGGATTCTTTGAGAACTTGGACCTCATAATCCTCCGTGGTGATGTCTCCCTGGAGGAGCACATGCGTGTGTGCGTCGATGAGTCCGGGAAGCACTGTGGAATTCAACAGGTCAATGACGGCCGCACCCGCGGGGATTTCCACATTCGGTCCGACGGCAACGATACGATCGCCTTCGATGCGGATGATCACGTTGTTTTTGACCGCATCCGATTTGCCGTCAATAAGACGCCCCGCTTTCACAACGGTTATGCCGGATGATTGCGTGAAAGCTGACTGGGAAATGAGGAATAAGAGGCAGAGTTTCGCAGCCGTAGTGATACGCATAAAGGTTCTGAATTTTTATGTTTCGATGAGCTTCACGTTGAAAAGCCGTTGATGCTTGTTTGCCGCCAGTGGATTATTTATTGGTGCTTTCTAATATCTCCAGCTTGTCGTGTCTGCACCTGGAGGCGCAGTCTTCAGAAGTCTATCCACGATCTTCGGCACATACATCTGATTATACCGGAGCCGTGACATCGCGTTCGGCAATGTGTGGTCGCCGTTCCAACAGTGTTCCGCTCTGTCGCCGTAGTCTACCTCGCCCCCGTAGAACGGGTTCGTTGTGCCTTTGAGGAATTCCTCGACAAGATAGACTGCGTTATTCAAGTAGTAATTGTCCATGTCCCCGCAGTAAAGATGGATCTTCCCCTCCAGCTTCGGTCCAAGCGTTTTCCAGTCGCGACGGAGGATGTGTGACAGATCGTAATGCTCCTTCCAATATGTCGCGACCTTTTTGTCGATCACGCCCGTCGATTTGTCCCAGATCCTCTTGGGATAGCCGTCCGGACCGACGGGTGAATACACCGCCTCCCATATGTCCCACTGCTGGCCGGAGCGCGATTTCGTACCGAGAACAAGTTCCAGGCTATTAATTTCTTGGATTGTCGCGCTGACATGTCCAAGATAATTGCGCATTCCCGGACGAGGCGTACGCTTCCACCCGTTACCGGCATAATAAGCGTTCTCATCCTCGTAGATATTGACGACTGTGTATGCGCGAAAATCAATCGGGTCGGGGCAGGCGGCAAAACATCCGTTGAATTCGTCGGGATACAAGACCTGCACCGCCAAAGCCTCCCAGCCGCCGGTCGAACCGCCGTAGGTGAACCGGGCCCATCCTTTGCCGATTCCCCGGAACTGTTTCTCAACGTGCGGGACCAGTTCGTACATGATGGCGTCCCCGTACGGGCCGAGATTTTCCGAATTAACGGCGTAGGAATCGTCGTAATACGGATTGGCGTGCTGCACTTCGATAATGATGAACCGGGGAAAGTCCGCCCCCGTCCATTCCTTGTAGAACTGATGCGCATACTGCTGTACGATCCGATTGTATCCCTCGAGTCGGAATCGTTCGCTGTAGTCGGGTTTCAGGTTCGGGTCGGGGGGCTCTTCGCGAAAGCCGCCGAACGTATAGGGAAAATGTCCGTGAAAGATGATCAGCGGATAACGGGAATTCGGATGTTCTTCCCAGCCTTGGGGGAGGAGGACGTTTGCTCCGAGGTGCATCGGCCGGCCCCAGAAATTCGTCAGCCGGTCGCTTTGGATCCGTACGTGCTTGATATACTTCGTGTCCTTCGGAGGATCAATCGGAGGTATTTCCTGGTCGAGGACGATTGTGATCGGGGTCCGGGACTTCGGGTCTAGTGTGATCCATGCCGGCGTGCTCAGGAGATTTCCCGGCGCCCGGTTCCACTGCTGTCCCTCGCCCCTGTCCATCGGAAGCTTGACCGTATGTCCGTCGGACCTGTGAAACGTCTCATAGTTGTGCAGCAGCGCTTGGACCCGGTATCGTCCGGCAGGTACGTCGCGGAGAGAACGAAGCGGGTAGCCATGTGCGGACGCATCGATCGTTTGCTCCTGCAATGGTTTCCAGCGTTCCACATCGACTCCGAAAACCAACTGTGTTCGCAGTCCATCGCTGATTTGGAAGCGAGGTTCGGCAGTGCTGTCCGTAGAAAGGAGGAGCAACAGTCGCCCGTCAAGTGGAACGGAAGACCGTTCGCGCGGAAACGAAATGGTAAACGACGGCTGGGCAACGGCGGAGAGTAATGGAACGAGGAGAAGGGCGGTCCGACGGAGCATCATGCTGGCCTTCTAAGAGGGAACTCGGGGAATAACGATTGACTGGAAAGTTGGAGTAATGGAATATCGGAATGGCCGAACGCTCAACGATGAAGGACGCCGCGATGGAATCGCGAATCAAGGTTGAAAGGGGGAAACACCATTTCCCAAGTCTCTCTATGTATACAGTGTATACACAGGAGTAAAGCTATTCGGTGATCGTCAGAACGGGCTTCGAACGAACTTCTGCGGAGAGAATGAACCCCTTGGCAGCGCTTGTGGTGGCAGCGCCGGTGGATGCTCCCGACGTTATAACCATTCGTCCGAGCGAACGATTCTCACCGACACTCACGCGGAGGGCGGTAATGCTCGTCCCGGAAGTCAGTGGTTTGTGGATCGCGAACGACACGACCTGCGTCGCCTTGGATTTCTGTTGAGCGATCGCGAAAGGCGAGGCGAGCAGGAATATCGAGCCAAGAAGTATAAGAATTCTGAGCATCACGTCAGTCCGTCAAAGTCAAAGTAATGACCCGTGATTGCGGGGGAACAGGTCCGACAGATGCATCAGCGATGAGCGTATAAACGATCTCCTGTTCGGAATCCGAACCGCGGCCGATGCCCGTGACAGCATCGACCGGGCCCGCGGCGCGTGAGATGTCCACGGGGCCGCGGCTGAGCCCTTTCGAACTGAGCATGCTCACGAGGAGCTTTGTTCCGGCGGGCATTGGCGCATCGATCGACACCGCAAGTTTCATGTTATTGCGGTTCGACGTAATGGCATATCGCGTGCTCCGGTCCTCGGCTTTCAATTCGCCAACACCGGCCTCTATTGAAGAGATGATGAACGGAGCGGGGCTTCCGGAAACGGACAACGTGGAAACGGGTTTGACTTCGAGCGAGAGGGTCTGTGATGCGACATTGCCGGTTTGTCCCCGGAGAGGGGAGATCACAAGGAAAGAAAGCAACAAAGCCGGGATTGGGATTCTCATGTGCGGGAAATCACTCGCAAGAACGTCAACTAGGGCACAAAAGTCAATGCCCCTTTCGGTGTTCTTTCCTACAATCCCGGTACCAGAAATCCTCGATTACGAAAGAATTCCCAGCCCCTTAACTCTATATGTTACAATATATTATAAGATGAGTCCGTCGATTGGAAATACGGTTCTCCACGATAGTTTGGAAATTCTACATTTGTGAAGGGAATCCAAGGCGATTTGGCGCTCTTAGTTCACCTTTCCATAAGCCTACAAAAGGTCTTTGCCTCATCAGAAGTGGCAAATGGTCCCACCAGGACACGATAATACCGGCCGTCTGTCGGGAGATCGACCGGTTCTATTCTTGAATTCTTTGATGTCAGACCCCGAACTCGCCGCAGATCTTCTTGCGCTTTGGCCTCGAATTTCCACGCGGAGAGTTGCACCATATATGCCCCGCGCGCGGAATCGTGGCGTATAATGAACGCCCCGAAGAATTCCTCTCTCACACGGCTTGGCGAATCCACACCCAGGACTCCCCCTTCTTGAATGATGCGGATGACCTTTCGCCGCGGCAGCACGCGGACCTCAGTTGTGTGCGATCCCCCCTCTGTTATCTCGATTTCTTCGCGCCTGGGCTCGATGTAGTGTTCAGCGGGCAGAGTTCGTTCCTCAATGATGAGCGTCCAACGTCCCGGGCGCAAGTCCGTGAATTCAAACCGGCCGCGACTGTCGCTGGTGCGCCGCAGTACTTCCAAGCCGTTGGATAGCTCTGCGACGACGGATGCATCTCCTTTGCTCTCGCGTTCAACCAAGTGGCCCGTCGCCTGTCCCCCGGACTCGTCGAGATCGAAGACACGCAACGACCCGCGGAGCATGGCGCCCTTGATGACCCGCAATTCTAGTTTCGTCTCCTCCGCCCCGATCACGCGTACTTCCATCGGCAACGGAACCGTGGTAATGTGTTGCAAGCCCATGGTCGAGCGATCGATCGAAAGAAAGTATGGACCGGGAGCAAGGTCGACAAAAACGAAATATCCATGGTCGTCCGTCACTGCGCCGGTGGCGCCGAGTGAAACAAGAACTCGCGCAATACCGCTTCCTACTGCATCCAACAAACGCCCCGTGAGCGTTCCGGTCGCGCTGACCCGGCCGAGAGGCACTGCAAGCGGAATTCCATAGTCGAGTGCGGCCGATGTTTGGACCGCTGCACCGCTTAACGAGCTCCGCCGCACGTGGAACTGGAGACGATGATTGAACGGAAAAACGTGGTCGACGGAGGCGTCAAAAAGCGAGTAGGTTTGTGACAGAACGCCCGACGCATGCGAAGAGAAAACGCTGAAACCGGCTTGTGTCCTTTCACCAAGGACGTACGATGCGAGCAGGCTGGTCGATATGCGTTCCTGCATGCCGCCGCTTGCGAGGTCGCGTGTGCGTGTGATCTCTGAGGACAGACTGTACGATTGGCGTGTGAAAGGTTGGGCATTTATGGCTGCAGCGTACCGGCGTGACGGTACGTCGACGCCGATCGATCTGTCTCTCAAAGCGCCGATGTCAGCGTATGCAGACACAGTGGCGAATGCGAAAGGATAGGATGCACGAACCTGGACAACATTCTCGTGTCTGTCGTACGGGGAAGCCGAAATCGGATCGGCCAGGTTCGTGCCGCGGAGATAAACCGCCACGTAATTCGAATACCCGACACCGATCTGCACAAAATCCGACTTCGGGGCCGTTCCGATGAGGGTATCCGCGTTCAGGTTCCTTCGCTCGTTCCTTCCGGAGAATTCAACTCGGACATCACGGTCGGCATACGCGGCAAGGCTCATGGATGAGAATCGAACATCGCGATAATATCCGCCGTATTGCGCTCCCGCGTCGACCATGCGCACATCGTAGGTAAGCCATGGAAGCCGCCCCTTTAGCCGGGCGGCGATCGCCATATCGTTGCCCGCAGAACCGGCGCTCCTACCGATCTCCCCTTCAAGCTGAGAACCCGCGAAGAGAGATGTCATACCATTGATGGTCACAATGTCTGCCGTCCCGCGGTCCGATCTGTGCAGCACATTGACCCCTGCCTGTTCGTCAGGTGAAAAATCGTATCTGACAAATCCCGCTGTTTCTTTCTGATTCGGCGCTCCGAGGCGTGTGGTATTTGTGAATCCACCCAGTGTCGCATTTCCTACAGACGTGATGCCACCGGCCCCAAATGCATACCGTCCGATCTCCGTCAACGTGGTCAAGGCATAATTCATATCGCCGGCATAGACCTCATGCGGACCGTGACGGTAGCGAATTCGGTATTCGTCACGACGTCCCAGAACGGAAAGAGTCTGCGTTTCAGGGGCACGAAGAAGGACCTCAAGACGATCGCGCCCGTCTTCGCGCATGGAACCGAAGGCGGAGATCTCTCCCTGATACGACATCACGCCCCGTTCATTGGCAAGGCGAAGACGAGCGAAGACAGGGAGTTCGACGCGTCGCGGTTCAACGGAGGAGGCGCGGGGCACGATATCGGTTACCGTTGACATGGATGTTCGCGCCTCGCCGTCGGATTCCTTCGCTTCAAATTCAAGCGTATGCTGGATGGTCGAGGAATTTTCGGACGTTGTGGAGATCCCAGCAATGACGCGACGGGACTGTCCAGGCGGGATGCTGAAGGACGGACGGTCAAGCGTGACCGTAAAATCGCGAGAGCTTCTGGCTGAGCAAACAACGAGCGCCGTGTCATTCCCCTTGTTGACGACTTCGTACGTGAAGGGGATCCTGTCGCCGGCGATGTTATAGCGTGGAGCGTCGATGAGCCGGACCTCAAGTTGGCGGACTTTTCGGACGACGACAGTCACTTGTGCAACCTGGGAAGCTGACGTGTCACCGTTGGGGACGGCGGTTAGCCTGACAGAGAAAACACGCGAAGCTTCTTCCCTTGGAATTCCGACGATGACAAGAAGAAGGTCCGTTCCGCGGCGGGACAACGTCGTTGTGGGAATTGGAGTCACCAGCCTCCAACCGGACGGGAGGAGTATGCTTGTTCGAACTTCAATATCGTTCTCACCATACGAAGAGATCCGCACCGGAAGAGTGACAAGCGTTCCGGGTGTTGCATGGATGAAATCACCCGAGGCAAGATTGAGGTCGAAGGTCTTCTGCTGCGCCGATGCCGGCAGAAGGCCGAACCACAGAGCGCTCATGGCAAAAAAAATCCGGCCGTAGCGGACCGGACGATGGAAGGCAATATGATGGGACAGCCAGTTCACAACTTCAGCGTGTATTGAGCCGCAAATGCTTCGTCCGCCCCGGCGTCCACGACGATCAGGGCCTTAAAGGTTCCCGATGGAGCCGATGAGAGGTCGATCACTTGACGTACCGACGTACCAGGATACAGGCGCAACCTGATCCCGTAGAACCGTCCGCGCGAGAGTCCAGCCTCGTCGAACAGCTCGACGTAGACGTCGGGCCGCATTCCTATTTCCCCCGTATTCTCGATGTCAATCTGAAGTGCACGTTCGTCCGCGTCTTTGCGGACGAGTTTCGTTTCGATGAATTTGATATTCCGCGTGCCTGTGCCGGAGAACGTTGACGCGATTTGGATCCCATAACGAATGGCCTGTGCAATGCCCATTTCCTTTCTATCGGCCCGCGGGGCTGAAGATTCCAGCGAACCCTTGGGAACACCTTCCACCATCAGCATGCTCCAGTATGTCCCGATGAGCGTCCCGAGAGAATCGCGGGGAACGGCAACACGATAATTCACCGCGGCCGTACTCTGTGGAGGAAGCGAAAGGAACTGCGGGCTGAACGAAATCCAGCGTGCATTGGAACGTGGATGCGTACCCGGTTCACCGTAGCTGTTCGTCCCCGAGAAATGGAACGCATAATCACTCTGATAGACCTTGGCTTCCTGCATTTCGTCTGTGTCGTTCTTCACGAGAATGACCCCCTCATAAGAGTCGCCCGGACGCACCTCCCGGTCCTGACTTAGCTCTCCGATGACGGAAACCTGGGCAACCATTGTGGAAGAGATACAGGCGAATGCGACACAGGCCAGAAACATTTTTACGGTGCGGTTCATGCTGGGGCCTTATTGAGCGACGAGCGTGTACGTGACGGTATGAATGTCGTTCCCCAGCTCTGTGCTGTTCCCCTGGGAGAACGTGGAAGAAGCCGTGTATTGCACTGTTGCAGTAAAGGCCTTATTCGGCGGTTTTACAGGGATGCTTGTGATGAAATCCGTTGCAAGCATGCCGTTGACCAAATTGACGCTGGCTGCCGGGGAACCAACCTCCGACGTCGTGGCCACGACGTTCAGGTTGAATTTCTGCCCTGGGCAGGACGTCTGCACGGTGATCTTGGAAATGGCTGTCTGACGTCGAAAATCGATAGTGACAACAGTGTTGGTCACAGGGGTCGGTTCACCGCCGGCGACGCCGGCCGTGATCGTCATCGACAAATTGCCGCCGTTGACGGTAATGGCCTGTGCCGGCGCATCTGCAGAGGACACAAAAAAGAGAGCGGTCAGAAAAAAGATCGCGCCGCGGAGAGCATCCGCCGACATCCCTGATATGGTCGCGACATTTTTCATTGTGCCTGAATAGTGAACGTGATCGTGTGATTGTCCGTGCCGGTGCCCTGTGAGGCAAGGGCAACGGCGGTGTACTGCAATGTGCAAGTGCCGGAGCTTCTTCCAATGTTGAGCAGAAGGTCGGTCGGTGTTGTGCTCAATGCGAACTCCGAAGCGGCTGTTCCTTGAGTCGGGGAGACGGCCAGGAGTTTCAGGGTAAACAGGGGCGATCCGAGACTCGTTTGGGCCGTGATCTTCTGCGTTCCGCTGTTCGTTCCCCAGAGAAGCTGCGACGCGCTGTTGGAAACGCTCATTTCGTCCTGACCGGCGACGACGTTGGCCGTCGTAACGTTGAAGCTGACGGCTCCGCCGCTGACCTGGAGCAAAGAGATCGGACTGACGACGACCGTGACCTGGTGATTTCCGCTTCCGTACACCTGAGCGAACATATGAGCGGGAAGCAGGAGGAAAAAGAAAGACAGGTATGTCGAGAGTCGGGTCAACGTTCGGGGTATGGCTGTGGAAATCGGCTTCAATATAGACCGACCGCGGTCAAGATTCAAGGCAACCTGCATCTCCCGCGATGTCGCTGCATACTTCGACAAAGAGCATGCCCGCGTACCGGCGTTGCAGGTTCTAGCAGCGAAGGTGGCGGGCATGACGTGATCTCCAAAGGGGATTGAAAGCAACAACCCGCGACAGTCCCCCCGGGACCGCCGCGGGCGTGCACGATGACCTTTAGTTGGTCAAGGTCAAGGTGACAGTCTTTGTTGTTGACGACAGCGTGCCGGCTGATGCAAGGGCGGAGAAGGTGTAGCCGATTGTCTGTCCGGCATCTGCGCCGCGTGCGATGGCTGTAACGACATCGACTGCGCTGCCTGAGGTCGCGTTCGAGATGTCCACGTTGCCGAGGCTCGTGCCTTGCGTGCTGGCGAGGTTCATCTGGAGAGTGTAGCCAGCGGTGAGGGCCGCGTCCATGTGGACAGTGATCTTCACGGTGTTGCCAAAGTTCTGCGTGATGCTATAGGTTGTCGAATTGTCGCTGACCGCAGTCAGGTTATCGGAACCGGCAGAACCGTTGGAGATCGTCAACGCTCCCGGGTTACCGGAGGTTGAGATCTTGTAGACTGCATTGACCGCAAGCGTAACGCTCTGTGTTGCAGTTGCCTGTGCGAAAGCTGATTCGGTAATCAGTCCGAAAGCCGCAACGAGGGCGAGTGTAAAGAGAGTGCGTTTCATGACTGGTGCTCCTTGGTTAATAAAATCGTTAGTGAATTTTGTTTCAGCTCTGACGACACTACTTCAAGCCCCGTGCCAATCCCATAACTACTTGTAATCATTGGAGTTATAAAAAAGACCATTTAGAGTATTGTTTCATTATGAGAATTTCATTTCATTATGATACATGACAGAAAACTCCAAATGAGACAGAAAACAACAAATTGGTGTTTTCACGCGCAAGCAATGTCTCAATGTGAGAATCGGAAACGAAAGTGTTTTGAAAAGAACCACGAAATCTGTGAGAAATCGCAGGAAATGTATCATAAAGAAACGCTGGCACGTGGGTTGAGGTAATACTATGAGTATCATCATCGAAGGCACACATTGTTTATGTATATGTCAGAGGATCGCCAACCATATTCTCGCTTTGCAGTCATCAGTCGCGGCGACGAGGCGGCATTCCTTGACGCAATTCTACCGCCGCTTACGACTTCAAGGTTCGACATGGCATCTCAAATTTCCCACGGACTCCGAACGCCACTCACGTCGATCCTGGGATTCGCAGAGGTGTTGTGCGCAGACAGCAGGCTCTCGAGCGAACAACGGAGGGAATTTGCCGGGCACATGCAAGATGAACTCCGGAAGCTCGTCCGATTCGTCGACGTTCTCAGCGATTACGTCGATCTGCAATCCCCGCCGTGCGAACTCTCTCTTTCTGAGGCGGACCTTACGGAAACGGTCCGGTCGGCGGCCGCGGAGTTTTCAGAAGATGTCGACCGGCTGTCCATTGTCCTGGAAGTCAGTGGGGCTCCGCATATCGTCCTCGCGGATCATAAGCGGATCGGATCGGCTGTGCAATATCTCATCACAAACTCCTTTGCAGCGACGCCCAAGGGGGGACGCATTACCCTCCGCGTGGAGTCGGACAGGGGTCAGTCGCTCATCAGGGTGGCCGACACCGGACGCGGTATTCCCGAGACCGAGCTGGAGAACATCTTTCAGCCATTCTATCGCATCACCCGGCCGACCGATTGCGGGTCAGAACTGGGTCTGGGCCTCGCCGTAGCGCGAATGTTTGTACGGATGCACGGCGGAAACATCGAAGTCTCGAGCTGTGTAGGTACAGGAACGGAAATGAGGATCGAACTTCCCCGAGGCGAGTAAGGAATTCCGTGCACAGATTTCCGGCAGCATGCCGGAGCAGATTCAAGACGAAAATACACTATCGTAAAGGATCGCTCTATGTCCTCCCATCTCGTTTCCATTGTCGACGATGAACCCGCAGTTCGAAAGCTGCTTGAATATCAGTTCAAGTTTGCCTGGGGGCACCAGGTGCGCTTATACGAAGACGGCGAGTCGTTCCTCGCCGGACTTGATGATCAACCCGACCTGGTGATTCTGGATGTCATGATGCCCGGTATGGACGGAGTTCAGACGCTGCGCGAGATTAAGCGGCGAGATCCCGACCTTCCGGTGATCGTCCTCTCGGCGCAAGCCAGCGTGGAGACAGCCATCCAACTGCTGAAACTCGGAGCGCTCGACTATCTCAGCAAACCAGTGGATGTCACGAAACTGGAGGCTGCCACAAAAAGCGCCTTCCAGATCCGGGACCTGAGCCGTGAGGTGAGGAACCTGCGCGAGCGGATGATGTCCAACGTTCAATTCGACAACATCATCTCCAGCCACGGCGAGATGCAGGAGGTCTTCCGGCTTGTGCAGAAAGTAAAAGACAGCGACATCGTTGTCCTTGTCATGGGAGAAAGCGGGACCGGTAAGGAATTGATCGCCCGGGCTGTTCACTACAACGGCAAACGCAAGGATGGTCCGTTCATCGTGGTCAATTGCGCCTCCATCCCGCCGGACCTTATGGAGAGCGAGCTCTTCGGCCATGACAAAGGGGCCTTCACTGGGGCCCACCAGCGGCGGATCGGAAAATTCGAATCGGCAAACGGGGGGACGATCTTCCTGGACGAGATCGGAGAGCTCGACTTGGCCCTTCAGGCGAAGCTTTTGCGCGTCATTCAGACAAAAACGTTCGAGCGCGTGGGCGGAAATGAATCGTTGACAGTAGATGTGCGTATCATATCGGCAACGAATCGCGATCTAAAGAAAGACGTTCAGGAGACCAGGTTTCGCGAGGACCTGTATTACAGATTAGCAACGTTTCCGATCGTCCTTCCGCCGCTGCGGAGCCGCCGGTCCGATATTTTGCTGTTGGCCGAGCATTTTCTGAAGAAATTCTCCGAGCAGGAGGGGAAGCACGTCAAGAGGTTTTCCCGATCGGTGCTGCAGACTATGTTTGCGTATCCTTGGCCAGGCAATGTTCGGGAGCTTGAGAATGCCATCCAGCGTGCTGTTGTCATTGCAGACGGGGATACGTTGACGGAAAAGGAGATGCCTGTTGCGCTCCAATCATACGCCTCCAACGGCGCAAACGGGTCGGAAAACGTAATGAATCCGCCATCATCCGAACCTGGTGCGGTCATGCCCATGGAACGATTGAAGGAGAACGCCATTCGGAATGCTATCAGGCTCTGCAACGGGAACAGCGTCCTGGCAGCGAGAAAGCTGGGGATTGGAAGGGCGACGTTGTACAGGCTGATGAAAAAGTATGAGGTGAGATAGAGATAACGCGGCGCTGGAATTCTTTCCGACCCTCTATATAGTACTCTGCATTCTCTGTTAGAGTTCGGGACGCTTAAGACTCCAGGACTGTAAAATCTTCAAACAGGTAATCGAGGAGAAAAAAAACCGGTTGAATACTCGTCCAGCCTCTTGACATCTTCCCAGAAATCTTTACATTGATAGTCAAGGCTCAGACGAGTACACAGTGTTTCCCTCGCTTCATATTGCTTCCCTTCTTTCCACGACCGGCGTCGCTACCGACGCTCACCGGTCGCTGCTGTCCAATCTGCTGCTGGGCCTGCTGATTATTCTCGGTCTGATTCTGGCACTCGGGCTGCTGCTTATTGCCTGATAACTTGCCAGAGGTAACCGAGCCCCGTCACATATAGCCCCTTCACACTCTTCACGGACACGCAAGGTTCACCTCTGGCGAACGGCTGCATCGTTTTTTGCCATGGAGATGAACAATGCGAAGTGATGCGATCAAACTCGGGTTCGAACGGACGCCTAACAGGGCAATGCTCCGCGCCGTCGGTTTCGGCGACCGTGATTTCGACAAGCCCCTCGTTGCCGTAGCCAACGGCTACAGCACCGTCACTCCCTGTAATATCGGCCTCAATGCATTAACAGAGCGCGCAGAACGCGCACTGCGCGATGCGGGCGTCATGCCGCAGACGTTCGGGACCATCACCGTCAGCGACGGCATTTCGATGGGAACCGAGGGGATGAAGTATTCACTCGTGTCTCGCGAAGTGATCGCCGATTCCATCGAGACCGTGTGCAACGCGCAATGCGCCGATGGTTTGCTCGCTGTCGGCGGATGCGACAAGAACATGCCGGGCGCAATGATCGCCATGGCGAGGATGAACATTCCGTCGATCTTTGTCTACGGTGGCACGATCAAACCCGGTCATTACAACGGACGCGACCTGACCGTTGTGAGCGCATTTGAGGCGGTCGGACAATTCAGCGCAAAAAAGATCGACGCGGACGAGCTCCTCGCCGTAGAACGCAATTCCTGTCCCGGCGCAGGGGCATGCGGCGGCATGTACACCGCCAACACCATGTCCTCCGCCTTCGAGGCCCTCGGCATGAGCCTCATGTCGTCCTCAACCATGGCGGCGGAAGATGTTGAAAAGTCCGACAGCACCGCTCAATCCGCCGCGACCCTGGTCCAAGCCGTCCACAGCCAACTTCTCCCCCGAACCATCCTCACCCGTGAAGCCTTCGAAAACGCCATTGCCGTGGTCAACGCCATTGGCGGATCCACAAATGCAGTTCTCCACCTTTTGGCGATCGCGCACGCGGCGGGCGTCCCGCTGACGATCCACGATTTTGAGCCGATCCGACGAAGAGTCCCTGTCCTCTGCGATGTGAAGCCCTCCGGAAGGTTCGTCACAACGGAATTCCATCACGCCGGCGGCGTTCCGCAGGTGATGAAAATGTTGTTGAATCACGGACTTCTCCACGGAGGCGCGGTAACGATCACGGGACAAACAATCGCAGATCTGCTTCGCGACATCCCCGCGGAGCCTGTTCATACGCAGGAAGTCATTCGGCCGTGGAGGCATCCGGTATATCCTCAGGGACATCTCGCCGTCCTCACAGGCAACCTCGCCCGCGAAGGGGCAGTGGCAAAGGTTTCCGGCGTGAAGCGGCTGAATATGACAGGACCGGCCAGGGTCTTCGACTCCGAAGAAGAATGCCTGAAGGCGATCATCGGCGGCCGCATTGTTCCTGGCGACGTCATCGTTATCCGGTACGAAGGCCCCAAAGGGGGGCCGGGAATGCGCGAAATGCTCGCACCCACGTCGGCGTTGATCGGAGCTGGACTCGGGGATTCCGTCGGATTGCTCACCGACGGCCGATTTTCCGGCGGGACCTACGGTATGGTCGTCGGGCACGTTGCACCCGAGGCTGCCGTCGGAGGAGCGATCGCCCTCGTGGAAGAAGGGGACAAGATCACGATCGATGCCGAACGGAACGAACTCAACCTGCATGTAGACGAATCCGTCATCGCACGGCGGCGAGCCGCGTGGCGTCCGCCGGTGCCGCGATACACCGCCGGCGTCCTGGCAAAATATGCCAGGCTCGTCTCGAGCAGCAGTCTTGGCGCTGTAACCGACCTGAACCTCACGGAACCGTGGAACGGCGAGAAGCAAAGCGTCCACATACACGCACACCGAACACTTGAAGGGTGAAGACTATGACTGGTACACCGAAGGAATCACAGGCACCGCGACAGATGACGGGTTCGGAGATCCTTGTGCGCAGTCTGATCGCAGAGGGTGTCGACGTGGTGTTCGGATATCCCGGCGGGGCGATCATGAGCGTGTACGACGCGCTGTACGATTTTCCCCGGATTCGCCACATACTCTGCCGACACGAACAGGGGGCGACTCACGCCGCTGAAGGATATGCAAAGGCGACGGGAAAAACAGGCGTCGTCCTCGTGACGTCAGGCCCCGGTGCGACGAATACCGTCACGGGCATCGCCGATGCCTACATGGATTCCATCCCCATCGTTGTACTTACGGGGCAGGTTCCGCTGAAGCTCATCGGAAACGACGCGTTCCAGGAGGCCGACATTGTGGGGATCACGCGGGCCGTCACCAAGCACAATTACCTGGTGCAGGACGTTCGCGACCTCGCCGCAACGGTGAAAGAGGCTTTCTATATCGCTTCAACGGGACGGCCGGGTCCGGTATTGATCGACCTGCCCAAAGATGTGATGGCTCAGAAGACGGCGTTCAGCTATCCGGAAAAAGTTCATCTTCGGAGCTACACTCCGCACTACCAGGGCCATTCCCTGCAGATCAAAAAGGCCGCCGATGCGTTCAACGTTGCCAGAAGGCCTGTCCTGTATGTCGGCGGCGGTGCGATCCAGGGGAATGCCTCAGCAGAATTGACCGCTCTTGCCGAGAAGATGCAGTGCCCGGTAACAACGACACTCCACGGGCTCGGCGCGTTCCCCGAGACGAATGGCCTTGCGCTGGGTATGCTGGGCATGCATGGAACGTGGTATGCGAACACCGCCGTGCAGTATTGCGACGTGCTCATCGCCGTCGGTGCAAGGTTCGACGACCGGGTGACCGGAAGAACGGACGCCTTCGCGGCCGATGCGAAGAAAATTCATATCGACATCGACCCAGCCTGTATCAGCAAGAACGTTCCCGTCGACATTCCGATCGTCGGCGACGTGAAAAATGTCCTCTCGAAGCTCCTACCCCTTGTCCATCCGGCCGACACGAAGGACTGGCTCTCGACGATCAGCCAATGGAAAAAAGAGCACCCTCTCAGATACCGGAACGGCCGAGGGATCAGGGCTCAGTATGTCATTCAGCGACTCGGCGAACTAACGGGGGGCAACGCAATCGTCGTGTCAGACGTCGGGCAACATCAAATGTGGACCGCCCAATTCTTCACCTTCATCCATCCCCGTTCCCATATCACCTCCGGCGGGCTTGGAACGATGGGATTTTCCCTCCCGGCCGCCATGGGAGCCGCTTTTGGGCGCTCCGATCTGCCTGTCGTGTCGATCAGCGGCGACGGCGGCGTTCAAATGAACTTTCAGGAATTGACGACAATGGTTGCCAACAAACTTCCCGTCAAGATTTTCATCATCAACAATGGATTCCTCGGCATGGTACGCCAATGGCAAGAACTCTTCTGGCGGCGGCGGTACTCGCAGGTCGAGATGACAAGTCCGGATTTTGTGAAGCTCGCGGAAGCGCATGGAGCGTGCGGCCTGCGCGCAACGGTCACAGACGACGTGGACGCTGTTCTTCGACGGGCTTTGGACCATGACGAAGGTCCGATTGTCGTCGAATTCCTGGTGGAGAAAGAAGATAACGTCTATCCAATGATCCCGTCGGGACAGACCGTTCGTGAAATGATGGACGTTCCCGACGGCGATGCGGGTTCCGACAAACATCATGAAGATGTCACAGAGCGTCTTGTGATCGTCGAAAAAGGTTGATCGACCACATTCCAATTGCACGAGAGATGAATATGGCACAGGCTATCGCGGCCGCAGAGGCGCTAACAATGGCAGAACGAACCGTCAAGAAGCATACGATCGCGGTGCTCCTGGAAAATCGCTTCGGCGCCTTCATGCGCGTTGCAGGGATGTTTTCCGCCAAAGGATACAACATGGACAGCATCACAGTCGGTCCGACGGAGCTTGAGGGAGTTTCACGAATGACGATCGTCACTCGCGGCGAGGACAAGGTGCTGGAGCAGATCATCAAGCAGTTGAACAAGCTTGTCGACACGATCAAGGTCGTTGACCTGACTTTCGACAGTTTTGTCGAGCGGGAACTCGTCCTCGTGAAAGTACAGGCGACGGAGGGAACTCGGTCTGAGATCATGCAGATCGCGGAGATCTTTCGCGCAAAAGTTGTCGATATCAGTCCGAAGACTGTGACCCTCGAAGCCACCGG
>Ga0156245_1042_pt1 | contig 25115 bp, 26 predicted proteins | sample RifCSPlowO2_12_FD_107892 | JGI IMG/M metagenome (GOLD analysis project Ga0156245, IMG submission 107892) | Ignavibacteria bacterium RIFCSPLOWO2_12_FULL_56_21
TCAAGGTTGGCGGCCCGGTGGATATTGAGCTCTCCTACGTTCCAGGAAGAGCGTTTAAAGGTGCGATCACTTACGTCTATCCATACCTGAACATGGAGACGAAGACCGCCAGGGTGCGGGTAGAGGTCAGGAACACGCCGACGTTCGAGTTGAAGCCTGACATGTATGCAACCGTGAAAATTTCTTCCCCCGTTAGCATCTACGATGTGGCGGTGCCGGAGGAGGCAATCATTCGATCGGGTGAACGAAATATCGCAGTCATGTCTCTCGGAGGGGGTTATTTCGATCCCCGCGATGTCAAGCTCGGCGTCTCCGCGAACGGGTTTGTCCAAGTTCTCGACGGCATCAGGGCGGGGGAGAAGATCGTCGTGTCGTCTCAGTTCCTCATCGATTCGGAGAGCAATCTGAAGGCGGCTATCAACCAGATGGCCGGCCACGCCGGAATGGATATGTCAAAACCGATGAAAGAGGAGGCTTCGGCCGGGACCGAACACCAGGGGCATCAAATGCCGGACACGACCACATCAATGGACCAGAGCGAACATCCGGGCCATGATATGCAGGATGAGAATGCGGCGGCACTCCAAAAGGTCATTGACCCTGTTTGTGGGATGGAAGCCGAGCGGGATGAAGAGCTTTCGAACACCTACAAAGGGAAGAAGTACTATTTCTGCAGCGCGGAGGACCTTGAGAAGTTCAAGGCGAACCCTGAGAAGTATGTTGGTCAAGCTCAGTAACCGTAACCACCGAAGAAGAGATCAACGCTCAGTTGAAGGGTCCATACCATGCTAGAAAAGATCATAGAAGCATCCGTCCGCAACAAATTCATGGTGATCCTCGCCGTGCTCTTCCTGATAGGTTGGGGTATCTATTCGATGCTCTCCATCCCTATCGATGCGATCCCTGATTTGAGCGACGTGCAGGTCATCATCTACACGGAATTTCCAGGACAATCGCCACGCATTGTTGAGGACCAGGTCACGTACCCACTGACAACGTCGATGGTTTCCGTGCCCGGCTCCAAAGTGGTTCGTGGATACTCCTTCTTTGGGTACTCGCTGGTATATGTCATCTTCGAAGATGGGACCGATCTGTATTGGGCCCGAAGCCGGGTATTGGAATACCTGAACTACGCACAGAAGCGACTCCCCTCGAAAGCCCTCCCCACACTGGGACCCGATGCGACCGGCGTCGGGTGGGTCTATATGTATACCCTCACCTCCGACAAGCGTTCTCTGCAGGAGCTGCGCTCATACCAAGATTGGTACCTCAAGTATGGGCTTACCACGGTCGGTGGCGTCTCCGAAGTTGCCAGCATTGGCGGCTATGTGAAGCAGTACCAGGTCACCGTCGATCCGACCAAGCTCCTCGCCTACAATATTCCGTTGAAGATGGTCGAGATGGCGATCAAGAACTCCAACAACGACGTTGGCGGTGAAGTGATCGAGATGAGCGAGATGGAATTTATGGTCCGCGGGCTGGGCTACATCAAGTCGACCGATGATGTCAGGAACATACCCATCATGGTCGACAAGAAGAGCGGGACGCCGGTGTATGTGAAGGATGTCGCTGATGTGACTATCGGTCCAATGATGCGGCGGGGACTTGCGGAGAGCAACGGTGAGGGTGAGGTCGTAGGGGGAATCATCGTGATGCGCTACGGCCAGAATGCCCTGACGGTGATCGAAAACGTCAAGAAGAAGCTCGAGATCCTGAAGCAGGGCCTCCCCGATGACGTGAAGATCGAACCCTCCTATGACCGGTCCGGGCTGATCGAGCGGGCGATCGAAACCTTGAAAGAAAAGCTGGCGGAAGAGATCATCATCGTTGCGCTCGTCTGCATCATCTTCCTTTTGCATGCGCGCAGCTCCTTCGTTGCGATCTTTACGCTGCCGACAGCGATCCTGATGGCCTTTATCGTGATGAAGATGCAGGGGATCAACGCTAACATCATGTCCCTGAGCGGCATCGCGATCGCCATCGGGGCCATGGTGGACGCTGCGATCATCATGATCGAGAATGCCCACAAACACATCGAGCACGAGGCATTAAAGCCGCCGGAGGAGCGACGGGACCATTGGCAGGTAATCCTTGATGCTTCGAAGGAGGTCGGGCCAGCGCTCTTTTACTCCCTCCTCGTGATCACGGTCTCGTTCATACCGGTGTTCACACTGGAGGCTCAGGAAGGAAGATTGTTCAGGCCACTGGCATTCACCAAAACATACTCAATGGCCGCCGCATCGATCCTGTCGATCACCATCGTCCCCATTCTCATGGGATACTGGATCCGGGGAAAGATCCTGCCCGAGGAACGGAACCCGATCAATCGATTCCTTATCAGGATCTACACCCCCGTTGTCGACTTTGTGTTGAAGCACAGCAAATGGGTCATTGTGGCAGCTCTCGGGCTTCTTGCCGTTACGGCGTTCCCGTTGAAGAACCTTGGGTCGGAGTTCATGCCCCCACTCTACGAAGGCGATCTGCTTTATATGCCGACGACGATGCCGGGGATGTCCATCACCAAAGCGAGGGAACTGTTGCAACAAACGGACAAGATCATCCGGCAGTTTCCCGAGGTGCATCATGTGTTTGGCAAGATCGGCCGTGCGGAGACCGCCACCGATCCCGCGGGGCTGGACATGATCGAGACCACGATCATGTTGAAACCCGAGAGCGAGTGGCGATCGGGAATGACCACTGCGAAGCTTATCGATGAGATGGACCGGGCGATCCAATTCCCCGGGCTCACGAATGCCTGGACGATGCCGATAAAGACACGAACCGATATGCTGAGCACCGGGATCAAGACCCCCGTGGGAATCAAGATCTCCGGGCCAGACCTGAATACGTTGCAAGAAATCGGGAAAGAAATCGAAGCTGTCATGCGAACCGTTCCCGGTACGCTGAGCGCATTCGCGGAGCGATCGGTGGGGGGCAACTATCTCGATTTCGATATCGATCGCAAGGAAGCGGCCCGCTACGGACTGACAGTTGGCGACGTCCAGGATGTCATCGAGATTGCCATGGGGGGCATGAGCATAACGAACACCGTGGAAGGGCTTGAGCGTTACACGGTCAATTTGAGGTATAGTCGCGAGCTTCGGGACAATCTTGAATCCTTGAAGCGGGTACTCATCCCCACGCCGACCGGGGAGCAGATACCGATCACGCAGGTATCCACGATCACGCCTCGCAAGGGCCCGATGGTCGTCCGAAGTGAGGATGCGCGCCCCAATGCGTGGGTCTATGTGGACATCAAGGACATCGACGTTGGGACGTACGTGCAGAACGCACAAAGGATCGTCGCTTCGAAGATCAAGGTGCCGCCCGGATACAACATCATCTGGAGCGGCGAGTATGAATACATGCAGCGTGCGGAGGAGCGTCTCATGTATGTCATTCCGATGACGCTGTTCATCATTTTCGTCATCATTTACCTCAACACCCGATCGGTGACCAAGGTCGCCATCGTGTTCTTGGCAGTGCCGTTTTCGCTGGTGGGAACATTCTGGTTTCTGTATTTCCTGGGCTACAACCTCAGCATCGCTGTTTGGGTGGGCATCATTGCGCTTGCCGGACTTGATGCTGAGACGGGGGTCGTGATGCTGCTCTATCTCGACCATGCGTATGCCGAGTGGAAACGGAAGGGCATTATGAGAGGCTTGAAGGACTTGAAGGAGGCGATCCATCACGGTGCCGTCAAACGGGTGCGCCCCAAGATCATGACGGCGTCTGTCATTATTGCCGGTCTCGTTCCGATCATGTGGAGTCATGGCTCCGGAGCAGACATCATGAAGCGGATTGCCGCTCCCATGGTGGGAGGCGTCGTTACCTCTGTTTTGTTGGAGTTGGCGGTCTATCCGGTGATCTACTACCTCTGGAAAGGTTGGAGCCTGAGGAAAGAGGCCCAGTTGGAAGGAAGACTCCTGGAAAATTAACGGAGTGACATTCAATCACATTCTTTCACTACAAGGAGGCATCATCACATGAAGCTGATCAGTGTTCTCCCCGTTGGCGCATTGACCCTCGTTCTCAGCGTGACAGGGCTTGCGCAACACAAGCACGGACAAGCAGCTCAACAAGAGAACAAAATGGGTAAGCCGGGAGATATGATGGGTAAGCCCACCGCCGAGCAGACGGTCGATGGAGTGCGCGTGCAGTTGTGGATGATGACCCAGGTCGAACACAAGAAGATGATGCAAGAGCGGATGAAGTCCGACATGGGCGGGATGAAGCACGATACGATGGGGGCTGCCAAGGATACAGCGACAATGGGCCACGATATGGACGGTGGGATGAAAGGGATGGATCACGGTACGATGGGGAAGGACACCATGGCGCATGGGAAAGGGGCGGACCGCTCGAAGATGATGGAGATGATGATGGCAGGCACCCACCACATAATGGTGAAACTCCGGGATCAAAAGCCGGATGAGGCTGACGGAGACGGCCACATCATGGTCGCTGTAACAGCTCCTTCAGGCAAGAAGTCGACCGTTCACTTGTCAGGAATGATGGATCATTTCGGGGGCGGCGTTTCGCTCGACGAAAAGGGTTCTTTCAGGTTGGACCTTAGCATCAAGGCGGGGAGTAAAACCCGCAAAGCTAAGTTCGAATACGTAGTGGAATAACCTCATCAGCGAAGGAGATTCGAGAGATGGCGATGCACACAAGGAGTGGGTTTATCGTTGCGAACATGGTGCTCTGTGTTGGGCTGCTCGTCGGTGTCACAGACGCCTTCGGCCACGGGAAAGGGGCGCACAAGAAGACCGCAGGGAAAGTGGCTCCGTCAGACTCTTCCGCGGTCGCGAAGATGCATGCTGACTCCTTGGCGATCGCGGAGACGGACACTGAGCACCATCCTGACAAAGACCAGCCGTTTGTTCTGGAGCCGTGGGAAGCGCTGCGGGAACACCTCCATAACAAGCTCGTTCACTTTCCGGTGGGATTTGCCCTCGCCGCGTTCGTTGTCTCGTTGGTGAGCCTGCGCCGGACGGAATTGCAGTCTGCGGTTCGCGTCTTGGTGTTCATTGCAGCGACGGGCTCCCTCTTCGCGTACTTCACCGGCGTCGCACAAGCCCCGACGTTCGCAGGAAGCCCGCAAGAACGGGTTGTCGATGTCCACAGATGGCTGGGGATCTCCACTGCAGTTACCCTTTGGGTGTGGGCTGCTTTCGAGTCCTTGCGTCCACTTCGTCGGTTTGCCCTGCTGGTTGGTTGTGTTGTCGTTCTCCTTGTTCTGATCACGGGCTTTTTCGGAGGGATTCTGGCTCATGCGTGATCGGCAACGATGGTCACGAAGATTTTCTCCGCTTTATGAGACGCAACAATAAGGCCGAAGACCCAAAGGTTCTCACGGCGAAATCGGAGCAACAGAATGAAAACGATCACAATGTTTGTCGTATCATCGGCCATTGGGGGTCTCGTTCTGGTTGGTTGTTCAGACAAATCTGCCTCGACGACCGGGCCCTCGATCTATCAGGCACAGTTTGAAATCTCACCCGCTGATGGTGCCACCGCAGTTCGGCTTGACGCTTCCGTTGGCTTGTGGTTCAGGTCGCCCATGGATCGTGCGGTGGTGGAACGCGCTCTTCGGCTCATCAGCGAAAAAGACATGGCCGATTCCAATTGCGCGTTGTCCACGACCATGGCGCACGGGACAATGTCGGATTCGATGGCAGATTCTTCGATGATGCTTCATATGGACCAATACCACGCAACTGCAGGCACTTTCATTTGGAACGACGACAGCACCCTGTGCACCTTCAGGCCGGATTCGATGATGGCTTCGAAGATACAATACATGATACATCTTGGACGGGAACTGACGCAGGTGCTGCAGAGCCGCATGGGAAGCATGGCTATGATGGGCGGACATGGAATCGGCGCGATGGCTGATGACATGATGTTCCATTTCTCCACGCTGGACACGACTCAACAAGGCGGCGGACACTTCGGACACCACTAAACGAAGGAGACAAAACCAATGAAACTTCGGAACATGAGCCTAGCGGCCGTCATTGCGCTGCTAGCTTTGTGGGGGTGCGGTATCACCTATCAAGGCGGTTCGGGCGGACATTCGCATATCGCGCAAAAGGCCCGCGCGGCGGACGTCAAGGGCAAATGATTTCAAAGGAGAAGGGAACCATGGCGAAGGACCCCGTTTGTGGAATGGAGGTCGACGAGGCAACAGCGGCCGGAAAGCGTGAGTATCGGGGCACGATATACTACTTCTGTGCTCTCGGTTGCATGCGAGTGTTCGATGAAGATCCGGAGAAGTTTGTCGATTGGACCCGCATGCAGAAGAACGACCATCCTAGCCGAACTGACGATCGCCCGTGACACAAACGAAGCTACCGACAGCGATCCAGTTCGTCTGATGGTGGTGGACCGCCACGGTTGTCGGCTAGTGAAAATTGAACGTGAAAAAGATCACAGCATACGTGAACACGGTCCGGGTGCACTGGCTCGTCGAAGGGCTGGAGGCGCTTGGCATCACCGAGATCATGGTCACGGAATACTTCTCGCCGTCCTCACAGATATCCCGAATGGAACTGATCTCGGGTGATGAAGATGTGGTTGCTGTAAGGGAGGTCGTTCACCGCTTGGGAACCTCGGGGTTGGCCGGAGACCATGCCTTCTTTGTGGAGGAGTACGATCCAAAGCTGCCGGGCCAAATCCCCCTGGGAAAGAGAACAAGTAAGCTGGAAGAATCTCGTGCAAAACAGCTCATCACGTTCACGCTCCGCGGCACGCCCGCAAGGATCAGGGCCGCCTTCCTTCTCCTGACGATCTGCATCTTCGTTGTTGCGACGTTCGTCTACCTCCGCACAAACTCGTTCAAAATGGCGACCGTGGAAACGATGATGAACATTCGTCTGACCTCCCAATCGGCAGCCACGGTCGAAAGCGCAATGCTGGAGGAGATGTTGGCGGCGGAGCGGTTGCATCGTGGCGAAACATCGTCCGCAATTCGGGATTTTTACAGTGCCCGGGCGAATCTTCAAAACGCGATGTCAATCCTGAGAGAACCCAGCCGCTCCAGTAGGGCATGGGTTGATTCACTTGTCGGTATCGAGCACGAATTCCATCGTGTCGCTGGTGGGATGTTCGAGATTGTCGATAGCCTGTCGACGTATGGAAATGTGCGACATCACCTGAAAGTTCTAGAATTGTCGAAGTCGCACGTTCGCATCATGGCATCACTTGACGGATTGAGGCTGCAGCTCCTAGGAGTCCTTGGCTCGATCGAGCTGGATGCCAGGGAACTCGTCGTCAAGAAGCAGGGAGAGTTAGATCGGTCGATAAAGGAGGTGATGGTCTCGCTGCTTCTGCTTGCAGCAGCGGCAATTGGTGTAACCATCATGATTTGGATGTTGGTTGAACGAAATGTCGCTCGCCCCATCCAGAGATTAATGGAGGAAGCTAAAACATTTGATAGTGGACAGTTGAGGTGAAGCGCGTTGTAGTCAACCAGGATGATGGAAATCAAAGTGATGGTGACTGCTTTCGGAGGAGGGAACGTCTACGAAAGAGATCACTGCCGATGTCAATGGCCTGAGGGTCCAGCATCTGATGAAGGAACTGCAAGCGCTCGGCATCAGAGAAGTAGGTGTAATAGAGTATGTGTCATCCATTCCGAAGATTTCGGTCTTGAGGCTTCTGTGTGATGATCGAGAGGTCGAGAGTGTACGGTCGCTTATCGATCGAACGGCGCAACCGGCTCCGCTTGTAATCATTGCTTTCGGGCGACAGAGGTCACTTCGAGTGCGCATGCAAGCGAACTTTGATTTCGGAGAACACCAATGTCGAAAGTGAGGCCAAGTCGAAAACAAAAATGGGAATCGGCGCAGTTCTCCTCGTGATATTGGTGCTCGTTGGATGCGGAGCGAGTGTAAGCCCCGTGAAAGACCAGATCACATCACAATCTCAAAGAAGGGCTTAAGTGCCGGTACCTGCTTACAGGGAAGTTCAATTGGTTGTCCACCGATGATATTCAAGAGGTGTAAACCATGTTTAGGGGCATAGGCAGAAAACTCACATTAGCGTTCTTTGTAATAATACTCTGTGTTCTCGCTTCGAGTACCTTCGTTTGGAGAAGGTTGGAAAGCGTCGAGGCATCGAGCACAGCCACCACGCGGAACATTGAGGCTTCCTTCATTGCGGCAGCAAAGGTGCAGAGTTCCATTTTCGACCAAATATGGGTAGTTGCGCAGTCCCACGAGAATGAGATTGTCTCGGCGATGGAGAAATCCCAAGATGCACGGAAAGAAATAGATGGTGCCCTACAGATCCTCAGGGAATCCGGTTTGATGACACCATCCGATTCGGATTCCCTCTTTGTCACACAGCAACGGTTTCAGCGTCTCGTTCTCCGGATGTTCGAGGTCAGAGATAGCCTCAGGAGAACTCAACCAACGGGCGGCACAAGGAAGGCTGTTGAATTGTCAAGGACCCACCAGGTGATGATGATGTCACTCGACCGTCTCCACCGCCGATTGGAGGAGATCCTGCTCACGATTCAACCGAACGCAGCTGTGCTTATGGCGCAACATCAAGTGGATAACAACAACGCTACCAACGAAGTAAAGCTCTCGTTGGTGTTGCTCGTTATCTTCAGTCTTTTCGTAACGACGGTAACCTGGTTTATGACGGAGCAGCGGGTGACACGACCGATGCAGAAATTGACTGATGAAGTCAAGGCGATTGGATCGAAAGGGGTTCTGCGGCATGTTGACGTCGGTGGGTATGAAGAAACCCGACTCCTCCAGGAGAGCATTAACGGGATGATTGATGATCTGCAGAAGAATATCAAGAAGCGACAAGAGGATGAACTGGAGTTGATGCGAGAACACAAGCTTGCTGCAATCGGACAACTGGCGCAGGGGATTGCCCATAACCTCAACAATCCTCTCGGAGTCATACTCTTGTCATGTGAAGTGTTGACGAAGAAACATCCTTCGATCTTCGATCTCGAAATGATTGCTAGGTCAGCGGAAAAAATGAAGATGATCATCAACACGCTGCTGCACAAGAGTCGCCAGGAGCAGACAGAAGCAAGGCAACTCATCAATATCAATGACCTGATCGCCGAGGAATTGCAGTTTCTCGAAGCCGACATCGAGTTCAAGCACAAAGTGGAGAAGGATATCCGACTGGATCCAAAGTTACCGTTGATGCTTGCAGTGTACTCAGATTTAAGTCAAAGCATCATGAACATCGTGCGCAACGGTCTGGATGCGATGTATCATTCCGCGACGAAGCGGCTCGTACTGGAAACACGGTTCGATGATAAAAACATTTACGTCGATATCGGTGATACTGGCTGCGGGATACCTGAACAAAACATTCCGAGACTTTTCGACCCCTTCTTTACAACAAAACCACTCAAGGGGACCGAGGTCGTAAAGGAGCCGACCGGCACAGGGCTCGGCCTTTCTAGCTGTAATCAACTTCTCCAGCCGTACAACGCGACAATCGCCGTGAAGAGCAAGCTTGGCGCGGGTTCCACATTTACGATCGCAATCCCATGCAACACTCACCAAAACACAAAGGACTAGTACTATGAAAGTTCTCATGCTGCTGTTTTCGGCTCTGGTCTTCGAGTCCTGCATGCACTTGGGAATGATGGGCGGGCGATCTGAGCACCAACGAACGGCCGAGCCCGTGATCGAAAAGGAGGTCACGGCGGAGGGCGTGCGTGCTGTCGCCGTCTTCCCGCCCATGACGATGGGTGAACCGACGCTTTTGACGCTCCGCTTGTTTGACGCGTCGACCGGCAGGCCGGTCTCGGGCGCACAGGTGTTATTCCACGCCGAGTACCTCCACAAGGTCGGGGAACCGCAGATGCCGGCACACCAGCATATGCATGAAATGGCCGATTCAGCGGCGATGCGTCCTCCGGAACGGGAACATGATATCAATTTGGAATTCGATGTCGCAGAAGTTGGAATGCCGGGGAAGTATTCCATTCAGTTCACGCCGGCCCAATCCGGAACCCATCAAATAATGTTCCATATCCGATCGGTCGGCGAAGGCACGAAACAGCAAGAGATTATTGTTGAAGCAACCCGCACGGTGCCAGAACAAGACTCCAACCACAATGGCGGAATGCACTCGATGGGCGGGGCGACACCGTATGTTGCCATCGGAGCAGTACTGATGGGTGCGATGATGATCGCTTTCTGGGCTGGCGGACGAATGTTCTAGTTCAACGAAACGACGACAAGGACAACATGATGCGTACAAACCGATTGTCACTCTACGCAGTGATGGGGACGTTCCTCATGATTTCTGGATGCAGCACGTCGTATCGCGTTCAGGTCATCGACGGGCTGCCACAAGAAGTGTATCTGACGTATCCGAAGGGTGCCAACATGCATGTGGGGGATCTGTTCATCCTCTACGAAGTGCATCAGATGCAACCAAACAGTGATGCTCAGGATCACGACGGCCACAGTGGCCACAGCAGAGGGACTCCATCGACGATGCGAATGGAAAGAGCGTTGGTGGAGGTGGTCCGGATCGTTGACGAAGAGAGGGCGTTAGTGAGAGTTCTCACGGGTGAAGCCAAAGAAGGATTTGAGGCGGTGAGGCGACGGTAACATCGGTTCCAGGAAGGGTAAGGCCATGACGTGTAAAGAATGCGGACATGTGAACAGCGAGGAATCACAGTTTTGCGGACAATGCGGCGCCCAAATCCATGCGTCGACGGAGGAGCGGCGGATATTGGTCTGTCCGGATTGCCGCTCGGAGAACAACGAGGAGAGCAAATATTGCCGTGACTGCGGAGCTGCACTCAAGCATCGTGAGAGGGACCACCACCATAAGCACGGGCACCATCAGAACTCACCGAAGAAGAGGGTGCTCCATGAGAACGAAAGAGGCTGGAGGCATCCGTATGCGCTGGCATTCTTGATCGTTTCGGGGCTTTCTCTCGTATTCTATATGGTAGCAATCAACACGATCCTCAAGAAACAGGAACTACCGACACGAGTCATTGATGCGAGATCCAATGACCCGGTATTGGAAGCAAGGGTGATGGATGTTGCAGCCCGGTTCATTTGCTCGTGCGGCGCGTGCGGAGAAAAGCCCTTGGAGATCTGCAAGTGCGACACCGCGGTGGAAGAGCGCCAATTCATCCGAGGTCTTCTGCAGTCTGGTCGAAGCCTTGACCAGGTGACCTTGGAGGTGAGGGACAGGTACGGCTGGGCGAAACCTGATTTCACCGTCAGCCCCGATTCTGAATCTCGGGTTTCGGGACGAAGTTTCGACGCCATCTCCGATTCCGGCGTGGCGGGGGCCGGAACACTGCGTCTCCCGGACAGGGACGGCGTTAGCAAATCCACGGAATTGCCGTCGCAACAGCGAAAAACCTCTATCGCGATGGTCACAGATCGGAATGATGTCTTCTCACACTTCACATGCCCATGCGGACGGTGCGGGATCGATGAGCTGAAGGACTGTGAATGCAACCATCCCCGCGGGGCTGCGGAAGTGAAGGGGTTTGTGGACGAAAAGATCCGTGAGAACAGGTTTACGGTTGCCCAATTGATTGATGAAGTCGAGAGAACATACGGGAGTCGGAAGAACTAGGACCGACCCCTCGCTACGTGATCGGAACGTCAAGCCAACACATATCGAGAGACAGAGAGGATAGGAGAACTTCTATGGCAAACTATTGTTCGGAGTGTGGAAAGACTATCGAGCAGGGAGCGCGCTTTTGCACGCACTGCGGTGCTCCCTCGAACGACAATACACATTCTAAGGCTGGTCGACAGGAGAAAAAAGAGAAGGTTGTGGGCAAATCACATGCGGGCAGCAGAAATCGGAAGGTACGTGTGATAACGGTCGCTGTCGTCGTCGTTCTCGCTGGCTGGGTTATCTGGAACCTGCCGTCCAGCGGCAATCCCGTGCTCAAGGCCCTGCCGGTGGTTGTGGCACCTGCTTACTACTCCAGCGCTGGCCAGCAGATGGCCGCGATTCAGGCTAGGGTCGAGAACGGCAACATCATCGTGCCGCTCGGCGAGGTCACCGAAAAGAGGTTCGTTCGATTCACCTACGGGGACGGAGCGTCCGGATTGCCGCTGCTGGCATACGTATCGGGGGAAGGCAAGATCGTGACCGCCGTCAGTTTGTGCGAGCCATGCAATTCGACCGCGTTCCACATCAAGGGGGATAAGATCGTCTGTAATGCCTGCGGATCCACGTGGGAATTGAACACCCTGGAGTCTATCAGCGGCTCGTGCGGCAAATACCCGCCCGATGTCGTTCCCAACACGATCGTCGGAAAGAACATTCAGATCGACGAACAGATCGTGGCCCGTTGGCAACGTAGGGTCTGAAGCAAACATTCAGTTCCGAACACCACGGAGATCGGTTCAACGATTACTCTTATGAATCTTTACAATATCTCATTCAACAATCTCCGTCGCCGGAAGGCCAAAATGGTCTTTACAGTGCTCGGGCTGGCGATCGCGATCAGCACAGTCGTCACGCTTATCACGGTATCCAAAGCGATGAACGCAGAGATCGCCGAGCGGCTGGATGAATACGGCGCAAACATCGTCATCGTCCCCAAGTCCGACGATCTGTCGCTCACGTACGGAGGCATGGCCGTATCTGGGATCTCCCTTGGAGCTCACAAGATCTACGAGAAGGACACAGACCGAATTCAGGGCATCAAGAATCGGGACAACATCAAGATTATCGCACCGAAACTCCTCAACGCGGCGACAATCGTTCAGCGAAATGTATTGGTTGTGGGGGTGCGTTTTGACGATGAGCTGGCGCTGAAGAAGTGGTGGAGGTTGACCGGCCGCAGACCAGGCGTGAATCATGAAGCGATCATCGGATCGGAGGTGAGGGTGAAGTTACAACTTGGCCTTCAACAGTCCTTTGACCTGCGGGGCGAGACATTTGTTGTGGCCGGCATCCTTGAACCTACAGGATCTCAGGACGATGGCATCGTCTTCATTGACCTGAAACAGGCGCAGCGAATCTTCGGCAAGCCGGGGGAATTGAGCTTGATCGAGGTCGCCGCGCTTTGTTATGATTGCCCGATCGAAGAGATCGTCAGGCAAACATCAGAGAAGCTGCCTGAAGCCAGAGTAATGGCGATCCGTCAAACGATCGAATCTAAAATGGAGGCAATGCATCGGTTCGAGCATTTCTCGTATGGCATCTCCATCGTCGTTCTCCTGGTGGCGGCTTTGATAGTGACAACGACGATGACCGCTTCTGTGAACGAGCGGACACGGGAGATCGGAGTTTTTCGAGCTATCGGATTTCGTCAGACACACATCATGAAGATCATCTTGTCAGAAGCCTTTCTGACGTGTCTCATTGCCGGAGCGGTCGGATATTTTGTCGGCGTTGGGGCGGCTCGGATCGTGTCGCCTCTGCTGCTGATGAACGGAGGGGAGTCGAGCCCTTTGATGAATTACCCCCTCCTTGGCGGCTCGCTCGCACTTGCGGTGTTTATAGGCATCCTTGCCAGCATCTATCCAGCATTCAAGGCGTCACGCCTTGACCCCACGCTGGCCCTGCGCGCTCTTTAAATACGCTTCACATCATAGAAGAAGGAAGCTCCGTGGGCAATCTCCTCGCGATGAAGGGTGTCAAGAAGGTTTATGACACCGGGATGGAATGCGTCGCCGCACTCAACGATATCTCGTTCGAAGTGTCCGAAGGGGAATTCGTGGCCATCATGGGTCCGTCGGGATCGGGCAAGAGCACGTTGCTGTCCTTACTCGGCGGCCTGAACCATCCCTCTGCAGGATCAATTGTGGTCGACGACATCGACGTGTATTCCCTTTCGGTCGAAAGGCTCGCGGATTTCAGGAGGGAATACGTGGGTTTCGTATTCCAGTCATTTCAATTGATTCAATACCTGACAATCGTCGAAAACGTCATGTTACCGCTGGCAGTGTCAACTATACCTCGGGCCGAGAAGAAGAGGATTGCAATTGACATGATCGACAAGGTGGGTCTCAGATCGAAGACCCTCAGACTTCCAGGAGAACTGAGTGGAGGCGAGCAACAGCGGGTTGCAATCGCCCGAGCGTTGGTAAACCGACCACCGATCGTCTTGGCGGACGAACCCACGGGAAACTTGGACTCGGCGACAAGCCAAGAGATAATGGAACTGCTAGGTTCATTGAACGATGAGGGGCATACCATCGTTATTGTCACTCATAATCCGGATAACCTGAGAGAGGTTCACAGGTGCATTCGCCTGCGGGATGGCAGAGTTCAGAACGAATCAATTGCCCATCTGGCAAATGGCATAAAGGCCGAAGAAGTCTGATCAAGTAAGTTTCAGGTTCGAGTGCCGGTAAGTGCAAAAAGAGACCCTGACTTCGATGAGAATTCAGGGTTTCTTGTTTCTGGCCCTTCCCGGCTCACCCTGAGAACCACCAGCGCACAGTCGGAGTTGACCCGTGGTCACTGTTCTTCACCCTCGTCTTTCGCGGGCGGTTCGTCGTCGATCTCCTTGAGCAGTCGTTGCATGAGGTCCACATTCTCAGGCTGGTCCTCCTGGCGATACGCGTGAACGAGGTTGTTCAGCGAACGGGCAATAATCTTCTCGGCCGGGCAATCGGCCTCCAGCAATTCACCGATTCTCATGGCAGGTCCTTTGTTGACCGACACCAGATCGTTCTTGTCAAGGAATCGTCCGCCGTTGTAGCAGTCGACAACGAAAGTTTTCTCGGCAAATCGAGTACGCGCGAGAAAGTGTCCGGGAAAATTGCAGCCTTCGATCTCGAGTCCGAAACGATGGCCGACGAGCATATAGATGGCGGTGAGGCTCAAAGGATTGCCGTGACCTTCTTCGAGTACATAAACGAGATTACTGTGGAACGGGTTGAAATAATCAGTCTCGGCCCCCTGCAATCCCTTTGTCTTGAACAGGAACGCTGCGAGCGCAAGGGGGTCAATGCCGGACGTTCTTTTGCGAAACTCGCCGGCAAGCCTGTCGAGCGACGGCGTAAGGTGTGAGGGGTATCCGGGTCCGTATTGAAATTCGGCGATAAGTGCGAGGGCGCGTTCAAGCCGCGCTTTGTCCTCCGTTTCTTCTTTCCAACTCGGCCAATGGTCGATCAGCCAGCGTCGGCTATGCTGACCGAGGAGATTCCGCAACTGAAGACGTTGCTGGGGACTGGTGGGAATGTTAAACCGGGAGAGTTCGATCTCGAGGAAGGGCCCGAACGCGGACAGCTGGGTTAGCACATTCTCTCGAACGACTTCGGATTCGTCATCCAGGAGACGTAAGAGATAGGGGAGATTGTTCGGGTCGCGCATTGGCAATCCTATCGAATATCTGACGAACTTTCAAGCGGTGGGGTTCCAGTTAGGCGTAAGATATAGCAAATCGCGTGTATTCGCGGATCATTTCTCACGGGTCTTGACGGAGCGTGAATCGAAGGCCGCCTATCCCTTATCCATAATGAGATCATCGAACGACCTGACGCCGATTGGGGCGACCGAAAAAAATGGTTCGCCGTGAAGAACTCCTATCCGCTTGCCATAATACCGACTCCGAACCTCGATGAGTTCGAGGAATTCGGGCCGGCTGAGCTTTGTGGGAGGTTCCGTACTGTCCGGTTTGTGGAACTGGGAGGCAAACGACCGGATGGCTTTCATCTTGGTTTCGTAGACATCGGAGACGTCGATGATGAACGAGGGCCGGAACTCATACCATTGCATGAATTCGAAGAAATTCTCCGGTCTGTGCGGCTCTTGGTTGCGGCCGTGTGCCGATGTCGGCAGATTCCGTAATCCGCTGTAGAACCAAGCCTCTTTGCACAGCCGGTACGCATGGACATGGTCGGGATGCCGCTCTTCGGAATGCGGAATAATGATAATGCGCGGACGAAGCTCTCGCAGCAGCGTCATGACCGTGCGCACGTTCTCTTTCGAGACCTCGATGTTGCCGTCTGGCAAGTCGAGGTTCCTCCTTTCGGCGACGCCAAGTATGGACGCAGCTTGTGCAGCTTCACGCGCGCGGATCTCCGGCGTTCCGCGAGTTCCGAGTTCGCCCCGTGTGAGGTCCGCGATCACAACGGAACGTCCGTCACCGACGGCCTTGGCGAGAGTGCCGCCGCAGGTGAGATCTACATCGTCCGGGTGGGCTCCGATAGCGAGAATGTCGATGGCCATGTCTGCGAATGGATGTAGTGGTGACGCTAATCTAGGGAGAACTGCTCTGAAAGACAATGCAGCCGATGGAATGTCTGACGAACATTCCATAAGTTCGTCCACGACCATGGAAGAACAAACCGCAGTATCAGTCACCGAGATCACGCGTCAGATCAAGCAGTCATTGGAAACACGCTACCCGCGCGTGTGGGTACAGGGAGAGTTATCGAACGTAAAGTTCCATACCTCCGGCCATTTGTATTTTACGCTGAAGGACGAGGGAGCCCAGATCTCCGGAGTGATGTGGCGTAGCCGTGTACAGACTCTTCGGTCCCAGCTGCAGGACGGAATGAAGGTCACGGTGCGGGGTGCGATCACGGTGTATCCCCCTCGTGGTGCGTACCAGATCGATGCCGAACACATTCAGCCGTCCGGGCTCGGCGAGCTGCAAGCACGGTTTGAAGCTCTGAAGCGAAAACTCGCGGCGGAAGGGTTGTTTGACACGGCTCGGAAGCGCGTCCTGCCGGAATTCCCGGAGAGCATAGGCATCATCACGTCGGAAACGGGGGCGGCGTTGCACGATATGATCACGGTGTTCGCGAGACGCATGCCCTCTGTCGAACTCGTGGTGCTGCCGGTGCGCGTCCAGGGAACGGGCGCAGCGAAGGAGATCGCGGCCGCACTCGCGGATATGAACGCATTTGGCGGCGTCAACCTGATCATCGTCGGCCGAGGAGGCGGTTCGCTCGAAGATCTCTGGGCGTTCAACGAAGAGGAGGTTGCGCGAGCGATCGCCGCGTCGCGACTGCCCGTCGTTAGCGCGGTAGGGCATGAAGTCGACGTTACTATTGCGGACTTTGTGGCGGACCTTCGTGCGCCGACGCCGACAGCCGCTGCAGAGCTCGTCGTGCGGGACCGGCGTGAACTTCTTGAAGTTCTAGCCAATATGTGGTATACTACCCGTCGCAGGACGGAAGAAGTGCTCCGAGCAGAGCGCGACCATCTCCATCAATTGTCGGGGTCATACGCTTTGAACCGGCCCCGCGATCTGCTGCGGGAATACCTCCAACGAATGGATGAACACACGAGGGCGCTGGAAGTGTCCGCCGGCCATTTTCTACGACACAGACAAGAAAGCACGGCAACACTGGCCGGCAAGCTCTCCGCGCTCCACCCGAAGAATGTTCTCAAGCGGGGCTTTGCCATCGTCAGAGCGCGCGACGGCGTCCGCACACGCGCCGATGAGGTCGTCGAAGGGGAGTCGGCCCGGATTGAATTCCACGACGGCTCTGTTGCGGCTCACCTGGAGAAACGGCTGTGACAGCGAAACGTACTGCAAGAACATCCTCCTTCGAAGACACGTTGAAGCGTCTGGAAGCGATCGTTGAATCCCTCGAAGGGGGTTCGGTTTCGCTCGATGAGGCGCTCGACCTGTATGAAGAGGGGATCAAGCTGTCCCGGGAGTGTGCCGAGCGTCTACGGTCCGCAGAACAACGCATCCGCAAACTCACCAAGGATGCCGGAGGACAGTTCGCGCTGAACGACATGAATAACGCATGACAGACCCGCAGTATAGCTTCCTTTCTCGTATCGACTCGCCCGCCGACCTTCGCAAGCTCACTGTCGCCGACCTTCGCAAAGTTTCCGCCGAAGTGCGGGACTTCCTTGTCGACTGCATTTCTAAAACCGGTGGACATTTTGGAGCCGGTCTCGGCGCCGTTGAACTCGCTGTCGCGCTCCACTATGCATTCAATACGCCCGATGACAAGCTCGTATGGGACACGGGACATCAGGCGTATCCGCACAAGATCCTGACCGGACGGCGCGACCAGCTTCATACCATCCGTCATCTTCACGGCCTCAGCGGATTCTTGCGCAAAGCGGAAAGCCCGTACGATGTCTTCGGCGCAGGACACGCCAGTACGGCGATATCGGCCGCACTGGGCATCGCCGCCGGACGGGATTTTGCGGGCAAAAACTTCAAGGTTGTGTCGATCGTCGGCGACGGTTCACTGACCGGCGGTATGGCGTATGAAGCAATGAACAATGCGGGGCTTCTCAAAAAAGATATGATCGTCGTTTTGAACGACAACCAGATGGTGTCGCTCTCTTCGGAAAAGCCGAATCTCTGGTCGTTCCACAACTACTTCAACGAGATGCTCACGCATCCCACCTACAACAAGTTCAAGGCGAATGTGTGGGACCTGACGGGCAAACTCGACACGTTCGGCGATCGCTTGCGCGCTGTGGCCCACAAAGTTGAGAGCGGACTGAAGGCCGTAATGACGCCGGGTATGTTGTTCGAGGCACTCGGATTCCGGTATTTTGGTCCATTCAACGGACACAATGTCGTAAAACTCGTCGAGATTTTCCGCCATGTTCAAGAGCTGAAAGGTCCGATCCTTGTGCACGTCGTGACCATAAAGGGAAAGGGATACGGACCAGCCGAAAAAGAGGTCACGGGAATGCACGGCGTGACACCGTTTGACAAGATCACGGGGGTGTCGCCGAAGAAAGCGAATGAACAGCCGGCATACACGACGATCTTCGGCAAAGCGCTTGTGGAGATTTGCCGGGCGAACCCGAAAGTCGTCGGGATTACGGCAGCGATGCCCGACGGCACGGGTCTGATCCATCTCGACCGGGAGATGCCCGAACGGTTTTTCGACGTCGGCATTGCCGAACAGCACGCTGTCACGTTCGCCGCAGGCCTGGCCACGGAAGGATATATTCCCGTTACGGCCATTTACTCGACGTTCCTGCAACGTGCCTACGATCAAGTGGTCCACGATTGCGCGCTCCAGAGCCTTCATGTCGTGCTTGTTCTCGATCGCGGAGGCCTCGTCGGTGCCGATGGTCCCACCCATCACGGAACACTGGACCTCGCCTACCTGCGATGTGTCCAGGGAATGGTCGTCATGTCGCCGAAAGATGAGCAGGAACTCCGCGACATGCTGTATACGGCCGTAGAGTACAAGAAGGGCCCGATCGCCATGCGATATCCGAGGGGGAATGCTCTGGGCCTAAGCCTTCGGCCGGGCTTCGAAAAAATTCCGATCGGAAAAGGAGAAACGCTGCGGACCGGCAAGGACATAGCCCTGCTCGCTGTCGGTCCGCTTGTGAACAACGCGATGGAGGCCGCAGAACTCCTCACGAAGGAGGGCATCGAAGCGGAAGTCGTCAACATGAGGTTTGTGAAGCCGCTCGACCTCGACATTGTGAGTTCGATCGCCGCTCGAATTCCGAATTTTCTCACGATTGAAGACAACGTTATCCAGGGAGGATTCGGGTCCGCTGTCCTCGAAGGACTCCAGTCGATCGGGTCGACCGACACTGCTGTCAAACTGCACGGACTGCCGGATGATTTTGTGGAACATGGAACTCCTCAAGAGCTGTATCACATGCTGAAACTCGATGCACCGGGGATCGCCGAAGTAGCCAAAGCCTTCCTGGCCTCGCGACAACAGAGCGGTTCATTCGCACTCGCAGAACCCTGAATTTTATGGAACGCGTCCGTATCGGCGTCGTTGGACTTGGCAATATCGCTCAAACAGCACACCTTCCGATCCTGAGTAGACTGCAGGATGCACAGCTCGTTGCCGTCTGTGATCAGGAAAAATCCCGGGCACAGTTTGTAGCCGAAAAGTTCGGCGTCCGGCGTTGGTACACGGATTTTGACAAGATGTTAAAGGAAGAGGAGGGGATGTCGGCCGTGCACATTTGTACGCCGACGAAGGTCCATCACGATATTGCCATCGCGGCGCTCGAGTCGAAGAAGGACGTCCTCGTCGAGAAACCGCTCGCGCGCACGATGACGGAAGCCCTCGCCATCAATGCCGCCGCGAAGAAGCACCACCGCAAGCTGATGGTGGGCATGAACAACAGGTTCCGTCCCGACTCGATGATCCTCAAAACGTTCATCGAGGAACATGCCATCGGCAAGATCTTCTACACGAAAGCCGGCTGGTTCCGAAAGCTCCCGGCACAGGGCGTGTGGCTCACGCGCAAGGAACAGTCGGGCGGGGGAGTCGTACTCGACCTTGGCATCGTCATGTTCGACCTTGCCTTCTGGATGATGGGATACCCGGAAGTGCGAGAAGTGACGGCGATGAACTATACGCACATGACCAAGGACGTCGAAGACTCGTCAATCGTGTTCATCACCATGACCAACGGATCGACCCTGACGATCGAAGCCAGCTGGTCTTTCGAGTCGAACCTGGATTTCTTCTACTGCGATTGTTTCGGAACGGAAGGGAGCGGGTCTCTCAATCCTTTCAGGATCCTGAAACGCATGCATGGAAGTCTCGTCAACGTCGCTCCTGCGACAATCGATACGCCGCAGACGCTGTATAGGAAATCGTACGAGAATGAACTCAAGCATTGGGTCAGCGCACTCCGCGGACTCCATCCGGTCATTTCCACGGGCGACGAAGCCGTTCACCGGATGAAGATCGTGGATGCAATCTATAAATCCGCGAAACGCGGCAAAGCCATCGCCATCGTTTGACCGGTCCCGCGCGACTGGACCGACCGTGAGATCCCCGACCCCGCACCGCAATCCTCCCACGATCGCCCTTCTGTCCGATTTTGGCACATCCGACCACTATGTTGGCGTGATGAAGGGGATCATTCTCACGAAAGTCCCTCTCGCCCGCATTATTGACATCACGCATGAAGTGGAACCGGGACGAATACGACAGGGAGCGTACGCGCTGTGGGCTGCGGAGAAGCACATGCCCCGAGGGACTGTCGTCGTGGCCGTGGTCGACCCGGAGGTCGGTACCGAAAGAGGCGTTGTCGTCGCACAGGTCGACAGCAGGTGGTTTGTCGCTCCCGACAACGGACTTCTGGACCTAGTACTTGCCGATCATCCGGATACAAGAGTCATTACCGTCGACCTTGACAAGGCCTCGAAACTACTTCTGCATCCTCGTTCTGCGACATTTCACGGGAGAGATGTTTTCGCACCGCTTGCAGCTCACATCGCAAACGGAAAGAAGATCCTTCGATACGGAACTTCCGCGCGCCGGACTGTGTCGCCGTGGCTGACGCTGCGAGGATCGAACGATCCGCAGCCGACCATTCTTTCCGTCGATAGATTTGGGAATATCATCACCAATATTTCCATCCCAACCGGCACGCACGTGCAAGAAACCGTCCGAATGATCGGGATTGCGAAGGTTATGATCTCGGTGTGCATTGACACATATGCAGACGCGCCGGACAATACACCTTGCATGATCGCCGGATCATCGGGCCTGCTCGAGATTGTCGTTAGGAACGGTAGTGCCTCGTCGATGTTACGTGCCACCGACAGAACACCCGTGCAAGTCGTATGGGCCTGAACCCCAGATCAGCGGACGCGCAGTTCATGGAACGAGCACTGGAGCTGGCATGGAAGGGCTACGGTTGGGTACATCCCAATCCGCATGTCGGATGCGTTGTCGTCAAAGATGGCAGGATCGTCGGCGAGGGTTTCCACCGGTCATTTGGCGGCCCGCACGCTGAAGTGCATGCACTGCGTGCTGCGGGTGCCCGCTCCCGAGGGGCGACGCTGTACGTAAATCTGGAACCGTGCGTTCACCACGGTAAAACTCCCCCATGCACCGATGCGATCGTGCAGTCAGGCATCGCATCCGTCGTCGTTGCATGCTCCGACCCCAATCCGCTCGTGGCAGGGCAGGGCCTTCGCAGACTACGGCACTCCGGCATTCATGTGCGGGTCGGCGTGCTTCGCCAACAGGCAGAAGAGGTCAACGAGCGCTTCCTCCATTTTCATCGCACGGGTATGCCGTTCGTGGGATTGAAATGGGCGCAGACGCTCGATGGATTCATCGCCGATGTTCGCGGCCGATCGAGATGGATCACGTCCGAACCTTCCCGCCGCATGGCGCATGTTCTGCGCGGCGGTTATGATGCAGTGCTCGTCGGCGCCGGAACTGTGCTGGCGGACGATCCACGGCTGACTGTCCGGCATATCTCCGCGCGCCAACCCGTTCGGGTGGTACTGGACGGACGATTGCTGGTGACGGGGTCGGAGAAGGTGTTCAACACCCGCAACGCCCGCACGATACTTCTCACGCAGGGAAGATTCCTTCGGAGACCGTCAAGCGTTATCCGTTTGCTGATGCGCCGAGGTGTCGACATCCTCGGCATGGAAGGCGGCGCTCATTTTAGCCCTCGCGACGTTATCAAGACATTGGGCGTCGAGGGAGTAACGTCAGTGCTTGTAGAAGGAGGGCCGGCAACGGCGGCGGCCTTCCTCGATACGTCGGTCTGGGACAAAGCCCACATTTTTGTCTCTGCGACACTCCTTGGCGGCGGAACGTCCGCCGCACCGTTGGCGAAGCCGCGTCCGGTCGCCGTGCCGTTGAAGCTGCATCATACTGCGGCGATGCCGATGGAGCACGGAGAAATGCTCATCGAAGGATATCGCCAACGCCCATGAAACGGTCGATCATATGTATGGTGTTCACCATGTCCATAGCTTCTTCGCAGTCCAGAAACGACCTTCTGCGGGACCTTGATTCATTGTGCGCTGAGTCCGGAGGAGCAGTCAGCATTGCGGCCGAACATCTCGACACCGGCGAGAGGATCCTTATCAGCGAAAACGACATGTACCATGCCGCCAGCACTATGAAGACGCCCGTGATGATCGAAGTCTTCCGGCAGGCTGCGGAAGGGAAGTTCCGGCTTGATGACAGCATCGTCGTGCGCAACGATTTTCGGAGCATCGTAGACGGATCGCCATACAGCATGGATCTTGGGGAGGACTCCGACGACAGCGTCTATAATCTCATAGGAAAACCGGCCACCATTCTCTTCCTCATCCGGCACATGATCACGGTGAGCAGCAACCTTGCAACGAATATTCTTATCGAGCTTGTCGATGCGCGCAAGGTCACGGAAACCATGCGCACGCTGGGTGCCAAGGATATGAATGTCCTTCGCGGCGTTGAAGATGGCAAGGCATTCCAGAAGGGTTTGAACAATGAGACTAACGCGATCGATCTGATGACGATCTTCAAGGCGATCGCAGAAGGCAAAGCAGTGGGAGCGGAGGAAGACAAGGCAATGGTCGACATGCTTCTCGCGCAGCGTTTCCGGTCAAAGATCCCGGCGCTGCTTCCGGAGGGCGTTCGGGTTGCGCACAAGACGGGAAACATCACCGGCGTGGAGCATGATTCGGGCATTGTGTTTCTCCCCGACGGTACGCAGTATGTTGTTGTGATTCTGATGAGCAAGTTGAAGGAGAATGCGACGGGAGTGCGGGCGGCCGCAAAGATTTCTCGTCGAATCTACGATTACTTTGCACAGGGGCATTGAAGATGTTCACAGGATTGATCGAAGAAGCGGGAACAATTCGTTCGTTGTCGCGACGGTCCGGCAGTATTTCGTATGTACTTCATGCCCCGAAAACTTCGCATGGCTTGCGTGTGGACCACAGTATCGCCGTCAACGGCGTATGTCTCACCGTTGTCCGCCGCGTGCGGTCAGGATTTGTCGTTCAAGCGGTCGAGGAAACTCTGAAGAAAACAACGCTGGGGCGGCTCACGCAGGGAGATCGAGTGAATCTGGAACGCCCACTGCTTCCGACATCCCGGCTGGGGGGACATTTTGTGCTGGGACACGTGGATGCTCAGGGAGAGGTTGTAGAAAAGAAAACTCTCGGCAGTTCCTGGATCTTTCGGATCAAAGTCCCGCGTCGGTTTGCGTATCAGCTCATCCCCGTCGGGTCGATCGCGGTAGACGGTATCAGTCTGACGATTGCTGAAGTACGTGGACGGATGTTCTCCGTGTCAATCATACCCCATACCATGGACGTAACAATCGTTGACACCTGGAAACGGGGAAGCAAGGTGAACCTGGAATTCGATGTTCTCGGAAAGTATGCCGAAAAGTTCCTTCGGCGGAGGAAAGGACGTCGTTGATGGCTCGGAGGGTTCACTATAGGATCTTGGCGGATCGAGGAACGACCTCGGAAGAGGAGTGGGAGGAGATAGTTCGGTTGGAGCACTGGTACAATTCGGAGTTTGCCTGGTCGGACGGGAAGCTGTCGTTGCGCCGCTACGTTGTGTTTCCAAACGATGAAGTACGCATCGGAGAGCGTTCGGCGCCGGAGAGGGTGAGGACGAGGGATGCTATGTTGAAAGTCGAAGGTTTGCGGGAAGAGGACCGCATTCGAACGATGGAAAAGGAAGGGCTCATTATCGTGCGATGGGGCGGGTACGCTGACAACTCGTTCGCGAGCGGATTTACCCGTGTTGCGAACAATGAATGGAATGCCTATCTGGCCTGCGATTTCATGTTGAAAGCATCGACACTGGCGCATGGTGCGTGGATGGAAGTCGTGGATGAAGGCACGTTTATCCGGCCCGGATGCGTGTGGTTCCATGACGGGTCGGCGTATGTCGACGCCTCAGGCGGGCGGATGCCCGTGTTTGTCGACGAAATGTTGGCCGATCGAACTGTTTTCGCGCTGGTCGACCGCAACAGGTACGATCGCCATCGCGGATTTCGGAATACGTTGCCGGGCTTCAACCGCATGAACAAAGACCAACGCGTCACGTGGGTCAAGGACTGGAATTGGCTTGGATATGCGCAGGAGTCCGAGGTTGACTTCGACCATCCGGGGGCAGTGGACCTCAACGTCAAGGTGAGAAGTTTCGGGGCTGTGTGAATCCCTTGATTCTCTTTCAAGAAGCCCGTATCTTGTTATCACCCACATGAGTGGGAATTTTTTTTGAGGACCTATGCTTACTTTCGCTATCGTCATTGAAGTGATCGTCAGCGTGTTGCTGACCTTTGTCGTTTTAATGCAGTCAAGCAAGGGGGGCGGACTCGCAGGCTCATTCGGAAGCACCAACATGGGAGCAGTGTTCGGCGTTCGCCGGACATCCGACTTCCTGGCGAAATCGACGCAAATTCTTGCGACGATTTTCATTGTTCTCGCGCTTGCGATCAACCTCTGG
>Ga0156245_1130_pt1 | contig 23893 bp, 16 predicted proteins | sample RifCSPlowO2_12_FD_107892 | JGI IMG/M metagenome (GOLD analysis project Ga0156245, IMG submission 107892) | Ignavibacteria bacterium RIFCSPLOWO2_12_FULL_56_21
ATGGGTGTGTGGCAATAACACACGTGGAGAGCGTTGTGTCCGACGCGGACCCCTTTTGCCACGCAATGACTTCCCGAGATAACCAAGTCGAATGCGGATAGGTCGAGCGACTCGATCGCCGTTGGAAAGAGGGGCAAATACGAGCGATACCGTTTTTCCAGGAAGGGTAGGCGTTGAATGAACGACGTGCGGATCTCGTGAGATTCTATCGTCGGTGAAACAGACCCCCGAACATGGAGCAACGTGTAGATGGGAGCTTCCGGAAAGAGTTCGCACAGCACTTCGAGGCATTTTTCGCCTCCCCGCATGCCGGTCAGCCAATCATGGACAAGCGCAATGCGCATATGCAACAGACTGTGGGATTCGGTGAATGTGGAGGTCAAGGTAGTGAGAAACATCGCTTTGAACAACATAACGCGGTTGATAACAGTACGTTAACATAAGCGTTACTCCTGATTCACAGTCTTTCTGTAGTTTGCACCCAATTCATGCTTCAGGGCGCTGCCGACCGCGCTCCCTTCATCACTGAATCGGAGAACTTTCATCATGCGATCCCTTGCTGCCATTGCTTTCGCACTCCTTTCTGCTTTCACGTTCACCGTTGCTCAAGACAAACCGGCACACCGTTGGAGCGCCAATGTCTACTGGGACTTTGTTTATAACGTCGGACGCGATACCGGCATTGCAGCCCTCGGCGACAAGGCGCTTTCAGGAAATCGAGATTTTCAGGCTTTCCTATTCCGGCGCATCTACGTGACCCTCGATTCCGACATCAATTCCACATTCGCTTTCCGGTTTCGGCTCGAGGCCGACGAGGCCGCAAACACCAGCAACGGAAAGATCGGCACGTTCGTCAAGGACGCCTATCTTCGATGGAAGGGAATCTTCGCAGGCAGCGATCTGACTGCCGGCATTCAGCCGACATCTGCATTTGAGGTTTCTGAAGGCGTTTGGGGTTACCGGTCACTGGAAAAGACGATCCTCGACCTCCATGGAATCGTCTCATCGCGGGATCAGGGGATTTCACTTCGGGGTAATCTGTACGGCGAAGGCATGGCCAAATACTGGGTCATGTTCGCCAACGGCTCAGGGAACAATCCGGAAACCGATAGATACAAACGGACATCGGTACAGATCGAACTTCATCCGATATCGGACATGACCGCCACTCTCTACGGCGATCTCGCTGCCCGTGCGCCAAAAGTGTCAGCAGGAACTGCATTCAACAATGATGCGATAGTGGGTGCGGTATGCGTTGGATACAAGGTCAAGGATGACTATACGGCCGGCGTTGAAGGATTTGTCCGCACCATAGAACATCAGTACTCGAAAGCAGGTTCACTTGTGGCCCAATCCTCGTTCGGCGTCTCGGTCTTCGGTTCGTATGTGATGCGGCCTGGCATGACTGTCGTTGCGCGATACGATTCGTACGACCCGAATACGGACGGCGCCGCGTCAGGAGATGCGCGCGGATATCTGTTGGTCGGATGCGACTGGAGTCCGGAACGCAACGTGTCGATCATTCCCAACATTCAAATGGAAACATACGAGCAGTCGTCAGGCGGCCGTGCGATCGACCCATCTGTGACGGCCCGCGTGACATTCGCATATTCATTCTGATCGAAGTTTCTCGCATCCACACTCATCATAAAGGACAGCTACGATGAAGGCACCTTTGTTCAAAGCATTGTTGATCGTCGGGTTGTTGCCGGCGATTGCCGCGGCACAGCTCAAGTTGAACGGGGCGGGAGCGACATTCCCCTATGTGATCTATTCAAAATGGTTCGACGTCTACAACAAGAAGTCCGGCGTCCAGTTCAACTACCAGTCGATCGGCAGCGGCGGCGGTATCAAGCAGGTCATCGAAGGTACGGTGGACTTTGGCGCTACCGACGGGCCCATGAACGACACACAGCTTGCTGAAGCAAAGCAGAAACGCGGCACGGACATTCTGCATGTCCCGACCGTCATGGGAGCCGTCGTGGCGACCTACAATCTTCCGGAATTCGGACAGGGACTTCTGTTGACGCCCGACGTGCTCGCCGGCATCTTCCTCGGCGACGTGACGATGTGGGACGACGCAAAGATTTCCGCGATCAACCCCGGCAAGAAGCTGCCTGACAGGCCCATCGTGGTCGTACACCGGTCCGACGGAAGCGGAACGACGTACATCTTCGTGGATTACCTGACGAAAGTGAGCGAGACGTGGGAGAAGAAAGTGGGGAAGGGTACGTCGGTCAGCTGGCCGGTCGGATTGGGCGGGAAAGGAAATGAAGGAGTCGCGGGTCTCGTGAAACAGACCGACGGCGCGATAGGGTACGTCGAGCTTGCGTACGCTGTCCAGAACAAACTCCCGTATGCTTCGATCCGGAACACAGCGGGAAAATTCGTTCAACCCTCGCTTGCATCAGTGAGCGCCGCCGCAAAGAATGAAGCGGGATCGATGCCCGCCGATTTCCGGGTTTCGATCACGAACGCCTCTGGCGACGATTCTTATCCGATCTCCGGGTTCACATGGCTGCTCGTCTATGCAGACATGAAGAGCGAACCGAAAGCAAATGCGATCGTGGACTTCCTGAAGTGGGCTCTCACAGACGGCGAACTCTACGCTCCGGAACTTCTGTATGCACCATTGCCGGAAAACGTTTCACAAAAAGCGTTGGCTACGATAAAGTCGATCACGGCGAACGGGAAAGCGGTCGGCAAGAAGTGAGGCAAGAGTCTCCCTCGTCGGCGTTGTTTCCGGTTGGTGCGCGTGTGAGGCAGAGAAATCTGGGTGATGCGGTGTTCTACCGCGTGACCCAGTTCTTTGCTTTCATGATCCTCGCTCTCGTGGCCGTCACGGCGTACGAAATGTACCGGACGTCGTCCGCTTCGATCGACGCATTCGGCTTCGAATTCATTGTCCGGTCGGTGTGGGACCCTGTCCGGGACGAATACGGAGCGCTCCCCTTCATTTTCGGAACGGTCGTCTCATCAGTGCTGTCACTGGTTCTGGCTTTGCCGCTTGGGCTAGGGGTCGCGATATTTCTTTCGGAACTTGCTCCTGCATGGCTCGCCCGGCCGATCTCCTTCGTCGTCGAACTGTTGGCCGCCATCCCAAGCATAGTCTACGGGCTCTGGGGATTCTTCATTCTCGTACCGTGGCTCAGGACGTCGGTCGAACCGTTGCTGATCCGGCAGTTTGGGTCATTTCCGTTCTTCAGCGGCGCCCCGTACGGCATTGGCATGCTCGCAGCGGTGTTCATTCTTGCGATCATGATCCTTCCCATCATCTCCTCCATTTCACGCGATGTACTCACTGCAGTGCCGATCTCGCAGCGTGAGGCGGCACTTGCGCTCGGTTCCACTAGTTGGGAAGCGACGCGCATTGCCATCAGCTATTCGCGTTCGGGAATTTTGGGAGCGACGATCCTTGCGTTGGGACGAGCACTCGGAGAAACGATGGCCGTAACAATGGTCATCGGCAACAGGCCGACGATCTCTGCGTCACTTCTCGAACCGGGGTACACGATGGCCAGCGTGTTGGCGAACGAATTTACCGAGGCGACGTCCGAGCTGTATATCAGCGCGCTGATCGAGATCGCGCTCATACTTTTCGTGATCACGCTTGTCGTCAACGCAATCGCCCGTCTCCTGGTGTGGAGTGTAACCCGCGGATCGGAGGTACAACAATGACCTTTCACTTTGCGTATCGCACAGCGAAAAGTCTCATGATGTATGCGCTCTGCGGTGTCAGCGTCATCGTTGCGCTCGTCCCTCTTGTGATGATCTTTTACCACACCGTGTCCATGGGCGGCTCGGCGATCAACTTGGATTTTTTCACTCAACTACCCAAACCCGTCGGTGAAACCGGCGGCGGCCTCGCGAATGCGATCGTCGGAACGATGATCCTCGTCGGTCTGGGAAGTCTGATCGGATTGCCGGTCGGCGTGCTCGGCGGCATCTATCTGGCGGAATACGGCAACAACCCCTTTGCAACCGCTGTGCGATTTATGACGGACGTGCTCAACGGCGTTCCGTCCATCGTCATGGGGGTTGTCGCTTACACACTTGTCGTAGTGCCGATGAAGCACTTCTCCGCATATGCCGGCGGCGTGGCACTCGGCATCCTGATGATACCTATGATCACGCGCACGACAGAGGAAATGCTGAAGATCGTGCCGCGATCGTATCGAGAAGCGGCGCTCGCGCTCGGCATTCCGCAGTGGAAAACGACGCTCCGCATTGTCCTGAGGACCGGCCTCGGCGGCGTCATCACAGGCATTATGCTGGCCGTCGCACGTGCGGCGGGTGAAACGGCTCCACTCCTTTTCACCGCTCTCAATAACAGGTTCTGGAATCTATCATTCGACCAGCCAATGGCCTCGTTGACGGTCTTCATCTACAACTACGGCGTTTCACCATACGACGATTGGATAGCCCAAGCATGGGCAGGAGCACTTGTTTTGATTACCTTAATTCTCGTTCTTAGTGTTGCAGTGCGATTTGCCACGCGTTCGGCTTTTCGGGGCGGCGACGCATGATCGATTCGACACTGACAGACTCCTCCCAGCCGGAAAGCGGCGTACCGAGCGGCGTTGATAGACGCAGCTTCGAAGATCGCCCGACGAAAGTCCGTGCGGAGAATGTCAAAGCGTATTTCGGCAAAACGCAGGCGCTGAAGGGTATTTCCCTCGACATTCTGTCGAATCAGGTCACGGCCATCATCGGACCCTCCGGCTGCGGAAAATCGACGTTTCTACGTTCGATCAACCGGATGCACGAGACCGTCCTCGGAGGACGCATCGAAGGGAAAGTAACACTGGACGGACAAGATATTTACAAGATGGACCCGGTCAGCGTGCGGAGACGGGTTGGCATGGTGTTTCAAAAGCCAAATCCGTTCCCGACGATGAGTATTTTCGACAACGTCGCTGCCGGGCTTACGTTCAACGGCTTGGCAAAAAGGTCGGCGCTTGGGGAGATCGTCGAACGAAGTCTGCGTCAGGCGGCACTGTGGGATGAAGTAAAGGATGTGCTCGACAAAAACGGGATGAGCCTCTCGGGCGGCCAGCAGCAGCGGCTCTGCATTGCGCGTACGCTGGCGATCAATCCTGAGGTGGTGTTGATGGACGAGCCGGCGAGCGCCCTCGATCCGCTCGCAACGGCGAAGATCGAGGAATTGATCAACGAGCTGAAGAAGGAATATACGATCGTCATCGTTACGCATAACATGCAACAGGCGGCGAGGGTCAGCGATTTCACGGCGTTCTTGTATTTGGGGGAACTCGTCGAGGTCGACAGGACCAAAGAAATATTCACGAATCCTCGAAAAAAACAGACAGAAGACTACATCACCGGACGCTTCGGTTGAACATCGTACACGTGAACACACAGCGAAGGTATGGAACGAAGATTTGAACGGGACCTGGACGATCTGAAGAAATCGTTGATCAAAATGGGCAGCGTTGTGGAGGAAAGCATCGCGAATGCGCTTCAAGCGCTGCTCGAGCACGACTCTGCCCTCGCGGCGAAGGTCATCGAAGCCGACGTGAAGATCAATGCACTCGAGATCGAGATCGACAACGCGGTGGTCGATCTGATGGCGCTGCAGCAGCCGGTAGCGAGCGACCTGCGCCTCATTCTGTCGGCGCAAAAGATCAACAACGACCTCGAACGCATTGGCGACCACGCAGTGAATATCGCCGAATCGGCCAGGGACTTCGGAACGCCTCCGTCGAAGGAAACATTCCTGGAATTGCCTCGCATGGCGGAACTGACCCGGGGCATCCTTCGCGATGCTCTCGACAGTTTTATTCTGCTCAATCCAAAACTCGCCACTTCGGTGCTGGAACAAGACGACCGGGTAGACACGCTCAACCGTGATATGACCCGTAAAGTGATCGAAATGATCAAAGCCGACACGAAATCCGTGGAAGCGGGATTGCAGGTTATCCGCGTGAGCCGCAATTTGGAACGCGTGGCCGACCTGGCGACCAACATTGCAGAAGAGGTGATCTTCCTGACTCAGGCCCGCGTCGTGAAGCACCATGCGGCCGACGGGGCGGTCGGTTCCTAACGCTTTCTGCGCAAAGCCTTCAAGAATCTTCCCACGAATCTCCACCAATCTTTACGAATATCTTTTGAGATTGGTGTCGATTCGCGAAGATTCGTGGGCATCTTTTTCCCTTCGTGCTTGCCGGGTTCATGACGGGCCCCGCCCTTGCATCACCCCGCATTTTTGCCGTATTTGAGTCCATTCCCACCTTCCTCCAAACAGTGTCGACTCCTTCTCGCTGGGTTCTTGCCGTCTGCCTGCTGGTGTTGATCGCAGGTGCATTGTCGCTGAACGACGCATTGCTCTACACACCGGACAGTGCACGCTATCTCGTGTGGGCAAAATCGCTGTCGACTTTCAACGGTTTCCTGGATGATACTTCACCAGAACCCGTCCGTTATGTCGTCCACGCACCCCTGTATCCGCTGCTGCTGGCTCCCGTTGCATGGATCTGGCCGTGGGGAGTGGAAGGGGCGAAGGCGTGGACTCTCCTCATGGCGCTCGGAGCATTGTGGCTTTTCTATAGATGGACGGCTGAAGCGGCCGGAGAAGTCGTTGCTGCCGCAGCGACCGGGCTCTTGGGCGTTCACTCGCTCTTCCTGTTGTATGCCACGCAGGTCCTTTCGGAGATCCCGTTCGCCGTCGCGTTTATGGCTGCGCTTATCAAAGCTTCGCAGCTCGAGGCCCAGAAGAAAAGGCCCAACATTGCCGACCACGCCGGCCTCGTGCTGAGTCTGGGTGCGGCGATGTTCCTCCGCGAAGTTGGAGTGGCGGTCATCGCGGGCATGTTGTTGTACTGGCTTTTCCAGAAACGATGGCGGTCGGTACTCATCGTCGGCGGTTTGTGCATACTTCTGTATGTTCTGTGGTTTGTTCGCAATGAAGTCATCGTTGCGGGGATTGAACAGCCTCCTCTGCGGAACAGCCAACTTCTGGTGACACATTTATACACACCAAAGGATGCAAGCCTTCTTGCTGAATTTGCTGCGCGCATTGTAAACAACGGACGCGTATACGCGGGACATCTGTCGACGATCGTGTTTGCCCCGGACTTCATCCGTCAATCGCACGGACTTGTTTCGCCGGGCCATCCCCTGGCCGCCGCCGCCGGATCGCTGACGCCGTTCGCCGCCCCTCTTTTCCTCATTCTTTCATTCGGCAGTGCTCTCACCGGGATTATTTTGACATGGCGAACGCAGTCTGCAACACGGCTTACCACTGTCGTTATGGCCGCCTATTTCGGTCCCATTCTCATCTATCCGATCAACGATGTTCGTTTTCTCTTTCCACTCGTTCTCTTCCTGTTGCATTTCGGAGCGGTGGGATTCCGGACTGTCGTCGACCGTTGGCCGGAACTGAGTCATCGACAGGCTGTTCGCTGGACGGCCGTCGGGCTGGCCATCGTGTGTCTCTTTCCGAACGTGGCGTGGGCTTCGTCGTTTGTCGCAAACAATTGGCGATTCGCGCACGACCCGAACCTGCTGAAACCGGCCCGGGAGTCGGAGGCGGAATTGCCCGACTATTATTACAAGCGGTTGTCGGCTCCCGGACGCTGGATCTCGGCGCATGCGGACAAGAACGCGATCGTACTTTCACGATGGAAAGAGATCGCGCTTTGGTTGGAAGGAAGGGATGTTCTCGACGTCGATCCTCAGATGACACCGGATAGCTTCGATCGGACGTTGAGAGACTACAGAGTGCAGTATTTGGCGTCGGTTCGATGGCGGGTGGGACTCAGGGAGAATGAGACGCAGATCGAGTATTCTTCTCGCTACGACTTTGTGCCGCAGATGGAGTCGGGCAGTGTCGAAGTACTCAAGGTCGTTCCGAAGAAAGAGGAGCGCATCGTGAAGGCGGACATTTCGGCCGACGCCGACAGCCCCACGATGTTCCGAACGGCTCTTCGACTGCTTCGCCGCGGCGAACCGACGGAAGCGGAGTCGCTTCTTGTGCGGGTCGAGCAGCGCATGGGCCGCTACGGGGCGCTGGTCTATCATACGGCCGTGGCAAAGGCACTCGCCGGCCGGTACGACGAGGCGCTAGCAGTGTTCGAAAAATTCCAGTCGATCCCGCAAGCGGGTTCCTTTCTCCAGCAAGCATGGTATCATCAGGAGATCATTTCGCGTATTCGAGGTGCCCAGGCTGCCGCGTTTCCCGAGGACCGTGCGACGAAATTTCACATCATTGCCGTGAACTACTGGGAGCTCGGCTATCGCGCGTCATGTTTTCGGATGATCGACAGCTCGCTTGCCGTGCAACCGTCGTTTTTCCCTGCGCTCATGTTCGCTTCCATCTTTCATTATCAGGACGGGGACGTTGCGTCGTCAGCGGCGTACTGGGAACGGGCTCGCAGAGTCAATGCCACCAACCTGCTCGTTGAGCACATGAAGGCCGTCCTAGAGGCCGACCGTGATCTCAGAAAGGCACGCGACGACGCCGAGCGCATTCGTCAGCACCAGCACAAGGCCGTGGCATTCCTGGCGATGGACATGCGCGAAGATGCGATCGACGAATTTCTGGCGATCCTTGACATCCAACCCGCCCACCGGCAGGCGTTGCGAAATCTTGTCGGCATTTACACGGACAAGCGGCGGTACGGGCCTGCCCGTGAGTATGCTCAGAGGCTTGTTGAAGCATCGCCCAACGACCGCGGGGCCCGGGAATTGCTGAAAGATCTCGAAGTCAGGTGGGAGTGACCGGGTCCGGGGGGAATTGCCGCATCGTCCGTGAAGCACGGCCCTTCCAACTTCCTTCAAATTCTGGTATCTTGGATGTGCAACCGGGCCCTTAGCTCAGTTGGTTAGAGCAGCGGACTCATAATCCGCCGGTCGCTGGTTCGAGCCCAGCAGGGCCCACGGAGAGCATTGTAAATTGAACATTGTAAAATGTAGATTGACGAATGTGATTGGAGATACGGGTCAAGCTTCCCATTCTTGACACAGTATTTGAAAATCGGTATAATCGACTAGTTTCTGATGGAGTTTTCATTCACTTCACCATTTCGGGCGGCATAAAGCCATGGCAGAATTTCGGATTGATGGGTTGTCCCCTTCCGGCAAGGTCATTACCGGCGTCATCAGCGCCGAGAATAAGAAGCTGGCCAAGCACAAGGCGGAGGAGATGGCGCGGGAAAGGAAGTTCAAGGTCACTGGCGTCCACGAGCGCGTGACGTTCCTATACCGCGTACAGAAGGGGAAAGAAAAGCCGCTCGACGGCGAGCAGAAGGCGTTCACGGACGCAGAGGTCCGGATCGCCCTCGAGAAGATGGGATACAAGGTGATGTATGTCCGGCGGAGGCTGTTCGGAAACAAGCAAAAAGCCGCTCCGCCCGTCGAAGTGATCTCGTTCGTTCGCATCAGCACCGACCTCATGCGTCAGAAGCTCCCCTTCAACGAGGTCATGATGCTCCTCATCAACGACATCCCCAACCAGACACTGCGCGAATGCATTAAGGAGATCAACACCGAGTTGAAACAGGGAAAAGATTCCGAGAAGGTGTTCCAGAAGCACGAAGTCGTCTTGGGAAAATTCACGGCGAACATGCTCGGCCTTGCCTCGAAAAGCGGCAACATGGTCGAGATCTACGAAAGCACGGCAAAGTTCCTCGAACGGAACGCAGAATTCAAAAGGGCCGTAAAACAGGCGCTCGTCATGCCGTTGGTGACGTTGTTCGTCCTGTTCCTGGCAGTCATGTTCTATGTCGCCTACATTTTCCCTGCAACAGCCGAGATGTTCGTGAAATTCAAGATCGAATTGCCGCCGATGACAAAGGCGACGTTGGCGTTCAGCTATTGGCTGACCGCCAATTGGATCATGGTGACCATCGTTATTCTGGGTCCGGTCATTGCTTTCCTGCGGTTCATCAAGACCCCCAAGGGGGAGTTCCTGATGGACCAGTACATGATCAAGATCCCGGTCATCGGTCAGTTGCTGCACAAGACAGCGATTGAGATCTTTTGCCGAGTCTTCTACGCACTGTACAGCGGGTCGGGCGAGAACATCGAGGTTATCCGCATGGCCGCCGAGGCCTGCGGGAACAAGTACATGGAACACCAGATCAAGACGATCGCTATTCCTCTGATGTTGGAGAAGGGGAAGGGGCTGACAGACGCGTTCGAGGCGACCGGTGTATTCACTGAAACGGCCATTTCCCGGCTCAGCTCGGGGGCCGAAACCGGCACGGTAAAGAATACGGCCATTCAACTCGCTGAATACTATGAAAAAGAGACGACGTACAGGCTGAAGAATGTCGTCCAAATGATCGAGTTGTCCGTGCAAATGGTGATCATGATCGTCCTGACCGGGTTGACGCTTGTTTCATCCGAGACGGCGACTGTGAAGCCCAAGGCGCCCGGCGGATTCCTGCAACTGATCGCCTCATGGTTTTGAGCACCGCGAGGATGACTCGCAAGGAGATACTGCATGCCTGAGATCGACATAACCGATAAGATCGGGTATACGCTTCTCAAGAAGGGCATCATCGACTTCGAGACCCTGGAAAAGTCCCTCAAGCACAAGGACTCGGAGGAGAACAAGAAGAACCGGAAGAACCTCGGCCAGATCCTGGTGTCGGAGTTTGGGGCGGATCACGATGCCGTGTTCAGAGAAGTCGCAAACCTGTACGCGTTCCGTGAGATCTTCCTGAATGACGAGAAGATCGATGAGGCCCGGACAGCGTTCATCAAGAAATTCATCGATGCGCTTTCGGACCAGCAGCGTGAAATGATGTCGGCTGCGAAGATGCTGCCGTTCAAGTGGGACGAACGCCAAACGGACAAGCTCATCATCGTTGCCGCGGACCCGACGGATCGCAACCTGCCCGTCGTCGCACGGTCGTTCAACGTGAAGAAGTATGAGATCTGCTACGTCCGGCTGAAGGACCTCCAGAACCTGCTGGAAAAGGTCGCCCCGAAACAGAACGAATTCTTGAAAATGCTCGAGGGGTCGGAGACCATCGAGGAAGGGGGCGGTAAGGATGACGTCGAGGTTGACGAAGACGCGCTGGAAGCGGAGATCAACAAAAGCGCGCTCGTGAATCTATTCGAGGGATGTATTGTTGAAGCGGTCCGCAGGGACGTGTCGGACGTCCATATTGTCGCCGCAGAAGGGAATAGAACGAATTTCATGTTCCGTGTGGACGGCAACCTGCAAGTATGGCATTGCCAGGAGGCCACGCTGCCGGAAGCCGTCATGGCCGTCATCAAGGACCGAACGAAGAACGTCGACCGTTTCGAACGCGAAGCCTCACAGGACGGATTTATCCAGCGCATTGTCGACGGACACCAGCTCCGGTTCCGCGTGTCCATTATGCCCATCGTAACGACCGAATTCAAACACAAGTTCGAGAGCGTCGTCATTCGCGTGCTCGACGACCGCAAAGTGATCACCGACCTGAACAAGCTCGGTTTGCAGGGTCCCGCAAAAAACTTCTTCTACAAAGCCATTGCCAAGCCGCAGGGTATCATCATTCTGACCGGCCCCACAGGATCTGGCAAATCCACAACCCTGATTGCCGCCTTGTATCAGGTCATCGATCCCACCGTCAACGTGCTGACGATCGAAGAGCCTGTCGAGTACATCATCAAGGGCGCACGCCAGCTGAAGATCGGACCGAAGATGGGCTTCGAGCAGGCCATCCGCGGTATCCTTCGCCACGACCCCGACATCGTGCTCGTCGGTGAAATGCGCGACAAGGTGACGGCGGAAACGGCCATCAAGCTCGCGAACACAGGTCACCTGGTCTTCTCCACGCTGCACACGAACGATGCCCCGAGCGCCGTAGCGCGGTTGTACAAGATGGGCATCGAACCGTTCCTGATCGCCTATGCCATCAACATTATCGTCGCACAGCGCCTGATCCGTACGCTGTGCAAGGTGTGCAAAGCGCCCGTTGACGAACCGGACAAGGCTGACTTGCTGAAATTCGGCTTTACGGAAGAAGACCTCACCCAGCACACGTTCTACAAGCCGGTGGGTTGCGACAAGTGCAACGGCGGGTGGAAGGGGCGTGCAGCCATTCACGAAGCGCTCTTCTTTTCGAAGGCCATCAAGGACATCGTCCTCAACGCCGGCGACAAGGTCGACGAAAATGCGATCCGCGAACAGGCGGCCAAGGACGGTATGTGGACACTTCGTCGGTCTGGAATGGAACGTATGAAGGAAGGGATGACAGCGCTCGAAGAGGTTATTGCGAGCACTGTCGAAGAGGATTGATGGCTGCGAATTCGGTCAGGAAGTACAAAAAAAATCCCGCCATTCGGCGGGATTTTTTTTATTCATACCATTCGATGACACTGTAGTAGAGTAATCGCCCGATGCGCCTCGCGTTATCGAGCGCATCGCTGCTGTATTTCACTTTTCCGCCGTCTCCAGTTCCTCTGAGCGTCAACGACGCGCCTTCATTACCGGCCACCATGAGTGCCCCGACGATCTCCGGGGTTCCTGCCGCCTCAAACGTGATGACGTTGTTCATTCCGTAGGCGATTACCAGTCCGTACCATCGAAATCCGCCGCCAAACTTGACGTTTCCGTTGATCGCCAGGATGCCGTATCCGACGATATCCCCCGTGAATTTGATGCTGAAACTCGTATCTGCCGACCCGGTGTTGCAGACGACGATCACCGGATTTGGTGCGCTGCCGAACGTGTAATTGCCGCTGACGACGCCGGGAGTGTTGAACACATAATGGGCGCTCTGTTCGTATTCGGGAATGAACGGTCCCGGGTCGGTTGCGCTTGCATCGGTCGACACTTGCGGAGAACCGGTTATGTTCGAACCTCCGGAATTGTAAATGTTCGCCGAATCGGTTGCGTTCATGACGGTCACGCCCGGTTTGTCGCCGCTTCCGATGAGCGTCGAGCCGTCCGCGGAATAATTCCGCCCGTCAACCCAGGCCTTTCCGGAGAAGTTCAATTCTGCGGGTTCTGCCCGGATGCCAACCGCCGCGTCGGCCATGGGAAACGGTTTTGGCGTGAAGAGCAGCTTCGCCCTCATGACGTAGCTCGATTCGGCGTACGTTCCGGTCGAAACAATCGTCAACGTGTCGCCGACCGACGTCGTGCTTATTGTATACGAACCGCTTTCGAACGTCGCGCTTGTGGGAGGTGTTGCTCCCCGGTCGACATACCGCAGATGGCGGTTGATTCCCAACCGGGCCAGGTTCCGCGCAAAGGAATATTTGTAATAGCCCACCTGCGAAACGGTCAGTGCTTCACCCGAATCCCGAAGATTGGCTCCAATATATCCGAAGGCAACAGCGAGCCCCATCACAAGCATCAGTCCAGCGCGTCCCATGGATTCTTCTCCTATTCAACCAGATTCAATTGGCCCAAATTGCGCGGGTACATAAGTTTTTCCCACGTCACGCCGGCCCACGACGAATCTCCCGCCTGCCCGATGACCGGTTCCGGACTCTGAACTGTGAACTTCACGTTGATGCCGCGGATCTTGACCAATGTGTCGGCCACGTTCGTGGGGGTTCCGATCTGCACATTGTTCGAATCAAAATACGTGATACGAAATTCGATCAAGCCCCAGTTCTGACGGACATTCGTCGTCACTTCCTGCCGGAACAGCGGAAAGTCCCGCGGATTGGAGGTGATAGCTCCTTGGGTGATCGTTCCGGCCAGATACTGCACGTTCACGGTGTCCATGTCATTGCGAATGTCGGCGCGGTACTGTATGCGCCGTTCGGCGGCGTAGAAGATTCGTTGACCGCGAACATGGTGGCCGATTTTGAGTATATCGAACTCGATCTGCCGGGCGAGTTCGACTGCGTTTTGCTGTGTGATGACCGTGAACGTGTTTTGATACAGCGTCGCGTTGATGTTGGACTGAATTCGCGCGACGGAAAGCGCCAAGACCCCAAAGATGATGGCCGATGCGATATAGTCAAGCATTGCTGACACGGGTCAGCACCTTTTAGTAGTATTTGCGATACACGGCGACGTCATGGATCCGATAGGCAATGATCGTCCCGTTCTGATCTTTGATCATCGAGTAATTCTGCACGTTGATCGTAATCTTCTTGTGCCACGACTGCGAGGTCTGCACCGTCAGGTTGTCCTCATTCGTGTACCGGATCGTGTCCCTAACCTCAAACCATCCCAATCTGTCGTTCCACACCCATCGCTGATAGCCGTGATAGTCGTCCACGTCATCGAACCTCGATTTCGACAGAAAAGCACCCGTCCGTGAAGAGTCCACTCCTGATATCAACTCGCCTGGGTCCGCGCCGAACGACGATGGCGCAGTCATCCCTGAGTTTGTGAAAACACGTCTACCGTTCGTCGTATTCTCGTCGAAGTCCTTCGTCATGATCTCATCCATCATCGACTGCGCATAGGAAAGCGCATTCAGGTTTGCCTCCATTTCCAGGCCCATGTTTGCCGTCGTCACAATCGTGGCATTGACGGCCAGGGTAAGGGTGGAAAGAAGGGCAAATGCCCCGATGATCAACATCGCTTGGCCGCTGTTCATACTGGTTTCCTGGGACTTAAGGGGCTGAGGTCAAGGTACAGTCACATCCCCCCGGACTCGGTGTTGGTTGTCACAGTCACTGTCCGGGGAATTCCTAACCTTCGCTATCCACCATTCAACTTACAAAACTCGCTCCACTCTTGGAACCGCTTGGATGTCGTGAGAATCGGGCGCTTTGAGCAATCAGAACCTGAGTCCAGGAAAGAAATGCACTCCGCGAGCGTACAAACCGGTGATTTCAACCGAGGAACCGGTTCGTGGAAGCTGAATTCTCAAATTTAGTCATTACTGCGGCAGGAATCCATTCCTCAATGAATATCAATAGGATGGAGAAAGGACTGCAACTCCTGCTTTAAGGAAAGCGCACATTTGCATTTTGATGCGCACTTCCTTATACTCTACCGACTTATTGGAGGAATATCCACAGATTCCCACGATGGACTGGCAAAAAGGGTCACATATCGCCCCATGACCTCCCCCACGACAGCACCTGTCGCTACGGCAGGCGGCAAGCCCGCCGCCACAACTGACCAATCTCCCATCCTTGCAGAGGGTCATAAGATCCTCAAAGAGATCGCGGCTACTCTTCCTACGGCCGTATCGGGACTCGAGCGGCAAATGATGATCGGCGATACGTTGTCGAGGGTTGATGAAACCTCGAAAACAAAATTGCTGGGCCTGATCAATCATTTCCTGACCCGGATGTTCACGATCAATGCCTCCGACATTGATATGGGGGGGTATGGTTCCCAGGGATACATTTGGTATAGAGTGTATGGTTCCAAGCGTCCGGACCCGACGTTGGGCAAGTACACTCCGGACGAAATGAACATTCTGGTGCAAAGCGTCATAGGAGAGCGGCAACGTACGTTCCTGTATGAGAACAGGAACCTGGATTTTTCGCACATGGTCCACATGGACGCGACTGAATTTCGCCGTTTCCGAGCCGACGCCTATTTTGACCTTGACCAGCTTGCGCTGAACATGCGGGCCATCAACAACACGATCCGCCCGTACAAGCTTCTTGATATGCACCCGAACGTGACCAAGATGTTGAGCCTGGCCCAAACAAAGGAAGGGCTCTGTTTGGTCACCGGTATCACCGGTTCCGGAAAAAGTTCGACTCTCGACGCGATCATCGACGCGAACAACCATTCGGTGGACGGGCATATTGTCATCATTGCCTCGCCGATCGAATATGTCCACAAGTCGGACAAGTCGATTATCCGGCATCGCGAGGTCGGCCGCGACGTGCTCTCCTTCAAGGACGGGGCCATTCAGGCCCTCCGCCAGGACCCGGATATCATTATGATCGGCGAGTTGCGCGATCCCGAAACGATCATGGTCGCGCTGGAGATCACGGATTCCGGGCACAAAGTTTTCTCGACGCTGCACACTGCGTCGGCCGTTGAAAGCATCGACCGTATCATCGGTGAAATTCCTCCGGTGGAACAAGAACGTGTCCGCAACCGATTGGGTGAGACGTTGCGGGCAGTCCTCTCGCAAAAGCTCGTTCCAAGTCTGGACGGCAAGCGCGTGCTGGCAAAGGAAATCATGCTTGCCACGCCTTCCGTTCGTGCCGCTATTAAGAACAACAACACCGCCGAAATCTACCAGATGATCTCCGAGGGAGCCGAGCAGGGGATGTGTACGATGGAGCAGGACCTCAAGCGGCTCTATCTGGCGAAGAAGATCTCCCTCGAAAGCGCGATGAACTACGCCAACAACAAGCGCCGTCTGCAGCAGCTGCTGCAATTGGCGCCAACGGACCAGTGACCCTGCAGGGCGGTCTGCCCGTGCGGGAGGGTCCTCAGCGGCTCATCATGCTCACGCGTTCCACGCGAGTTCAGTGCCGCCGACGAACTCGCGTCGCATCATCTTCCGCTCACGTCGGAGAATAACAGCCTCCTATGCCTATCACCAAAGGCCAAGGTAACACCGCCGTCGCGTTGTTTGTTGACGGCCTGTCGCTGAAGTACGTCCAGCTCTCCCAAAAGGGAAGCCAGGTCACGCTTCGCGACTTTAAGACTGTTGCCCTCGTTAAGAAATTCGAGGAGAAGGAGACTGTTGACGAGAAAGAGAAGGAAGGGGGATTTGGCGAAGCTCCGGGGGACGCTTTCGGCGGCGGAGCGGCACCCGAAGCCGCCGGCGGGGAAGAGGCCACGACCAATGCCACCGTGCTGCTGGGCCTGTTGAGCGATCTCCAAGGGGGAAAGTACACCGTCAACTACGCGCTGTCGGAACCTGCGGTCACGTACCAGGAATTCGAATCCGATTTCGGACTCAAAGGGACTGCCCTCAAGAAGCGGCTTATCGAAGAACTCACCGCCACCCGGGCAACGCCTCCGGCGATCGACTCCTTTGACCCCGTTCCCACCGCAAACGGCGGCGTCCTAGCGGTCATTCGTGAAGATGGACTGCAACTGTTCGACCTCCTGACCGAACTGCGTTCATTCCTGGGGGGTACTCTTCCCAGCCTGAAGCTCATCGACAGCTCCGACATTTCGCTGATGGAAATGATGCGCGTGAGTTACGGCGTTCAGGAAGAGGAGATTACCGTTATCGTCTACGTAGGCCACGACTTCAGCCGGCTCATTTTCATGCGGGGGACGGAATTCCTGCATTTTGCGCCGATTATCAGCGAAGGTCACGAATCGCCGAACATCGAAAACACGCTTTACAGCCGCATATTGCTGGAGCAAGACAATATTGCGCTTACCCGAATGGATAGGATCCTCCTGGCGGGGGAAGCGCACAAGGTCAACCTGCTCGATGCGCTAGCCCCGCAATTCACAAGTTCGCGCGTCGAATACATCAGGGCTCCGGACCTCGACCTTTCGATCTTCGACGGGTCGATCGGAGAAGGCGTTTCGGAGTACGCCGTTCCCATTATGACGGCGTGGAAGTCGCTTCTCCCCAAGCGGGCGGGCTTCTACGCGACGGACCTCATCCCGAACGCCATCCTGGAGGGCCAGAAAGTCTTCAAGCTGGCATGGCATGGCTGGTTGGTTGCGCTCGGGATCATTTTTTCGATCGTCTACTTTTACAACGCGATCCTTGAGCAAAGTTCCGAGATCCGGCGGGCGCGAGAGGAACTGGCGCAGAAACAGGTGCGGATGGCTGACCTGGAGATGTTTCGGGGCCGCGCAGAAGTCCTGCGGGGGGACATCAACCGGTACATTAATGCCACGGCCACGTACGATTCCATAGCTCCCGGAGGCGACCGGTGGAGCAGGATACTCCATTACTTGGCGACCAGCGTTGAGAACCTGAACTCCATGTGGATCTACCGGATAAAGCCGGACGAGCAGAACCGGAGAAACATCATCATCTCCGGCCGATCGATCTACAGAACTCGCATACCGCGAATCGCCAGCATCTTTGATAGGGCGACGCTCCGAGAGGTCCGGACAACGAGCATTCGGAACAAGGTCGTGTACGAGTTTGACATCGTCATTGAGAAAGTGGACAAGAATGACGTTCCCGAGCCGCCGTATGAAGCGAACAAGCGCCGCTAACGCAGAGCGGAGGTCCCGTGACCTATAAGATCCGAAATACGATCGCCCTAGGTGTCGTGTTGTTCCTGATCGGCGGCGGCGCCGCATTCTGGTATCTCTTCTGGCAGCCTCGTTCACTGAAAGCGTTGACGCAGCAGATCCAGGATATCGACAAGGAGCTGGACAACCTGCCGCTCCTGGCGGAAGAAGTACAGCGGCTCACGGCACAATTTCAGGATATCAAGCGGCGGTACGATTCGCGCAGCAAAGAGATCCCGCAGTTCGACATTTCCTCCCAGACATACGGCTACATGAGCCGCGGTATCGATGTGGCCGGTTTCCTCAAGTTCGACATGAAATTCCTGGGGACGGACGAAGGACCGGTCTGGGGATTCAACGCATACAAGCTAGAACTGGGCGAATCGAACTTCGACAATTACTACAAGTTCGTCTACTTCCTTGAGAACGGGAAGAGGTTGTACAAGATCGCAACGATGAACATGGAATTGAAGGAAGTGGTCGACATTCTCACGAAAGAGACGACCAAATGGATCGCCTTCGAAATGGAGCTGCACGCATATTATGTGAGGAGCATTGCCGAACTGGGGACGTCATTGGCGGCCAAAGGGCTGACGATGGTCGGTGCACCTTTCGACCCGTTCAATCCGATTATTCTCATGACGGTCTCAACCGACGCGCCGTTGGATGAGATCAACGCGGACAACGTGGATGTGAAAGCTGTGCTTCCCGGAAAAGCGTTCATATTGGTGGATAATGAATTGATCGTCATGCAATTGGGGGACAAGGTCTGGCGAGGATATCTCAGCGCCATTGCGCCGTCGCAGAGCTCGGTCGAGTTCACCGTCAACGAAGGCGGCGTCGTGCGAAAGATCGTCAAAAAGATTCAATTCGATCGTCGAAGGAGGAAACTGTGAACCTCAACAAGAAATTCGCGGTGATGCTGTGCTGCGCAGCGATCGCGGCGGGAGCAGTTGCACAGACGGAATCGCAGTTGAAGCGCGCGGCGCAAGGCAAGACCGGGGCAAGTCCCGACGAGGTCGTGTCGTTCAAGTCGGATGTGCCATATACCGAGGCTGTGAAATCGCTCGGTGAATTGTGGAAGAAGTTCGCGGGGAAGATCGTGATCGACCGCTCTTCTTTGAAAACCTCCGAAAAACAGATCGGCGTGAACATACAGGTGATGTACTGGAAAGATGCGTTCGACCTCATTCTCCGACAGAATGGGTTGTGGTACAATCAGTTCGATGAACATGTCGAGATCGTTTCGGTCGGCGAGGTGCAAGCGGCTGCCGCGCAGCAGAGTGTGACTGGCGCCACACCGGCGGGGGCTCAGATTAGCGATGTTGGTGGGCAGCAGGCGGTTGCAAAGGTCGACTCGGGAGAATACTACGCAGGACAGCGGGAGATCACGATCTCCAGCGTGTTCTTGGAGATCGATAGGACGAAGCTCGCACAGAGCGGCATCAGCTTCTCCATCTTTCGCGGTCGCGGATTGAATTTGGGAATCGAATTCACTGGGGCGAACAACATTTCTACGCCGATACTTGGAGCCACGTTAAACCCGAGCGATCCTCGGTTGGCAGTGGACGTCAGCGCCGCGCTTGCGATCTTTGAGAGCGAGCAGCTCGGCAATGTTTTGGCCAGGCCTCAGATCACGGTCCGCTCCGGATCGTTCGCTCGTCTGCAGAGCGGAACGGATTTTTCGACCAAGACGCGCGATTTTTCCCAAAATCTCGTTGAGACGTTCTATCACACTGGCACGATCCTCAACGTCAGTCCAAAGTATTTCAAATACAACGACCTGGAATTTGTCACGTTGAACTACAAGATAGAGCGGAGTTCCCCGACGATCGGTGACGTGAGCACGATCATCAGTATCACAGACGCCTCGGGTGCGCTCTCGTTGCTGAACGGAGAGGAGTCCTTTGTCGGCGGACTTTATTCCAACCAAGAAACTGTCACGCGCGAGGGGATCCCATTGCTCAAAGACCTGCCCTGGTGGGTCTTCGGGCTCCGATATCTTTTCGGGTATGACGCTACCTCAGTGTCGAAAAAAGAGTTGATCGTGTTGATGAAGGCGGAACTTGTTCCAACTCTGGAGACGCGCGCGGCGGATAAGTCGACGCCGGCGAAGAATATTCTTCAGGACAAGATCAATGAATTTGAAAAAGACCGGCAAAAACGGAACGTGAAAAAGGATTGACCGGAAGTCGACGTGCATCGTTCGCTTGGGGAGGTCGTATGACGTTACGCATGATGTGTATTCGGGCCGTCGCAGCGGGACTGTTATTGGTATCCGCTTGCCAAAATCCCGAACAAGAACCAACCGGCACCGGCACCGTACGGACAACCGTCAGCGGGTCCGTTATTCGAAGCGATGACAGCGCACCCGTACCCGGCGCTATCGTTCGGGATATGTCGCTTGCATCGCGCCGCGATACCACGGATGCGAACGGTCAGTACTCGATCGGTTTTGACCTGACATCTGGTCAGAATTATACGACCTCGCTCATCGCATCCTTCAGCCCTGGGTTTGGGGACGATACGGTTGCCGTTACCTTGATCCCCGGGAGGGATACGACCATCACGCTGACGCTGACCGCCGATAGCACAAGCCCCGTTACGGGGACCACGTCAGGAGAAGCAGCCGGCCTTGTGTTGGTGGGCAACGATGTGACCTCAATTTCCATTCGCGGTACGGGCGTCAATGAATCAGCGTTGTTGACCTTTGAAGCCCGCGATTCCCTCGGCAATCCTATACTTGGCTCGAACGGTCCCATCGTCAAGTTTGCAATCATCGGTGGCCCGAATGGGGGCGAGTACGTTTTCCCGATCTCAGCACGCGTCAACGGCACAAGCGGACGCGTATCCACCCGCATCAACAGCGGCACGTTGCCCGGAGTCATCCAGGTTCAGGCTTCGACGCGCAATGACTCGGTGCTTTCAGCGCCGGCCCGGCTGACGATTGCCAGCGGCCCGCCGGATGGAAACAACGCATCGATCAGTCGCGCCAAAGCAAACATCCCGGGCGGACTCTTCGACAACGAAAGAGTGCAGATATCCGTCATACTGGGCGACAGATTTCAGAATCCCGTTCCGGCGGGAACCGCCGTGTACTTTACCACCACCGGTGGTCTCATTCAGCCTACGGGTTTCACCGACCAGGATGGGATTGCTTCTGTCGAATTGATCTCTGCAAATCCACGCCCCGTCGGCGGCGTTGCCTTCGTTACCGCACGCACGATCGGCGACACTGCGGTGAGGAAGTCTGACAGCCTCATCCAGCGCACGACGAAAGTGGTTTTCTCCGGCGCCGCGCGCATCATCGCGCCCACAGCGGCATTCGCCATTTCTGACAGCGGGACATACCCGTTCGCGTTCCAGGTTCAGGACATTAACGGCAATCCCCTTTCCGAAAGCGCCACAATCAAAGTATCTCTCTCCGGTCCGGCTTCGTCCGAGTTGCAGATCACGGGCGATGTCGATGTCACGTTGAAAGATACGGATGATACGACTGCCACGAATTACACCGCAAAGATAAGCGACCGTACTCGCGGCGGGCTGTCGGGCGTCGTCACCGTGACGATCGAAGTCAAAGGCCGAAACGGCGAGGCATTCCACCAATTTTCCGGCTTGTTGAGTTCCACAGGCGGAGGCGGTGGCCTTCCCGGGAGCACCAGCACACCCCGCAGTATTGCGCTGGTCAACATAAGTTCGCGGACATTGTCGGTCAAGGGAACCGGGGCGAATGAATCGTCGCGCTTGGTGTTCGTCGTCCGCGATTCGCTCGGCAATCCGGTCGGCAATCCACTCGACCCGACGCAAAAGGCATACGTGACCTTCTCGATAAATCCTCCCGGAGGTCTTGGAGGAGGCGAGTTTGTGTACCCGGTCGGAGACTCTACGGACTTCAATGGTCAGGTCGGCGTTACGTTCAATGCCGGCACCCAGGCCGGTGTTCTCCAAATTGTCGCAAGAACCTTGGTGACGGGAGTCGGTTCTATTTCCGCGTCTCCGGTGCAACTGACGATTCAGGGAGGCCTCCCTGATTCAACGCGCTTCTATGTCGGCATCGACAAGGTCAATATGCCCGGTCTCGCAAAAGCGGGTCCGCTGGGCACCGTGTCCGTCCAGGCGGCCGATCAATTTGGCAATCCGGTGCAAACGGGTACCGCGATTTATTTCAGCACGTCATTGGGCAACATCACTGCATCCGCAACGACGGGAGAGTCTGGTCAGGCAAGCTCCCAACTCAGCGGCGGCGTTGCCGTCGCGACGAATGGACAAGGTCTGGTCACGGTTCAAACCGTCGGTAAGAACGGGGAAGCGATCAGAAAGCAGTTGCCATTCCTGTTCACGGGCGCTCCATTGATCACGAGGACTCCCACCAGTGGATTCGTCATCTCCGACAGCGGATCCTACACATTCTCTTTCAAAGTGGCCGACGCCAACGGAAATCCGCTGAGTTCGGGGGCCGCCGTGAGCGTTACGAAAGAAGGAGCGGGATCGGGAGAGCTTGAGTTGACCGGTACTGTCACACGGGTGTTCCCGGATACGCGGGACACGAATTACACGAACTTCACCGTGACGGCTGCGGATAAATCGAATGGCGGGTCATCGGGACCGGTGACCTTCCTGATCTCGGTCACGGGAGAGAACGGTACCACGTCATACGCATTCTCGGGAACCCAGCTTGCGGCGGGACAGACGGCTTCGTCGGTGGGAGTACGGCGGGTTGCCACACTCGAATTGCTTTCGAGCTCCTCAAGTTCTGTGTCGATTCGCGGGACCGGTTCGCGTGAATCCGCATCACTGACGTTCATTGCGAAGGACTCGCTGGGCCGTGCCATTGATGGGACAGGGCGCGCATACGTAAGATTCGCGCTTGCGCCCGCAGGCGGCCTGGGAGGCGGTGAATTCCTTTCACCATTGGCGGACTCGACGAACGATAACGGGTTGGTCACTGTAACATACAATGCCGGCACGACGGCAGGGGTCATTCAGGTGATGGCAAAAACGACCGCTCCGGGTCGTGCTGACACCATCTATTCGTCGCCGGTGAGACTGACGGTATACGGCGGTTTGCCCGATCCCAACCAGGTGATTGTCGGTCTCTCGCGTGTCAACATACCGGGTCTGGTGAAGTCGGGACCGCTGGCGACGGTCTTTGTGCAAGCAGGAGACAAATACAACAATCCGGCTCAGACGGGGACGGCGTTCTACTTCACAACTTCGCTGGGTCTTATTCAGGCTTCGGCAACGACGAATGACGGCGGCCAGGCATCCGCTCAGTTAAGCGGCGGCGTCGTCGGCGCATCGAACGGACAAGGTTCCGTGACTGTGTCGACAGTCGGAGAGAACGGCGTGGCGATCGCAAAGTCGCTTCCCTTCCTGTTCACCGGTGCTCCGCTGATCACGGGCGCTCCCGGGAACGGTTTTGCCATTGCGGACAGCGGTTCGTACGGATTCTCGTTCAAGGTCGCAGACCTCAACGGCAATCCGTTGTCCGAAGGCACGTCGATCACGGTGACGGCGGAGGGAGCTGGTTCCTCCGATCTGCAATTGACGGGGACCACGTCGCGCACAATGCCCGATACGCGGGACACGAACTTCACAAATTTTTCCGTCCTTGCGCAGGATAGATCATCCGGCGGCGTTTCCGGGGCGGTGACATTCCGCATTACGGTTTCGGGCGAGAGTGGCAACGTGAGCACAACGATCTCAGGATCGCAGCTTGCGGCAGGTCAGATCGTTGGAACTGGTGCTACCCGTCGCGTAGCGTCGCTGGAGTTAGCGTCAAGTTCGACGACGGCATTGTCGATTCGGGGGACGGGTGCCAAGGAATCAGCCACATTG